>JAESFR010000205.1_pt1 | contig 26483 bp, 27 predicted proteins | sample 9266191 | NCBI WGS metagenome assembly JAESFR01 (sample SAMN14503063, study PRJNA617104) | algae metagenome | isolation source: Pleurocapsa minor HA4230-MV1 and co-occurring heterotrophs from cement on... | place: USA: Nuuanu Pali Lookout, Hawaii | collected 2009-07-20
TGAGGCAGTTCGGAAGCGGGAGCATCGTCGGCGGTTAGCATCGACCGATGAGCAAGAACGCGATCATCTTCCACGGCACAGGCGGTAACCCCGACGTGGTCTGGTACCCGTGGCTGGATCGGCAGCTGACTGCGCGTGGCTATCGGGTGGAGCGTCCGCACTATCCGGATGTGAACGTCGAGCCGATCGCCACGTTCCTGCCGAAGGTGCTCGACGGCCACTTGTTCGACGCAGACACCGTGCTGGTGGGCCACTCCGGCGGCGCAGCACTCCTGCTCGCGGTCCTGGAGCACCTGCAGGCTCCCGTGGCGCAGACGATCCTGGTCGCGGGCTACGCGACGACACCCAACGACTCCGACGAGCCGGTTCTGCAGGATGCCTACGACTGGGATCGAATCCGAGCGAACGGCGGGGACCTGTACTTCATCAACTCGATCACCGATCCGTACGGGTGCGATGCCACTCAGGGCCGGCTGATGTTCGAGCACCTCGGAGGCACCCAGATCGTGCGCGACGAGGGCCACTTCGGCGACTACAACCAGCCGTACGACACCTTCGAACTCGTCGACCGGCTGATCGCCGCGACCCAGCCCGACCACCACGCTGAGCCGCACATACCTGCGGCCGGGGAAGCGAGCGTTCCCGAGATCGAGGTAGATGAGAACGTCGCACCGAGACCAGAGGAAGACATCGCCGACGTCGCCCGCGCGGAGCCTGACACGACCGACCACGGTCACCCGTCGACCGAGCAGACGCCGTGAGACGGTCGGTAGGGTGTGCGCGTGGACGGCGAGTCTGAGTTTCCGGCATCCCTCGGCAAGGTCGCACGGCGCGAGCTCGCCGCGAACGGCATCACTCGATTCGATCAACTCTCCTCGTTCACCGCGTCCGACCTGCTGCGGATCCATGGTGTCGGCCCGAAGGCGGTGCGGATCCTCTCAGATGAGCTCGCAGCGCGCGGGTCGGGATTCTGGGTGTAGGAGCGCTGATTCGACGATCCGGGTGAGGTCGCCGTTACGCGACCGCACCCGTCGGCGCTGACTTCGCAAGAAAGGTCGAGCGACCCGGCGTCCCCGTCGATACGTTCGTGATGTGTTCAGCCCGGCGCGCAGTCAGACCGTCCGTCACCACGGTGAGGTCGTCGCGCCCGTGCTGCGTCATATCGAGGCGCATCTCGAGGAGCCGCTGCCGCTCGAGGAGCTCGCCGCGGTTGCGGGGTTCTCCGCGCACCACTTCCATCGGGTCTTCAGACAGGTCACCGGCGAGGCACCGAAGGAGTATGTGCGTCGGCTGCGGTTGGAGCGCGCGGTGTACCGGCTGAAGATCAGCCCGGACAATGTGCTGCGGATCGCACTCGAGGCGGGTTTCGGGTCGAACGAGACATTCACGCGCGCCTTCGTCAGGCAGTTCGATGTCAGCCCGTCCGAGTTCCGGTCGGTCCTGCGGGAATACCGTGCGGTCGTCGGCGAACTGGGTGACTCGGGCACATTCGAGGGCTTCACTGCGGACACGCCGCTCACCCTGCGCTTCGACATGCGCAAGGCGCCGGTCACGATCGAGCGCACACCCGGGAGGCACCTCCTCTGCGTCCGACATCACGGATACGAGCACCTCCTGACACCCGGCGACACGCTTCTCAGCCTGTGGGACGACCTGTTCGCGTACGCCCGATCGCACGGAGTCGACTACTCCGCGGGGACACTCGTCGGCATCACCCACGATGACCCGTACGTGACGGACGAGGACCGCATCCGGTTCGACGCCTGCATCGAAGTCGCCGATCCCATTCCCGTGGTTTACCCGGTCGAGTACCTGTGGATGCCACCACGAGTAGCCGTCGCCCGCCGCCATGGCGGCGGTCTCGAGGAGGTCGCGAAGACCTTCGCGCACATCGGTGTCGACTGGGTGACTTCGTCCCCCTACGCACTGGCCGCCGCGCCACCGTTCCTCGTCTTCCACACCACGCGCGGGTCCGCCGGTGACCTGCAGATCGCAGACGGCGACTCGTTCGTGCCGCTCGAGATGACCCCAGGAGAATCATGAACGGCTTCCGATTCACCGCCCATATCGCGGCCCCGCCTCACGATGTGTTCGCCGTGATCTCCGACCCGCGGAAGGCGACCGCGTTCATGGACAACATCACGGCCTCGAGCAAGCTCACCGACGGCCCGATCGGCGTCGGCACCACATTTCGGGAGACCAGGGTCGTCGGCAAGAGCGAGTCCACCGCCGATCTCCTCATCACCGGATACGAGCCCGACACCCGCCTCGCCGTCAGCAGCGAAGCCGAGCGCATCACGGTCACCTACCACTACCGCCTCACCCCCGAAGACGGCGGCACACGCGTGGACTGGGAGTGCGAACTGGAGGCCGCCGGGCTGCGACGGATGATGCTGCCCATGGTCGCGACGATCATGAAGAAGGAAGACGGCGACCACCTGCACCGCCTCAAGACCTACATCGAGGCGCAGCGGCAGGCCGCGACGTGATCACCGAAGCCCCGGCGCCCGGCCGGGCAGCCTCAGCGCTCGAACACGACCTCGCCCGCGACGAGTGTCACCGCGGTGCCGAGCGAGTACAGCGCCTCGGACGGGAGTGAGAACGGATCGCCGGTCGCGACGGCGATGTCGGCACGCTCGCCGATGCGGATGCGGCCGGGACGCCCGAGCACGAGCTCCGCGGACCCGTTCGTGTAGGCACGGATCGCCTGCGTGAGGGTGAGCGACTGGTGCTCCGCGTCGAGCGTCGGTGGGATCGCACCCGGCGGGAGCGGCGGCGCCTCGATCCCCGGGGGAAGCGGCGCCCAGCGGTTCACGGTCACGTGGATCGCCAGCCACGGGTCGGGCGGCGACACCGGCCAGTCCGAGCCCATCGCGAGATCGGCGCCGGCGTCGGCCATGGTGCGGAATGGATACCCCTCCCGCATCCGCTCGTCTCCGATGAGCCCGACCACGAAGGGATCGGGCGCCGCCCACAGGCCCTGGATGTTGGCCGTCACGCCGAGCGGACCGAAGCGTCGCGCATCGTCGGGCTGCACCATCGACAGGTGGGCGATGTGGTGGCGGCGGCCGGCGCCGTTGGCGACGCGGGCCGCTTCGATCGCATCGAGGGCGACACGGATGCCGCGATCCCCCATGACGTGCAGGTGCAGCGCGAAGCCCGCCGCGTCGAGCTGCGCGACGAAGTCCGCGATCGTGTCCTCGGCGAAGTGGAGCTCACCGGTGAAACCGTCGTGGGAGTGGTTGACGTAGGGCTCCAGGAGCGCGGCCGTCTCGCCGTGCGGAACACCGTCGATCATCGCCTTGGCCGTTGACGTGTCGAAGCCCGCGTCCGCGTTGCGCGCGCGCTGTGCGACGAACCGTTCGACGAGCGCCGGGACGTCGTCCCGCCGAAGACCCGGCGCGATCCAGAGCGCTCCTGACGTCTGATCCTTGAGCGTGCCGTCGGCGATCGCGCGCAGGAATGCCGGCGTGCAGTCGGCCTTGCCGTTGTACTCCCCCAGGATCGCCTCGTGCCACCCGGTCACGCCGATCGACCAGAGATACTCCTGCGCGTTGAGGAGGCCGGCGTACATCGCCTCTTCACTCGTCGGCGGGATCACTCGGCCGACGAGCTCGGCCGCGGTCTCGTTGAGGTAGCCGATCGGGTCGCCGGCGTCGTCGAGGTGGATGTGCCCGTTGTGCGGCTGCGGAGTGCTCCTGTCCACGCCCGCCAGCTCGAGCGCTTTCGAATTGACCCACAGGGTGTGGTGTCCGGCGTCGCTCAGCGCGACGGGGCGATCGGCGACGATCTCGTCGAGCTGGTGACGCGTCGGCATCGGGAAGAGGTCGTGGCTCCAGCCGCCGCCCGTGAGCCACGCGTCGTCGCTTCGCCGTGCACCCTCGCGGATGAGGGCGAGCGTCTCCTCCACCGTCGCGGCCGGAGTCAGATCGATGCTCAGACGCTCGACCCCGGCGAACACGGCGTGCGCATGGGCGTCGACGAAGCCCGGGTGGATGAGACCCCCGCGTGCGTCGATCACGCGGGTCGCGGCATCCGCTCTCTCCCGCACGGCGGTGTCGGACCCGACGGCGATGATCCGGCCGTGCGCGACGGCGACGGCGGTGTGCGACAGGGGCACGGTGCCGTCGAAGACGCGTCCGTTCACGATGACGGTCTGCGGGATCATCTCTGCCTTTCGGTTCAGTGGGGTGTCGGTGGTCACGTCAGCCGGAAGACCCGGATGACGACGAGACCCGGCTCCGGCCGGGCGTAGCCGACGAACTGCGACTCCACGAGCCACTGCAGTTCGGGGTGCTCGGTGCGGAAGACGAACGCGGTGCGGTAGTAGAGGTCCTCTTCGGTGACGTCCTCGCCCGCGAGCATGCGCTCGAACGTCTCGGCATCCGTCCGCCAGATCCCGCGGTTCACGACTTCGACGCCGGCGGTGCCGTTGGACACCTCGGCCTCGACCACGTAGCGGGCGTCGAGGGTGACCGTCAATCCGCGTCCGTTCCACCAGTCGCCACCGCTGTCCAGCACCCGGCCGCGCAGGCGCGGACCCTCGAAGGTGCCGCCGGACACCCGGGCAAAGTGCAGCCCCTCGCCGGGCGTGGAGCCGCCGAGGGGCAGCTCCGGGTCGACGGCGCAGCGCAGCTCGAAGCAGTACTCGAAGCCGGGGGTCATCAGGTCGGCGGTCATCGGGGCCTCGATTCAGTCGGGGACGATCGCGCTGCTGCGCGTGACGGTGGGAAGGGAGCCGGTCCGGCCGAGACGGCGCCTCTTCGGGGTCCATCCTTCCCGGGGGATCGAGTCCAGCAGCAGCCGGGTGTACTCGGCCTGCGGATCGTCGAGGATCGCCTCCGCCGTGCCCTGCTCCTCGATGCGGCCGGCCCGCAGGACGACCACCTGATCGCACAGCCGGCGGATGACCGTGAGATCGTGCGTGATCATGAGCAGGGCGACGCCGGTTTCGCGACGGATGCCGTCGAGCAGGGTCAGGATCTCCACCTGCGTGGTGACATCGAGTGCCGAGACCGCCTCGTCGAGCACGAGGAGCACCGGATCAGCGGCGAGCGCTCGCGCGATCGCGACGCGCTGGCGCTGACCGCCCGACAGCGCCCGCGGGCGGGTGTCGAGCAGCCCCTCGTCGAGCCGCACCTGGCCGAGCAGCTCGCGGACGCGGGCGTCGACCTCGTCCTTCGCCGCACGCCGCCGATGCACGCGGACCGCCTCGGCGAGACACTGCCGCACCGTCTGCCGTCGATCCAGCGACTGGTACGGGTCCTGGAAGACCATCTGCGCGGTCTTGGCACGATGCCGGCGGTCGCGTCCGGTGCGCGCCGGCACGCTCCAGTCCTCGCGCGCAACCGTGATCGTGCCGCTGTCGGCACGCTCCAGGCCCAGCAGCACGCGCGCGGTGGTCGACTTCCCCGAACCGGACTCACCGACGATGCCGAGCGACCCGCCCGCGGCGAGCTCGAGTGACAGGTCATCGACGGCGACGAGCGTCTCACGGCCGCGATCGCCGCGCACCTGGTACGCCTTCCGCAGGTGATCGATCCGCAGCAGCGGGGCGGCCTCCGTCGCCTCCGTCTCGAGTGGAGATCCATCGTCGAGGGATGCCGACATGAGGAGCTTCGTGTAGTCGTCGGTCGCATCGCGGCGCATGCTCGCCGCGGCCAGCGTCTCGACGATCCGTCCATGCTGCATCACGGCGACCCGATCGCAGACCGCCCCCGCGAGCGCGAGGTCGTGAGTGATGAACAGCAGCGACAGGTCGCGGTGCGCGCGCAGGTCGGCGATCACCGCCATGACCTCTTCCTGTGTCGTCACATCCAGAGCGGTCGTGATCTCGTCGGCGAGCAGGATGTCGGGATCCATCACGAGCGCGGCTGCGATCATGACGCGCTGCAGCAGTCCGCCCGACAGCTCCCCCGGGTGCTGCCTCATGCGGCGGCCCGGGTCGGTGATGCCCACCTCGTCGAGCAGCTCCTTCGCGCGACGATCGGCGGTGGAGGCCTTCACCCCGGCGACGTGGATGAGCGCCTCGGTGAGGAAGTCGCCGATCGTGAGCAGCGGGTTGAGATGGGCACGCGGTGTCTGGAAGACCATGCCCAGGCGGCGCGCACGGAGCTCCCGCAGCTCGCGGGGGGCCAGGAAGCGCAGATCGCGGCCGTCGATGCGGATCTCTCCGGCGGTCGTGAAACCTTCGGGGAGCAGCCCGGCGACGGCACGGACGGTGAGCGTCTTGCCCGATCCGGACTCGCCGACCAGTCCCACGGCCTCACCGCGGCCCACGCTCAGACTGCTGCCGGACACGAGCCGGCGGCGGTCGGGGAAGCCGGGCGGGAAGATGTCGAGATCCACGATCTCGAGGACGGGTGCGGTCATCGCTCGCGCTCCTCCACCCAGACGGTCACGCGGGCGCCGATCACACCGACGGCCAGCACCGTGACGACCACGAAGATCGCGGGGAACAGCGACTGTTCGGGGGCACCCGCGAGGATACCCGCCTGACCGGCGGCGATCATCGATCCCCAGTCGGGAGCGGGCGGCTGCTGACCGAGCCCGAGGAACGAGATCGCCGCGAGGTCGAGCATCGCGTAGCCGAAGCCGACGGCCATCTGCGCGGCGACGAGCGGGATGAGAGCCGGAAGGAGGTGGCGCACGAGCATCGCGAGGCTCGACACGCCCTGCACCCGCAGCGCGGCGAAGTAGGGCTTGCCGAGTTCGCGCGAGGCGGCGGTCTGGGTGAGCCGGGCGACGACGGGGACGTACGCGATCGACAGCGCGACGATCGGTGCGACGAGCCCTTTGCCGAACATCGCGACCGCCAGCACGGCGAGCACGAGCCCGGGGATCGCGAAGATCACGTCGACGACCCGCGCGAGCGCGCCCGAGACCCACCTTCCGTACCAGGCCGCCGCGACCGCGAGCGTCAGCCCGAGCAGCGTGGACAGCACGACCACCACGATCGGCGCGAACACGCTCGCCTGCGCCCCCACGAGCACGCGGGATAGGATGTCGCGCCCGACGTCGTCGGTGCCGAACGGGTGCGCGAGGCTCGGCGCGCCGTTGACCGGACCGACGTAGAGCTCGTCGGCCGGGTAGGGGGCGATCCACGAGCCGAGCAGCGCGATGAGCACGATGACCGCGAACGCGATGAGCGCGACGATGAAGGTCGCGTCGCGCTTCGCCGCGCGCCGAGCGACCCGCGGGACCGCGCCCTGGGCGATCTGGCCGACGCTCATACCTGGATCCCCTCGGACAGGCTCGTCGGATCGATCGCGACGCTGATCAGGTCGGCGACCGCGTTCAGCACGACGAAGATGACCACGAGCAGCAGCGACACGATCTGCACCACGGGAAGGTCCGCGCGCGAGGCCGCCTGAACCAGCAGCGAGCCGATCCCGCCCAGGCCGAACGCTACCTCTGCGATCGCGGATGCCGCGAACAGGCCCGCGATCGTCGTTCCCGAGATGGCGAGGATCTGCGGCGCGGCGTTGCGGAACACGTGCACGCCGAAGATGCGGCGGGACGGGATCCCGCGCACCCGGGCGGTGTCGACGTGCTCGGAGTGCAGCTGTCCGACCAGGGAGCTGCGCGTCACGCGACTGATGTAGGCGATGAAGAGCACCGCGAGCGAGACCGCCGGCAGCACCAGGTGCCACACGCGGTCCCAGAACCCCTCGCCCGCCCCGTAGACCGGGAACCAGCCGAGCGTCTTCGCGAAGATCCAGATCAGGAGGATCGCCACGACGAAGGTCGGCAGCGCCATCCCGAGCGAGGTCAGCACGGCGACCGCCCTGTCGGTCGCCGCTCCGCGCGTCGCCGCCAGGATGCCGGATCCCACGCCGAAGACCGCGATCAGGATCACGGTGAGCAGCACGAGCTGGAGGGTGACGCCGAACCTCGGTGCGATGAGGGAGATGACGTCGGCCTTGTACACGAACGACCTTCCGAAGTCGCCCTGGAAGACGCCGCTCAGCCACATCCAGTACCGCACCCACACCGGGTCGTCGAGGTGGTACTCCGCGCGGATCTGCGCGATGAGCTCCGGCGTCGGCTTCGCGCCGCCGGCCAGGGCCGCGATCGGGTCGCCCGTGAGCAGCACCGCCGAGTAGATGACGATGCTCGCGAGGACGAGCGTGAGCAGCAGCCCGCCGAGCCGGCCCAGCAGCGTCCGCGTGAGAGCGTTCATGCGCGTGTCCTCCTCTCTTCTGCTCTGATCGCCGTGCCTTCCTCGCCCCTACTTGCCGCCCAGACGCAGCGCCCACGGGCTGCTGTACGCCGCGATCGAGGTGACCGCTCCCGTGAGCTCCTTGTTCAGGTACGTCAGGTGATAGGTGCCGGCCAGGGTGACCTGGAGGAAGTCCGGAGCGAAGATCTCCTGCGCGGCGACGAACTCGTTCGCCGCGGTCTCGGCATCCACCGCGTTGCGGGCCGCGGTCATGTGCGTCGTCACCTCGTCGTCGTCGTAGCCGCTCCAGTTGAAGAATCCGCCGACGTCCGGCGGGAGCACGAACAGCGACGGGTAGCCCACCACACCGGGGATCTCGAGGTAGCCCTGCGTCGCGACGAAGTCGACGCCGTCGCGCTTGCTCGGGTCGTAGAACATCGCGCCGAAGTCGGATGCCTGCATCTCGTTGATCTGGATGTCCAGGCCGATCTCCTTGGCGGCGCTCTGCATGATCGTGGCCGTCTGCAGGAACTCCTTCGCGCCGGCGGGCACGGCGACGACCAGCGGCTCGCTGACATCCTCGCCACTGTCTTCGACGAGCTTCTTCGCGCCCTCGATGTCGACGGTCGGTTCGGCGAGTGCGTCGTACCCGGCCTGGTAGATGTCGGCCTCGTCCATGGCCTGGAACGAGAACGGGGGAACGATCGTCTTCTGCACGTACCCCAGCCCGTTGACGACCGTGTCGAGATACTGCTCACGGTCGATCGCCATGCTCAGCGCGCGGCGGATGTCGGGATTCGCCGCGGCACTGGTCGAGGACGCGGGCCCGAAACCGTACGAGGCGGTCGAGTGTCCGATGGTGAGGGCTCCGGCGCCGTCCCCTTCGAACGCGGCGCGCGACGAGGGCGGAACGTTGATGGCACCGTCGATCTCGCCCTGCGTGAGCGCGGTGGTGAGCGTCGAGCCGTCCGAGACGAACGTGAAGGTGAGCTTCTTCACCAGCGGCGCACCGTTCCAGTAGTCCTCGTTCGCCGTCACGACGATCTGGCTGCCGGGGGTCCAGCCGCCCGCGTCGAGCATGTACGGGCCTGTGCACATCAGGCCGCCGTCCGCGGTGCCGAGGGCATCGCCCCCCTGTTCGCCGAACGCCTTCTGCATCACCGCGGCGCCCTGCCCGGCGAGCGCGTCGCGGAACGTGGAATCGGGGGCGACGAAGCGCACGGTGACCTCGTTCGGCCCGGTGGCGACGATGCCGACCGCGGGGTCGGGCACGACGAGTGCGAATGCGCCGAACCACTGCGACGCCGGGTTCATGCTCTGCTGCAGGCTGTAGACCACGTCATCGGCGGTGACCGGGCTGCCGTCCCAGAACGTGACGTCGTCGCGCAGGGTGATCACGAAGGTCGTGGGGTCGACGTACTCGGCGGATTCGGCGATGCCGGGCTCGATGGAGAAGTCGGGCTGCAGCGAGAGCAGGTTGTCGCAGAGGTTCGGGATGATGAGGTTCGCCGAGCTCGCCGGGTTCAGCGTCGCCGGCTCGCCTTCGACGATCGCCCAGGTCACTTCGTCGACGGGCTGCGTGCCCGCAGGCTGCACGTCGACGAGCGTGATCTCGCCGCCGTCGCCGTTGTCCCCGCCACCGCCGTCGCGGGCGGTGCAGGCGGTGAGCACGAGGAGCGACGCGCAGGCGGCAGCGACTGCGACGGTTCCGATTCTCTTCATGGCATTGTTCCGTTTCGGATCAGTGGTGATGCGGTGGTGGGTGAGGTCAGCGGAGCAGGAAGACGCGGATGGCGACATGGCCGTCGTCGTCGCGCGCCATTCCGATGAACTGGTTCTCGGCGAGCCAGCGATGCTGTGGCGCGTCCGTCTGGAAGACGGGTGCGGTGCGGAAGTAGAGGCCGTCCTCGGTCTCGGGGATGTCCTCGCCGTTCTCCATCCGGGCGAGCTGTTCGTCGGTCGCCCGGAAGTAGCCGCGATTGAGGATGTCGATCACGGCGCCGTCGTCGGCGCGCAGCAGGTAGCGCGCCTCGAGCTGCGCGGTGCCGAACCGCTCGACGGCCCAGTCGCCGCCCCCGCTGAGCACCTCGCCGTTGAGGCGCGGGCCCGCGACGGTGCCGCCGGAGACGGGGGTGAAGGACAGCTTCTCCTCCGGGCCCCGGCCGATGTCGTAGTGCGGATCGATCCGGGCACGGATCTCGAAGACGAACTCCAGGGTGGGCTCGAGCATCATGACAGCTCTCCTTCGAGGACGGTGAGGGTGAGGGCGAAGCCGTCGGCGCCGCCGATGGCGAGGGACTGGGTGTTCGCAAGGGTCTCGCCCCACGTCCAGGGGTCGGCGCCGGTGCCGGTCTGCGGCAGGAACTCGGGATAGTCGCTGCTGCTGACATGGACCCGAAGGCGATGACCCGCGCGCAGGCGGTAGCCGATCTGACCCAGATCGAGGTGCAGAGTCTCCGGGCGCCGGGCATCGAGCAGCTGGAGCTGACCGCGGGCGATGCGCAGTGCGGTCCCGTCGGGTGCGACATCCAGCACGCGCACGAACAGGTCCATGACCGGCCCGTTCGAGCACACGCGGGCTCGGGCGGTCACCGGACCCGCGAGATCGGCGTCGACCGCGAGCGGCTCGGAGTCGAAGCGCAGCACGTCGGCGCGGTCCCCGATCGGGGCCTCGTCGGGCTTGTGCAGGAGGAACGAGAACGCATCGGGGACGCTCGAGGGCACCAGATCCGCGGGGTCATGGACCCACCGCGAGGTGGTCGTGCCGTTCGGTCGCGCCGTGGACAGTCTCCCGCTGTCGGTGGCGAACAGCTCGAGCTGACGCGTTCCCGCGGGCGGCCAGGACGCACTCTCCCGCATGCCGGTCGTGCCTCCCAGGTTCCACGCGACGCGCGGCAGGTCGGCCGGCGAGCCGTTGCCGCGCACGAACACCTCGAAGAAGGCGAGCGTCGGATCGAGCGTGCGGGGCAGCAGCGCGCGGATCTGCTCCTCGGTGCGTTCATCGACGCGGTCCTCGTCGGCCTCGAGCAGCTCGAAGCCCTCGTGGTCCATCGGTTCGACGCGCAGGTAGTGGTGGGCATCCCAGTTGGGGTGCGCCTTGATGCGCTCGACATCCGCCCACGACAGCGGCGCGCAGTTGTCCCACCAGCCGATCGTGTGGAGCACCGGCACCGACCGGCCGGCAAACGGATCGCCCTCCGGGAATCGGGGCAGGAGCACCGGATGCGGGTACCACTGGTCGTACGAGAGACCACGGCGTCCGACCTGGGCGATGAACTCCTCGGCCTGCGCGGCGAAGTCCCGACGCGACCAGTCCGGCTCCCACAGCACCATGTCGTTGTCGAAGAACTGCGTGAGCAGGTACATGTAGGTCACGCCCCACTCCACGCGGCGCACGCGATCGGCGGGGTCGCGGCGCACGGGCTCGCCGAGCAGAGTGCCGGTGACCCGCGGAGAGATGGCCTTGAGTGCGGGATGTCCGCTCGCAGCGGCGGCCCACTGCGTGTAGCCGTAGTAGCTGTCGCCCCACATGGCCACGCGGCCGTTGGACCAGGGCTGCTGGGTGATCCACTCGATCGTCGCGTGCCCGTCATCGACCTCGTTGACGAAGATCAAGGCCTCGCCGGTGGAGCGGAACTTTCCCCGCACGTCCTGCGCGACGACCCGATATCCGTGCCGCGTGAAGTACTCGGCGACGAGCGGGATGAAGCAATAGGCCCCGGACTTGTCGTACGGGAGCCGGATGAGGATCGTGTCACCGGGGCTGGCGTCGGCATCGTCCGGGGCGCCGGGGAGATACACGTCGGTCGCCAGGAGCGCGCCGTCGTCCGCACGGACCCGTGCCGGGAAAGAGAGCGGACTCTCGGGCATCGGGGGGATACGCACAACGTCGGGCATGCCACTCCTTCGAGACATCGCGGCTCTGACCGCCGCGGGTTGGAAGGAACGCTATGCAACGGGTTGAAGATAGTCAAGTCCGACTAGACTAGAATTTACCGCGTCGTTACAATCGGCCATAGAGCTCGGATTTCCCGGGGCTGCCGCGAGAGGAGAACCGTCGATGGCACGTCCGTCTGTCGCCGTCGAGCGCCGGGAGCAGATCCTCGACGCGACGATGACCACGATCGCCGAGCACGGGATCCGCGGGGCGACGCTCGACCGGATCGCCGACACCGCGGGGATGTCGCGCGGCCATGTGCGGCACTTCGTCGGCAATCGCGACCGGCTCCTCTTCGACACCGCGATCGCCGTCTTCGGCGACGCCCACGGCGAGGTGCGCTCGATCCTGCCGGCCGACGTCGATGACATCGGTGGCGCCCTCGACTATCTGTTCGGCGCCGAGTTCCTCTCCCCCGATCGCGAGAACGCCGTCGTGCTCGGACTCGTCGAACTCTCGCGCACGACACCCGAGATCGCCGACGTCCTGACGACTGCCTACACCGCGACGCGATCGCAGCTCGCCAGGCTCGTGGCCGAGAGCCATCCCGCGGCATCCGAGGACGCGTGTCTCACCGTCGCCTACGGAGTGCTGACGTGCGCTCTGGGTTCGGTCTTCCTCGGCGATTTCGACGGCGACACGGCCCGCATGACGCATTCGCGTGCGGCGGCCGAGGCGCTCGTCGCGACTCTCTGAGTTTTGTCCTCGGGCCGGCCGGGTGATCCGGGCGCAGGCCTAGCCGAGCAGCTCCACGCCGAAGCCCGCTACGACCGCCCGCAGCTCCTCGAGGTAGCGTTGCGCCTGCTCGGTGAGCGGGATCGCGGAATGGCCGATCCAGCCGATCTCGATGCGTTCATCGACATCCAGCGGGATGGCGACGATCTCCGGGTCGAGATCGTCGCTGATGATGCCGGTCGAGATCGTGTAGCCGTCGAGACCGATCATGAGGTTGAAGATCGTCGCGCGATCGGAGACCCGGATCTCCTGCGTGCTCGACAGGGTGGAGAGGATCTCCTCGGCGAAGTAGAACGAGTTGTTCGCCCCCTGGTCGAAGGTGAGTCTGGGCAGGTCGGCGAGATCGGCGAGGGTCACCTTCCGGCGGGAAGCGAGCGGGTTCTTCCGGGCGATGAAGATGTGCGGTTCGGCGAGGAAGAGCGGGCGGAAGGCGAGCCCGGAGTCCCGGAGCAGTTTGTCGATGACGTTCCGGTTGAAGTCGTTTCGGTAGAGGATGCCGAGTTCGCTGCGCAGCGTCCTGACATCCTCGATGATGTCCCAGGTGCGCGTCTCCCGCAGAGAGAACTCGTACTCGGCCGCGGCGCTGCTCTTCACCATCCGCACGAACGCGTCGACCACGAACGAGTAGTGCTGCGCCGAGACGCCGAGCAGGCGCCGCGAGGGCGGCCGCCCGAGGTAGCGCTGCTCCAGGAGAGCCACCTGCTCGACGACCTGTCGGGCGTACCCGAGGAACTCCGCCCCATCCGCGGTGAGCGTCACCCCGCGGGCCGACCGCAGCAGGAGCGCACGGCCCACCCTCGTCTCGAGGTCCTTCATCGCCGCCGACATGGTCGGCTGGGAGACGTAGAGGATGTCGGCCGCGGCGGTGATCGATCCCTCCGCGGCCACCTCGATGAAGTAGGTGAGCTGCTGCAGCGTGATGCCGCTCGGTCCTCGAGCCATAGGAAGAGACTATAGGGAGGCATAGCTGAGGCGAGTTACTCGATGGAAGACCCGCGCCTGCACCATGGAGTGATCGATTCCCGCAAGGCCGAGCCCGGCCGATCAGCCACCGGATTGGCCCCTCATGGCGAACGCATTCACGTTCAGCATCACCACCACGGTCTTCGACGAGGACTACTGTCCCTCCGTCAGTTCGCGCCTCACGACCAACTTCGCGAATCTCGCGCGTGGGGAGGACCGGCGGCAGAATCTGCACAATGCGCTCACGATGATCGATCGCCGGTTCAACGAGCTGGCGACCTGGGACAATCCGAACCGCGATCGTTACACCGTCGAACTCGAGATCGTCTCCGTCGAGGTGCAGTTGAACGACGGGGGCGAAGACCCGAGGTTCCCGCTGCTCGAGATGCTCGACATTCAGATCGTCGACACCCGCACCGGTGCGCGCCGGCACGGGATCGTCGGAAACAACTTCTCGTCGTACGTGCGGGATTTCGACTTCAGCGTGCTGTTGCCGGCAGCCAACGCGTCGGCATCCGGGTTCACGACCCCGGACGACTTCGGCGAGCTGCACGGCAAGCTCTTCCAGCACTTCCTCGATTCCGCCGCGTATCAGGAGCGGTTCGCGATGCCGCCGGTGATCTGCATCAGCGTCTCCACGAGCAGGACCTATTCGCAGACCGACAATCGCCATCCCATCCTCGGCGTCGAGTACCGGCAGGACGAGTTCTCGTTGACGGACGAGTACTTCGCGAAGATGGGGATGCGGGTCCGGTACTTCATGCCGCCGGGAAGCGTGGCGCCGCTCGCGTTCTATCACCGCGGCGATCTGCTCACCGATTACTCCAACCTGCAGCTGATCGGCACGATCAGCACGATGGAGACTTTCCAGAAGATCTATCGACCGGAGATCTACAACGCGAGCTCTGCCGCCGCGGACCTCTACCGGCCGAGCCTGGAGCATTCGGACTACGCCCGGACCTCGATCGCGTACGACCGCGTCGAGCGCAGTCAGCTCGCCGCGAAGCAGGGGAAGTACACGGAGGAGCACTTCGTGAAGCCGCACCGGCGCGTCCTGGAGCAGTGGGCCGCCGCGTACCCCACTCCCGTCGCATGACCGGCGGAGTTTCGGACGTGCACGCGCTGCTGCCCACCGCGATCGTCGGCAGTCTGCCGAAGCCGTCGTGGCTCGCGCAGCCGGAGACCCTGTGGTCGCCGTGGAAGCTGGAGGGCGACGCGCTGACCGAGGGCCGTCGGGATGCGCTTCGGATCGCCGTCCAGGAACAGCACCGCAGCGGCATCGACATCATCAGCGACGGGGAGCAGACCCGTCAGCATTTCGTCACGACGTTCATCGAGCACCTGGAAGGCGTCGATTTCGAGCAGCGCGAGACGGTCCGCATCCGTGATCGATACGACGCGAGCGTGCCCACGGTCGTCGGCGCGGTGAGTCGCCGTCGGCCGGTGTTCGTCGATGACGCGACCTTCCTCCGTCAGCAGACCGATCAGCCGATCAAATGGGCGCTCCCGGGCCCGATGACGATGATCGACACTCTCTCCGACCGCCACTACCGGAGCCGCGAGAAGCTGGCGTGGGAGTTCGCGACGATCCTCAATCAGGAGGCGAAGGAGCTCGAGGCCGCCGGGGTGGACATCATCCAGTTCGACGAGCCCGCGTTCAACGTGTTCTTCGATGACGTCCAGGACTGGGGCGTGGCGACGCTCGAGCGGGCGGCCGAGGGATTGCGCGCCGAGACCGTCGTGCACATCTGCTACGGCTACCGGATCAAGGCGAACACGGACTGGAAGGCGACGCTCGGTGCGGAGTGGCGGCAGTACGAGGCGTCGTTCCCGCTCCTGCAGCAGTCCAGCATCGACATCGTGTCGCTCGAGGCGCACCATTCCCACGTCCCGATGGACCTGATCGAGCTGATCCGCGGCAAGAAGGTGATGCTCGGCGCGATCGACGTCGCCAGCGATGAGGTCGAAACCCCGGAAGAGGTCGCCGACACCCTCCGCGATGCGCTTCGGTTCGTGGATGCGGACAAGCTCATCCCGAGCACGAACTGCGGCATGGCGCCCTTGTCGAGCACCGTGGCGCGCGGGAAGCTGCGCGCGCTCAGCGCGGGCACGGGCATCGTTCGCGAGGAGATCGCCGCCGGGTCCTGACAGGTCGAAGCGACGGGCGCGGCTGGCGGCGGTCTCAGACCGCCGCGAGTGCCTCTTCGGCTTCGGCGAGGGAGCGCTCGAACTCCTCGACGTTCCCATCGAGGCCGTCGCCGTCGGCGCGGTGGTGCGCGAGGATGTCGAGGTCCGCGCGGGCGGTGTCGATCACGCCGTTCAGTGCCGCGCGAAGCGCTCCGACGGCGACCCGCAGGTCGGCGTCGACGTGCGGGTTCTCGATCTTCGCGAGCAGACGGACCTCCGGAACGAGAGCCGCGCCGAGACGAGCGACCCCGAGGGAGGAAGCGACCGCGTCCGTCGTCGCGCTGCGGACTGCCTGCTCGCGCTCCGCCCCGTCGTCCATGGCCAGGGCGGCGCCGAAGGCGGCGGAGCGTACGCCGTCGTCTTCGGCCGCCCGTGTCGCCGCATGGCGGATCGAGGCCAGGCGTTTCGCGGCCGGCCGGGATTCGGCATCCGCGGTCGAGTAGCGGGCGACCATCTCCAACAGCGCGGCGGAGATCGCCGTCATGACCGCGCACGCGGCACCGCCGCCGGGGGCTCCGTGCGCTTGCGACAGTCGATCGAGCCACTCAGCGAGCGGCGTGATTCCGGGATCGATGTCATCGGCGGTGTCGTCGGCGGCCATACCTCGACGGTACGGCCATCGCTCGCTCGACGACCATCACGGGGTCAGGCGTAGTCGTAGCGGGACGACGTCACCAACGGTCCTGCTGGGGAGGAACCGGCGCGTCACGTCAATCCCTCGAGGCACTCCCGCGCGAATGCGCCGAACTCCTCCAGCGCCGCGCGGCCCGCAGGCAGCACGGCGTTCCAGAGCGGGAACGCATGGATCATGTGGGGATACACGTGCAGGCGCACATCGACCTCCGCCCGTGCCGCGGCCCACACGAAGCGCACGGAGTCATCGAGCAGCGTCTCATCGGCGCCGACCTGGACGAGCGTCGGCGGCAGACCGCGGAGGTCGGCGAACAGCGGTGACACCCTCGCGTCCGCACGATCGACACCCGGCGGCACGTACGCGGCGGCGAGCTCCTCCAGATACGCCCGGTGCAGGAGCGGATCGATCCCGTCGTTGTCGTCCACCGATGCGCCCGACATCGTCAGGTCGGTCCACGGCGAGACCAGCCACACGCACGCCGGCCCCTCGCGCCCGGTGCGCCGCAGGTCCTGCCAGAGAGCGAGAGTGAGTCCTGCGCCGGCACTGTCTCCGCCGACGACGATCCGATCCGGCGCGATGCCCTGCGCGATCAGCCAGTCCCACGCCGCACGGGCGTCGGCGAGGGCCGCAGGAAACGGATGCTGCGGCGCAAGGCGGTACTCCAGTGCGAGGGTCCGGATCCCCGCGGCGCGGCCCGCTTCGGCCGCCAGCGTGCGGTGGCTCGCGATCGACCCGGAGCAGTACCCGCCGCCGTGCAGGAAAAGGAGGACGTGCTCGGAGTCGACTCCCGGCGCCTTCGACCATTCGGCGCGGAGGCCACCGGCATCCGTCGGTTCGAACTCGATGTCGTCGGCGACGGGCCAGGCGCCGCCGACTTCGACGATGCGCGCTCGGCGCTCGGCCCACCCCACCGGCCGCGGCTTCGAGCCGAGGAGCTCCCGCACCTGCGAGATGCCGCTGTCGCGCTCGCTCACCACCACCAGGAGCGCCCCTGGAGCATGTCGCCGAAGTCCTCCGGTCGCCCCCGGCCGGTGTGCCGACCGCTCAGATAGCTGTCCACGACGGCGCGGCCGAGGTCGTCGAGTTCCGGGGCGATGGCCGTGCCGCCCGCCCGGCGTGCGAGCGCCTCGATGAACCGGGCGAGACCCGGGTCCTCCCCGAGCCGGAAGAAGGTGGTCTGCGCCCCCATCCGCTGCACGTTGTCGAGTTCACGGACTGTCACGGCGACCGTCCGCGGATCGGGCGGGTACGCGAAGAAGACACTCCCGTCGGGACGCAGATGCGCGGTGGGCTCGCCGTCGGTCACGATCAGCAGCACCGGCTGGGCCGCGGGGTTGCGACGGAAATGCCGCTGGGCGAGCAGCAGACCGTGCTGCAGGTTCGTGCCCTTGTCCCACACCGCATCCTTCGCCGTGAGCTGCTCGATGTCGATGACCTCGGCGTGACGGGCGAAGGCGATGAGCTGCAGCTTGTCGCCGCGGAAACGTGTCGAGATCAGGTGGTGAAGCGCGAGGGCGGTGCGCTTCATCGGAACCCAGCGGCCGTCCATCGCCATCGAGAACGACGTGTCGACGAGGAGCGCCACCGCGGCCTGCGTGCGGTGCTCGGTCTCGACCACCTCGACGTCATGGGTGTCGAGCCGCACGCCGCTCGAGGCATCGCCTCCGTCCAGGACCGTGCGAAGCACCGCGTTGGACACCGTGCGCGGGATGTCCCACGGCTCGGTGTCGCCGAACGCCCACTCGCGCGTCGAGCCGGTGCGGTCGCCCGCCGCCCCGGCGTTCCGCGTCTCGCGCCGGCCGATGCGACCGGACTGAAGCGTCGCGATGTCGCGCAGCAGCGCCCTGCCCAGCTGGCGCATCGCGCGCGGTGTCAGCCGCAACTGCCCGTCGGACGCTCGCTGGATCATCCCGGTGTCGCTGAGCTCGCGCTCGAGGTCGCGCAGCGTGCGCGCGCTGACCGCGGCGTCCTCGCCGACCAGTCTGTCGAGGGCATCGAGGTCGATGTCGTCCATGCGCGCACCCGGGTACATCTGTCCGAGCTGGTCGGTCAGCGAGTCGAGGTCGGCGAGGTCCTGCATCACGCCGGTCGCCTCGCCGAGGCCCGTCGGCTCATCTCCCGAGAAGGATGCCGAGCCGGTCCAGTCCTCACCCGGCCTGAGCGAGCGCAGGTTGTCGTCCAGCCGTGACAGCGACTGCATGAGGTCGGGTGAGCCGAACGCGCTCTCCGCGAGGCGCAGGATCTCCTCGCGCTGCTCAGGGGTCATCGAGTTGAGCATCCGCTGCGCGGCCGCGGAGCGCTCGGCGAGCGCGTCGAGCAGTTCGTCGAGATTCTGCGGGTTCTCGGGGAACTGATCGCCGTGCTTGTCCATGAACTCCTCGAAGTCCTCCGCGGTGTCCTCGCCGAGGCGGCGCTTCTCGAGCAGTTCGTTCAGGTCGTTCAGCATGTCGCGGATCGCCTGGCGGTCGGCATCCGTCGCGTTCTGGAGGGCGTTCTTCATGCCCGCGAAACGTTGGTCGAGAAGTTCGCGGCCGAGGAGCTCCTTGATGCGGTCATAGTCGGCACGCGCGCTCGGGCTCTGCCAGTCGTAGTCGGCGAGCTCGTTGACCGCCGCGGCGGTGCTGGTGGGCAGATTCTCCAGCCGCATCTCGGCGAAGGCTCGCGCATCGTCGTCGAGGTCGACGTCACGGACGAGGTGCTTGCGCTCTTCGAGCACCGCGCGGTCGAGCAGCTTGCGGACCTCTTCGAGCGTCCCATCCAGGCGGTGCCGCGACGTGAGCTCTGCCCGGCGCTCGCGGACACGCCGGACGAGGTCGTCCAGGCCCAGCCGGTCGCGGTCGCCGCGGCGAAGGTACTCGCGCATCGCGCGTTCGGCCGAGGTGCCCGACATGACGTCCTGACCGATGGCCTCGAGCGCGGACTGCACCTCCACGGGCGGCGCGAGCGGGTCGCCGCCGTGGTACCTCCCGTAGCGCGAGGTGTGACCGGGCATGCGGTGGAAGGAGCGAGGCATCAGGGGACGCCTCCTCGGAGATCAGCCATAGACCGTCTCCCCGCCGGCGCTGTCCTTCGCGATCTTCCGCTCGAGATACAGCGACTCCAGCAGCAGTTCGAGGGCGCCGGCCCGCTCCCCCTCCGTGCGCGCCTCGAGGCGTTCGGCGACCTGGTCGTACAGGTCGGACTCGCCGAGCACCGGCATCGCGGCGAGGACCTCGGCGGCGGGCACCTGCTCGCCCGTCATCACCGACGCGCCGTCGTGGATCGCGTCGGCGAGCAAGCGGGAGTCGAGCCCCCGCAGGTGCGCGCGGGCGGTGTCGGCCACCGCCGTGCGCAGCAGATGCTCGAGGATCGCGTGCTCCCTGCCCTCTTCGCCGGTCTCGAACTCGATCTTGCCGCCGAGCACGTCGACCGCCGTCTCGAGGTCGACCGGCCGGGCGACCGCGACGACTTCGTGCTGACGCGTCGCACGGTGCAGCGCCGCCGCCGCGATCGTCTCCGCGCCCGCGATCGCGAACCGTGCCGAGACGCCGGCACGCTGGTCGACGGCATCCGATTCCCGGAGATTGCGTGTGAAGCGCGCGAGGATCTCGAGCAGGTGCACGGGAACCTCCGCGACCAGATCGGCCTCCTGCCGGATCACCGCGATCTCCTCCTCGATCGTGAGCGGGTAGTGCGTGCGGATCTCGGCGCCGAAGCGATCCTGCAGCGGCGTGATGATGCGCCCGCGATTCGTGTAGTCCTCAGGGTTCGCGGTGGCCACGACGAGCACATCGAGATCCAGACGCAGCACGTAGCCGCGGATCTGGATGTCACGCTCCTCCATGACGTTCAGCAGCGACACCTGGATGCGCTCGGCGAGGTCGGGCAGCTCGTTGATCGCGACGATGCCGCCGTTGCTGCGCGGCACCAGGCCGTAGTGGATGGTCTCGGGGTCACCCAGCGAGCGGCCCTGAGCCACCTTGATCGGGTCGACGTCGCCGATCAGGTCGGCGACCGACGTATCGGGGGTCGCGAGCTTCTCCGCATAGCGCTCGCTGCGGTGACGCCACGCGACGGGGAGGTCATCGCCGAGCTCCCCGGCGCGGCGGACGGATGCCGGGGTGATGGGGTGGAACGGATGCTCGCCGAGCTCGGACCCCTCGATGACCGGCGACCACTCGTCGAGCAGTCCGTTGAGGCTGCGCAGAAGGCGTGTCTTGCCCTGGCCGCGCTCACCGAGGAGGACGATGTCGTGGCCGGCGAGGATCGCCCGCTCGAGCTGCGGGATCACCGTCTCGTCGAAACCGTGGATGCCGGGCCAGGGGTCGGAGCCGTCGGCGAGCGCTCTGAGCAGGTTCTCGCGAAGCTCGATGCGGACGGGCCGGTAGGTGTGACCCGAGGCGCGCAGCTGGCCGGCGGTCGTGATCCCGGAGGGCGTTGGTGTCATGTCCGCACGCTACGCCGACTCGGGCGGGGGAAGGGCCGGATCGGGAGAAATCCTCACACTTCGACGCGCGGACGGCTCAGGCCGCATCCCCGGACTCCGGCAGCGCCACGGTCACCACCAGCCCGCCCCCGTCGCGCGGTGCGAGGGAGAGCACTCCGTCGTGCGCGCGCACGATGCTCTCCACGATCGCCAGGCCCAGCCCGACGCCGCCATCGTCGGTTCGGATGCGCTCGGTGCCGCGCCGGAAGGGCTCGGTGAGTGTGGCGACGCGCTGAGGCGACAGGGTCGAGCCGGTGTTCTCGATGGTGAGCACCGCGGTGCCGTCGCGCCGCCTGGTGGAGACCTCGACGGTTCCCGCGGTCGGCAGGTTGTGGACGATCGCGTTGTGCACGAGATTCGTGGCGAGCTGGAGGAGCAGGGCATGCGATCCGTCGACGGTGGCGACCGACCCCGACACCTCGATCCCGACTCCCCGCGACTCGGCGAGCGGCAGCAGCGTCTCCGCGGCCTCCTCGGCGACGAACGAGAGGTCGACCGGGTCGCGCACGAAGGCGCCCTGATCGGCGCGACTGAGCACCAGCAGTGCTTCGGTCAGCGCGATCGCGCGGGAGTTCACCGCGGAGAGACGGGCGACGAGCTCGGTGCTGTCGTCGGGCGGATCGCTGCGGGCGACCTCGAGAAGAGTGTGCGTGATGGCGAGCGGAGTGCGCAGTTCGTGCGACGCGTTCGCCGCGAAGCGCTGCTGCTCGGCGACCTGCGCCTCGATCCGCGCGAGCATCGCGTCGAAACTGTCGGCCAGTTCGCGGAACTCGTCCTGCCGGCCCTCGAGCTCGATGCGGTGCGAGAGGGAGCCGCGCGCAGCCGCGCGCGTGGCGCGCGTGATCCGTGTGAGCGGGGCCAGCATCCGCCCGGCCAGGATCCATCCGCCGATAAGACCGAAGACGAGCAGAGCGATCATCGCCCAGGCGGCCCGCGGCACGAAGGCGCGAACGAGATCGGTGCGATTGGGGGTGAAGGCGATGCCGGGCGCGGTCTGCTCGGGCACGTACCGCAGCAGGAAGAGCCACACCACGGCGAGCAGCAGCGCGCCGGCGACGAGCAGGAACCCGGCGTAGCTGAGGGTCAGCTTGAGCCGGACGCTCATGCCCGGTTGCCTATCCGCCATCGGCGACTCCCGCCTGGATGCGGTACCCGACTCCGGGCACGGTCGCGATGAGCCAGGGCTCCCCCAGCCGCTTGCGCAGAGCGGACACCGTGATGCGCACGGCGTTGGTGAAGGGATCGGCGTTCTCATCCCACGCCCGCTCGAGCAGCTCTTCCGCGCTGACCACCCCGCCCTCCGCGCTGACGAGCACGTCGAGCACGGCGAACTGCTTGCGCGTCAAGGCGACGTACCTGCCGTCCCGATAGACCTCACGCCGGAACGGGTCGAGCCGGAGCCCGGCGATCTCCCGCACGGGCGGCCGACTGTGCGCGCGCCGGCGGTCGAGCGCACGCAGCCGCAGCACCAGCTCCCGCATGTCGAAGGGCTTGGTGAGGTAGTCATCGGCCCCGGCGCCGAACCCCGAGGCCTTGTCATCGAGCCGGTCGGCGGCCGTGAGCATCAGGATGGCCATCGTGCCGTGGTGCGCCACGACGTGCGCGGCGACCTCGTCGCCCGACGGACCCGGGATGTCACGATCCAGGATCGCGATGTCGTACGCGTTCACGCTCAACAGTTCCAGCGCGACGTCGCCGTCGTTCGCGATGTCGGCGGCGATCGCCTCCAGGCGGAGTCCGTCGCGAATCGCCTCCGCCATGAGCGGCTCGTCCTCCACGATCAGTACGCGCACCCTGCGATCGTACGAGGGCGCCCCTATCGTCGGCGTATGCGCAATCGCATACGGCCTGGCAACGTCGGCTGTCGTGGACTGCTTCCATGCAGCACACCGCCCTCCGCCGAGTCGTCGCGGTCGCCCTCGCCGGGCTGGTCGTGGCGGCCGCGCTCCTTCTGACCTTCGCCGTCACCCGACCCGAGGCGTCACCGTCGTTCGCGGTCGAACCTCCCCCGCCTCCACCGGCCGCCCCGGACGGCAGGGTCGAGGAGGAGGACGGCGTGCTGCCGCCCGGCGGCGCGGAGATCGGCGGCGATCAGCCGGGCGTCGTGAACCTCGACGCGGACCTGCGCTCGGCGGTGCGTGCGGCGGCGACGGATGCCGAAGCGGCCGGCATCCGGATCATGATCACCAGCGGATGGCGCTCGCCGGAGTACCAGGAGCGCCTGCTGGCCGATGCCGAGGCGCAATACGGGTCGCTCGCGGAGGCCGCGCGGTGGGTGGCGACACCCGAGACGTCGCTGCATGTCGCGGGGGATGCCGTCGACGTCGGCTCGTACGACGCGATGGACTGGCTCGGCCGACACGGCGCAGGCTACGGGTTGTGCGCGGTGTACGACAACGAGCCGTGGCACTTCGAACTGCGGCCCGACGCCGCGGCCGCGGGCTGCCCGGCAACGTATCGCGACCCGACGCAGGACCCGAGGCTGCAGCGATGACCTCCCCGTCGACGGCGCGGCGTGGGAGTCGCGCGGTGCTGCCCGTGCTCTTCGCGGCCTACCTCGCGATGCTCGTGTGGCTCGTGCTCTGGAAGCTGCATCCGCCGTACATCGGCGTCGACCTGGGGCCGCTCAAGCTCGTCCCCTTCGTCTCCGCGGCGGGTGCCGGCTCGAGCGCGCCACGCGAGGTGCTCGGCAATGTCCTCGTGTTCGTGCCGTTCGGGATGTACCTCCGGCTGCTGACCCGGTGGGGGTGGGTCGCGGCGTCGGCGGTGGTCGCCGCGACGAGCGCGCTCCTCGAGCTCACGCAGTTCGTCCTCGGTCTGGGCGTCGCAGACGTGACGGACGTGATCGCCAACACCGCGGGTGGCCTCGTCGGCATCGTCGCGGTCTCCGTGACCGGACGCGGGCGCCGCGCTCGCACGGTGCTCACGGTCGTCGCCGCGGTCGCCACGATCGTGGCGGTCGCAGCGATCTGCGCCCGGCTCGGCGCCTGGAACGGACCGCCGCTCCTGCCCTAGTCGTCCACCGACGCTAGCCTGTCGGGATGCCAGAGCCCGAGGTCCTCCGCTACGCCGCCTTCAGCACCCGACCCGAGGGCGGGAACCCCGCCGGGGTGGTCCTCGACGCGAGTCGGTTGGACGACCGGCAGATGCAGCGCATCGCGACCGAGGTGGATTACGCGGAGACCGCGTTCGTGACCGGCACGACGGATGACGGCGCCCTCGCCATCCGGTACTTCTCGCCTCTCGCCGAAGTGCCCTTCTGCGGCCACGCGACCCTGGCGACCGCCGTCGCCCTTGCGGAACGGGGTGTCGACAGCGGCGCGATCCGGTTCGCGACCCCGGTCGGCCCGGTCGAGATCGCGATCTCCCGCGACGACGCGGGCGTGCGCGCGTCGTTCACGAGCGTTCCCCCGACCGTGAGCGTAGTGCCCGACGAAGACCTCGACGCGATCCTCGAGCTCCTCGATCTCGAGAGGAGTGACCTCGATGCGGGCCTGCCTCCGCGCATCGCGAACGCGGGCAACCCGCATCCGCTCCTCGTGCTCGCCGATCGTGCGCGGTTCGACGCGTTCGTCTTCGATCCTGCGGCGGTGCGGTCGCTCATGAACGAGCGCGCGTGGCCCGCCACGATCGCGGTGGTCCACCGGATGGGCCAGGAGCGCTTCGTCGCCCGCAACCTCTTCCCGGTCGGTCGGATCACCGAAGACCCCGCGACCGGTTCGGCGGCCGCGGCACTCGGGGCGTACCTGCGCGACCTCGACGCGGTGCCCGTGCCCGGCCGCATCGTGATCGATCAGGGCGCGCACGTCGGACGCCCCGGGCTCCTCACCGTGGACATCCCGGCCTCCGGTGGCCTGATCGTGTCGGGGTACGCCGTGCCGATTCCCCAGAATCCGCGCTCGCAGAGCTGACGGTCGCAGTCCTGACGGACCGGCCACGACCACGCCTCCGGCCGCGGCATCGTCAGTGCGAATGACGGTGGTGGGCGTCGGGATAGTGGTCGTGCGTGTGCGTGAGCCGCTCGTGCGCGTGCTCGTGCCGATGACGCACGCCGGCCGCCACCGGCTCGTCATGATCGTGCTGATGATACTCGTCATGGACGTGCCAGTGGTCGTGCACCGCGGGCTCGTGCGTGTGCTCGTGGCCGTGCTGCTCGGTCAAGTGCAGCCAGACGCCGAGAGCCATGAGCAGTCCCGCCGCGACGAGCTGCCACGTCACCGGGTCGCCGAGCACGATCGCCAGGAGAGCTCCGAAGAACGGCGCGACCGAGAAGTACGCGCCGGCGCGGGCGGTTCCGACATGACGCATGCCGACGATGAACAGCGCCAGGCTGACCCCGTATGCGAAGAATCCGACGCTCAGCGCCGCCACGATGCTCCCCGCCGACGGCAGGGTCGCACCCAGCGCGAACGCGACGATCAGGTTGACCGGTCCGGCCACCAGTCCCTTCACGGCGGCGAGCCAGGTCGCATCGTGCAGGGCGACCCTGCGGGTGAGGTTGTTGTCGAGCCCCCAGCAGAAGCACGCCGCGAGGATGGCCAGCGCCGGCCATGGACTGCCGAGGTCCGCCCCGTTCGGGATGCTGAGCAGCACCGCTCCGGCCACGATCGCGAGCATGCCCGCCGCCACGCGGCGATCGACGTTCTCCCGGAACACGAACCAGGCGAGGAGAGCCGTGAACACGCCCTAGGCGTTCAGCAGCAGCGATGCCCCCGAAGCCGGCATCTGAGACAGACCGAGCATCAGCAGGACCGGCGCGATCACGCCGCCGGACAGGATCGCGCCGGCGAGCGGCACGAGGTCGCGGCGCGGCAGGCGCAACCTCGGCGCGCGCCGCACGAGCCGCAGGATGCCGAGCCCGACCCCCGATCCGCAGCAGAGCAGACCCGCCAGGAGCCAGGGACTGACATCGCCGCCGAGCAGGAGCTTCGCGAGGGGCGTGCCGGCGCCGAACAGCAGCGCCGCGGCGAGGGCCGCCTGAACGCCGCGGTGGGAGAGCGCCTTCAGGAACACCCTCCCAGTTTCGCACTCACCCCCGCCGGCCGAGGATCGCCCGCACGCTCGCATCGGGCCGCAGATCGAGCCGCCGCAGCAGCTGCGCGTTCAGCGCGACGACGACCGTCGACAGCGACATGAGCAGGGCACCCACCGACATCGGCAGCACGAACCCGAACGGCGCCAGGATGCCTGCGGCCAGCGGCACCGAGATGAGGTTGTAGCCGGCTGCCCACCACAGGTTCTGGGCCATCTTGCGGTAGCCGGCGCGTGACAGTTCGATCACCGAGAGCACCGAGCGCGGGTCGTCGCTGGCCAGGATCACGCCGGCCGAGGCGATCGCGACATCGGTGCCCGCGCCGATCGCGATTCCGACATCGGCCTGCGCGAGTGCGGGGGCGTCGTT
>JAESFR010000206.1_pt1 | contig 26337 bp, 22 predicted proteins | sample 9266191 | NCBI WGS metagenome assembly JAESFR01 (sample SAMN14503063, study PRJNA617104) | algae metagenome | isolation source: Pleurocapsa minor HA4230-MV1 and co-occurring heterotrophs from cement on... | place: USA: Nuuanu Pali Lookout, Hawaii | collected 2009-07-20
CAGCGAAATCCACCGAGGCCACTGGACCATCACCATCGCCGCCGACGGCGTCCCCGAATTCACCCCACCACCCTGGGTCGACCCCACCCGCACACCGAGGCGCAACACCATCCACCAGATACCGAGCCTGCTCGGACTATGAGGCACCAGAGGCGGTAGCTGACCAGGGTGAGGACACGTGCCTGACGACACACAACTGATCGCCCGCCGAATGCCACGAGGAACAAGCCAACCTGGCGCGGTGCGAAAAGCAGGCTCGCACTGGCGGATGAAGAAGGGGAGCCGAGCGCCGATCCCGCACGTCGCACAGCTCAACGCGGTCGGACGTACAGCCGGCGAACAGCTTCGCCGAGCATCGTGAGCCCATCGAACGACCGATCGTCCCCGGAGGTACTCCCGATGAGCGCCAGCCCTGCCGACGTCTCGCAGTCCGCGACGAGCCCGATGCGCCGGAAACGATCCTCACGCCGACGCCAGTGGAGACGGTCAGCGGGCGTCGTCGCCGCGGTGGCGCTGCTGGTCGTCAGCCCGGCACGATCGGTGTCCGCATCACCGTCAGCGCACCAGACGACGGCGGCCCCGTTCGAGTCGTCCTCATACCCGAGCCGTTTCGCAACGCTGAGCAGCGGCAGTTACACCTGGCACGTGGCGTCCTCGACAACCGCCGCCCAACCCGATCGTTCAGACGACGGTGGTCGGGGTCCGTTGCACGGCGAGTTCCCCGTCGTGGCCGTCGACGGCACGGTGCAGACCAGGAAATGGCAATTCGGGCGCGTCGTCACTGTCTCCGACAGCTGGTTTGCCGTCACCAGCGACGACGGCTACAGCGACAGATACCTGCTTGACACCTCCGTCACCAGCACGCCGGTCAAGGTCGGGCAGGACGTGACGGTGGTCGGGGTCATTGAATCGACGCTGTCCACGGCGGGGGCGGAACCAACGGAGCGAGTCGTCTGATCGGCCCATCCGCCCTACTCATCGTGTGACCCGCCCGACCGCTCGCGGGTGAAGCCACTGACCGAGCCACAACGCGCCGAGACTTCAGTCCTCGTCGAACGCCCGCAGGAGGACATCGGCGGCGCTGGGCGCCGGCGTCACGTCGGCCAATACCTCCTGCCGGAGCCGACCCGCGGCCGCCACGACCGACGGAGAGCGGCGCAACCGCTGTTCGAGCTCATCGCGAACGAGCGCCCAGGTCAGCTCCCACCGCTGGCCCGCGCGTTTCTCAGCAAGTCCTTCGGCGCCGAGGAAGTCGCGGTGCTTGAGCAGCGCCTTCCACACCCCCGCGACGCCGTCACCGGTGAGCCCCGAGCAGGTCAGCACCGGCGGCCGCCAGGCCCCGTCGCCACCCCGCACGAGGCGCAGCGCTCCCGCGAGATCCCGCGCGGCTGCCTTGGCCTCGGTGACCCGGTCGCCGTCGGCCTTGTTGATCGCGACGACGTCCGCGATCTCCAACACGCCCTTCTTGATGCCCTGCAGTTGATCGCCAGACCTGGCCAGTCCGAGCAACAGGAAGCTGTCGACCATGCCGGCGACGGTGGTCTCGGACTGCCCGACGCCGACGGTCTCGACGAGGACGACGTCATACCCGCCGCCCTCCAGCACCGTGATCGTCTGCGCCGTCGCCCGCGCTACCCCGCCGAGCGTGCCCGCGGTCGGCGAGGGCCGGATGTAAGCGGCGGGGTTCGCCGCCAGCTCCGGCATGCGGGTCTTGTCCCCGAGAACCGAACCGCCGGTGCGTGCGGATGACGGGTCGACTGCCAGTACACCGACCCGGTGCCCGTGCGAGGTCAGTTCTTTGCCCAATGCCTCGACGAAGGTCGATTTCCCCACCCCGGGGACGCCCGTGATGCCCACCCGCACGGCGGTTGTCGCACTGGAGGAGAGCGCAGTCAGCAGCACCCGCGCGGCCGCCCGATGGTCTGCTCGCGTCGACTCCACCAGCGTGATCGCCCTCGACAGCGCGGTCCGTGAACCGGACAGCACCTCGTCGGCGAGCTGCTGCGGGTCCGGTGCCGTCTTGCCGGCCGTGCGCGGTGCCCCCTCGTCGCCCATGCGTATCGCCCCTTCGCCGCCCCTGCGTATCGCCCTCTCACCGGCCGCAGGCGTCGCCCCCTCGCCGGCCACGGGCGTCGCCACCGATCCGCCGCTCGCCGTTGCCGCGCTCAGTCCGGGACCTCCCAGGTGTGCACCGGCTCGTTGGAATGCATGCCGTCGGAGTACAGCTTCAGCATCTCGGTGAGTGCCTGGCTGCGGGACAGCCCGCGCGCTTCGAACGCGGCCACCGTCTCCGATTGCCACCACGAGCCGTTCCGGCGGGTCTTGCAGCGGTCCCTGACGATGCCCAGGTAACGGTCACGGGCCTCCCGCGCGACGCCCCAGCGGGCGAGACCCTCCTCGGCCTTCGGCAGCAAGTGACGCAGTAACAGTTCGTCCCAGGTGACCTCGCCGTACCCGGGCCAGTAGAAGACCGCGTCGACCCCGTATCGCGCGCCGGAATCGAAGTTGGCCTTGGCCGCATCGAACGACATCTTCGTCCACACCGGCCGGTCCTCGGTGGCGAGCACGGTGAGCGCGCCGTAGTAGAAGGCCGCATTGGCGAGCACGTCGACCACGGTGGGCCCGGCGGGCAGCACCCTGTTCTCCACCCGCAGGTGGGGGGTGCCGTCGACGACGTCGTAGACGGGGCGGTTCCAGCGGTAGACGGTGCCGTTGTGCAACCGGAGTTCCTGCAGCCGCGGCGCTTTCCCGGACGCCAGCACCGCCTCGGGCTCCTCGTCGGTGGTCTCCGGCAGGAGAGCGGGGAAATACCTGACGTTCTCCTCGAAGAGGTCGAAGATCGAGGTGATCCACCGCTCGCCGAAGAACACCGGCGGCCGCACGCCCTGGTTCTGGAGTTCCGGCGACCGTGTGTCGGTCGCCTGCAGGAACAGTTCGGTCCGGGTTTCGGCCCACAGCCGCTTGCCGAACAGGAACGGTGAGTTCGCGCCCAGGGCCAGCTGCGGGCCGGCGAGTGCCTGGGCCGCGTTCCAGCACGCCGCGAAGTCGGCCGGTGACACCTGCAGGTGCAGCTGGACCGACGTGCACGCCGATTCCGGCGCGATGGTGTCGGTGAACATCTGCAGGTGCTCGACGCCGCTGATGTCGAGTTCGAGGTCCTCCCGCCGCGCGGCGAACACCGCCTCGTCGAGCGCCTGATAGCGCGGGTTCGCGCTCATCCATTCGCCTTCGAGGTGCTCGGCCTGCAGCGTCGGCAGGATGCCGACCATGATGATCTCGGAGCCGATCTCGTTGGCCTTGGTCTCGGCGTGATCCAGCGAACCGCGCAGGGCTTCCTCGAGATCGAGCATCAGATCACCCGACAGCGAGCGAGGCGCGACGTTGAACTCGATGTTGTAGCGACCGAGTTCGGTCTGGAAGTCGGGGTCCGCGATCGCCTTGAGCACCTCGGCATTGGCCATCGCCGGTTGCCATTCCCGGTCGACGAGGTTCAGCTCGATCTCCAAGCCGGTCATCGGCTGGCCGAAGTCGAAGGAGTGCTCGACGAGCATCCGTTCGAAGACGTCGAGACAGCGCCGGACCTTGGCCCGGTAAGCCTGCCGCTGTTCGCGGGTGTAGGTCGTGCCCGCGACGTCGTCGCCCATCGGGTACCTCCTGCGCAGGTGCTGCCCGGCCGCCAATCGGTACAACGGTGATCGTCGTGCGGCCGCGCGTCGCACCGTCCGTCGCGCCTACACCCCGTCAGGTGACACCCAACCACACGGTTGCTCGGCAGGTCGCAAGCGGTCGGTGGCCGAGCGGCGGCGGACTACTCTGTCAGCCGTCCCCGCTTCGCTCTGCGGGGCTTCAGCGCGCCGGGAACCGCCCGGCCGCACGCCCGGGAACCACCGGGCCGGACGCTGCCGGGCAGGAAGGGAGGGTGTCGCATGGCCTCCGCAGCCACCGGCCTCTCCCTCGACGGCGCCGCAGTGCTGCACCAGCGGGTGCCCGATCCCGAGGCGGTGGACGATCAGGCCGCTGGGCTCGGCCCCCCGTGGCTCGACGAGATGTTGTCCGCCGAGCTCGGGGAACTGGTCCGGCTGCGCCGGCGGGTGCACGCGCACCCGGAACTGGGCCACCAGGAATCGGGCACCACGGCGCTGATCATGCGCACCCTCGAGGCCGACGGCATCGCGGCCCGGCTGATCCCGTCAGGTACCGGCGTCATCGCCGAGATCGGTTCCGGCGACACGGTTGTCGGTTTGCGCGCGGACATCGATGCGCTGCCGATCGCGGAGAACAGTGGACTGCCGTTCTCGTCCACGCTGCCGAATGTGTCGCACGCCTGCGGGCACGACGTCCACCTCACCGTGCTGCTGGGCGTCGCCCGCGCGCTGGTCAGGGCCGGTGACCTCGGTGGCCGGGTGCGACTGATCTTCCAGCCCGCCGAGGAAGTCTTCCCCGGCGGGTCGCACGACGTCATCGCCGCCGGCGGCTTGGACGGGTTGAGCAGGTTGTTCGCGCTGCACTGCGACCCGCGACTGGAAGCCGGCCTGGTCGGGCTCAAGGCAGGTGCGATCACTTCCACGTCGGACGTGGTCGACCTGCGGGTGACCGGGCCGGGTGGTCACACGTCCCGCCCGCACCTGACGTCGGATCTGATCTACGCCCTCGGCTCGGTGGTCACCGGCCTGCCGGCGCTGCTCACACGGCGCCTCGACCCGCGCGCCGCTGCGGTGCTCGTCTGGGGGATGGTGCGGTCCGGTGAGGTGGCCAATGCGATCCCGCAGAACGGCGAACTGCGCGGGACGTTGCGCATGATGGATCGCGCCTCTTGGGATGCCGCCGAACCCCTCGTGCGCGAGCTGGTCGCGGACCTGTTGGCGCCCACGGGTTGTGGCTTTGCTCTCACCTATCACCGGGGCGTTCCGCCGGTGAACAACGAGCTGTTCTCCACCGAGCTGATGACGGCGGCGGCGCAGAGCGCGCTGGGTGAGGACGCCATCCGGCTGGCCGAGCAGTCCACCGGCGCAGAGGATTTCGCCGTCTTTCTCGAGCAGGTGCCGGGATCGCTTGCCCGTCTGGGGGTCTGGGACGGGGTGAGCCCCAAAGTCGACCTGCATTCGTCGGGCTTCCGGGTGGACGAGCGGGCGATTGCCGCCGGCGTCCGGCTGCTCGCACACACGGCGATCGCGGCGTTGCGCCACCACTGAGCAGGCAGCCTCCCGGCCTGCTGCCGGACGCCGCTCAGTCCGTGCGGTTCGCCAGAAGTGCTTCAGATCAACGCCACGAGTGCTCCAGATCAGCCATCGCATTGACGGCGTGTCAGGTGAGTGACGACCAGGGCGGCAGTCGGGGTGCTGTCGACGACGTGATGCGCTCACCGTGCGTCGGGTCCTGCGGTGGTGACCAACTCGCAGAGCTGGACCGGCCGCTGGCGACGACGCACCGCGATGTCGTCGATCAACCCCGCAACCGGGTGAGCCGCTGGCGACGACGCACCGCGAGGTCGTGACCCGATCCCACAACCCGGAAAGGCTGCGAGCGACGCCGTCTCGGCGCGTGGATCCCCGGCATTACAGCTGTGACTACACGGTGCAATCGCAGCAATGCGCTGTGTAGTGTGAAGGCCGACCGAGCCGTGGGGGACCGGTACGGCGAGCGCTGGGGTGGCAGATGACGCGCAGCAGGACGACCAGCGGCGGCGGGACCGACTCGGCCACCGTTCCGACGGTCCTGATCGTCGATGACGAACCCGACCAGTTGGGCCTGCTGACCGAGTACTTCCATCGGGCCGGGTGCACCGTCGTTGCCGCGCACGACGCCGAGTTCGTCCTTGCCCTGCCGGACAAGCTGCATCTGGACATACTCGTGGTGGACCTGCGCCTGCCCGGAATGGACGGCTGGCAGCTGGCCGAACGGCTGCGCGTGCGGTATCCGGCAGCGTTCCTCGCGATCACCTCGGTGCTGGACGTCGACGATTACCCGGTTGCCGACGCTGTCCTGCCGAAACCCGTCACCAAGGCGCACGTGCAGAGGCTCGTCGACGGCGTGGTGTCCGTGAAAGTGTGCCCGTGACTCCCTCCGCCGACGGCCCCACCGTGGTGATCGCCGACGACGACGCCGACATCCGCAACCTGGTGACGGTCGCGGCCGGACGGGCGGGCCTGGTGATCGCCGCCAGCGAGGCCGACGGGGCCGCGGCACTGAACGCGATCAACGATCTCCGGCCGGACCTGGCCATCCTCGACGTCGCGATGCCGGAGATGAGCGGCCTGCAGGTCTGCCGCGCGATACGTGCGTCCGATGACCTCGCGACGATCAAGGTCCTGCTGCTGTCGGCGGCCGTGCAGGAGGAGGCCGTCACGGCGGGGGTCGACGCCGGCGCCGACCTGTACGTGCACAAACCGTTCAGCCCACGGTCGCTGACCGAGCAGATCCGCGGGTTGCTCGCCGGGCAGCAGATCCGATGAGCGTCGCGACGGCATCGACGTCGACATCGCCCCCCGGATCACCGTCCGCGCCAACACCGCCGCCCGGGGTGTCCCGGCCCGCAGCGCCGCGGCCCGGTGGCCTGGTCGGCGTCATCCAGAACTTCGCCACCGACCCGAACTCCGTGCTGGAACGGCAGCTCTGTACGGCGGCGGTGTTCTTCCTGTCGCAGCTGTTGCTGCTGATCCCCGGTGTGTCGGTCACCGTCCTGCCGCTGGTGCTGCTGGGCAATGCGCTGATGGTGGCAGCGACCGGAGCGGCGTTCGTCTTGCGCACGCCGCGACTGCCGCAACGCGCGGCGATGGTCATCCCGTTGGCCGGTATCCTCGCGGTGGGCATGCTGCGCGCCGGCGCCGGCGGCCAGGCCTCGATCTTCACCATCATGATGGCGCTGCCGGTGATGTCGCTGGGCGTCGAACCGGGCCGGCTGCCGATGCTGCTGGGCGGCCCGGTCACAGTCATCTCACTGCTGATCCCGGCTGCCTTCGATCCCGGCCAGCTCGACAACGGCCAGTGGAGCCGAGCGATCTTCGTTCCCATCATCCTCGGGCTGATCTGCCTGTCGGTGAACGAGCTGACCCGCCGGCTGCGGTCGAGAGTCCGTGCGGTTCAACGCCTGCAGGCCGGACAGGAGAAGTTGCTGACCTCGGCCGAGGATCACGCCGCGGCCGCCGCGGCGGCGTCCACTCTGCTGCGGGAATCCGCCGACCAGCTCACCGGAGTGATCAACGCCGTCACCGAGCAGTCGATCATCGGCACCGACCGCGCCGGGCGGATCGACGTGTTCAACGCCGGGGCGCAGAAGATGCTCGGTGTGGCCGCGCACGATGCCATCGGCCGGTCGATCACCCGATTCCACGTGCTGGCCGAATTGTCGCCGCATGAGGGCGGCGCCGCGTGTGACGAGAGCGATCCCGCCGACCTGACACCGTTCGGGGTGTTGACGGCAGGCGTCCGGCACGGCGCTCCGCGCACCGCCGACTGGACGTACGTCACCGGTGACGGCACGGAGAAACGCGTCCAGATCGCCATCACCGCACGACGAGACGCCGGCAACGACGTCGACGGTTTCCTCTTCGTGGCAACGGATGTCACGCACGATCGGGAGCAGGCTCGGATCCGGGACGAATTCGTCAACCTCATCTCCCATGAACTGCGCACGCCGCTCAGTTCCATTCTGGGTTATCTGGAATTGATCGCCGATGACGAGGACAACCCGCTGTCGCAGGATCAGCACCGCTACCTGTCGACGGTCGAGCGGAACGCACACCGGTTGCTGCGCCTGGTGTCCGATCTGCTGTTCACCGCGCAGGTCGGATCTGGCCGTTTCCAGTTGCAGGAGCAGGCGGTGGATCTGCGGGCGCTGCTGGAGGCCGCGGTCGACTCCGCGGTGCCGGTGGCCGCTGCCCGCGAGGTGTCGGTCCGGCTGTCCGCCGCGGACGATGCCGCCCAGGTGTGGGGCGATCCGGGACGGCTCGGACAGGCTGTGGACAACCTGATCTCCAACGCCGTGAAATTCACTCCGGCCGGCGGCCGCGTTGCGGTCACCCTCTCGATCGCTGACGACGCCGACGACGATGACGCGCCGCCCGGCGGCTTCGCCCGCGGCCCGCGGGCGTTGATCTCCGTCACCGACACCGGCATCGGCATTCCTGCCGACGAGATGGACCGGCTGTTCTCCCGCTTCTTCCGGGCCACCACCGCGACCAAGAACGCAGTGCCCGGGGTCGGCCTCGGGCTGACCATCACCAAGGCCATCGCCGCCGCGCACCGCGGTGAGATCAGGGTCGCCAGCACCGTGGACGAGGGGACCACCTTCGTCCTCGACCTGCCACTGTTGCCCGCCCGGGACGCCGCCGCTCAGCAGGCGGCGGCCGGGCGGGAACCGGTCGGTTGAACCGGGTCCGGCCTCCGCCGGTGGAGCCGCCGCGGCGCCGTGGTCGGCGGTGAACAGGCCGTGCGGTGATCAGGACATGCGGTGAACGGGCCGTGCGGTGAACAGGCCGTGCGGTGAACAGGACGTGCGGTGAACAGGACGTGCGGTGAACAGGCCCTGCGGTGAAGAGGCCGGGCGGTCAGTTGCCCTGGTGAGGCCGGCTGCGGATGTCGTTGACGTACTCCGCCGGCGCATCGGCGGCCTCCGCCGCGTCGGCGATCACCCCGAGATAACGCGCGGACGGAAGCCCACCCTCGAACGCCTGCAGCGCGTACAGCCACGCCAGCACGTCACCGTCGAGCGTGTGCACCCGCAGTCGGATCTTGCTGTACAGCCCGAGATCCGCGCCCTCCCACGAGTCCAGCGTGCGCTCGTCGGAGTCGGCCATGTCATAGAGCACGACGAACACCGACGAATCGGGATCCTCCACCACGGTCGCCAGCGCGCCGTTCCAGCTCAGGTCCTCGCCGCCGAACGTCAGCCGCCACCCGGGCAGCCACCCTGTCCCGGCCACCGGGGACGACGGGCAGCGCTGGAGCATGTGGGCGGGATCCATGTTGGACCCGTAGGCCGCGTACAACGCCATGACAGCAGAGGGTAGCGGGCAGTCCGCGCGGATCGGACACGAGCAATGGGGCGGTCCGATGGCCGGACTACTGTTGCCCCGTGACCAGGATCGTGATCATGGGTGGCGGCCCCGCGGGCTACGAGGCGGCGCTGGTGGCCGTGCAGTACGGCGCCGACGTGACCCTCATCGAGCGGGACGGCATCGGCGGGGCGTGCGTGCTGTCCGACTGCGTCCCGTCCAAGACGTTCATCGCCTCGGCCGGTGGCCGGACCTCCGTGCGGGCGGCCGACAGCCTCGGTGTGATCGTCGACCCGGACAAGGTCGGCGTCGACGTTCCCGTGGTGCACGGCCGGGTCGCGGAACTCGCGCTGGCCCAGTCCGCCGACATCCGCACGACGCTGCGCAACAACGGGGTCACCCTGGTCGACGGCACCGCGGCGCTGTCCGACCCGGAGCCCGGGCTGTCCGCCCATTGCGTCGAGTCCACCTCGCCGGACGGCACCGTTGCCCGACACCATGCCGACGTGGTGCTGATCGCGACCGGCGCGACGCCACGGGTGCTGCCGGACGCGGTCCCGGACGGCGAGCGCATCCTGACCTGGCGGCAGGTCTACTCGCTGCCAGAGTTGCCCGAGCACCTGGTGGTGATCGGGTCCGGCGTGACCGGTGCCGAGTTCGCCTCCGCCTACACCGAGATGGGTGTCAAGGTCACGCTGGTGTCCAGTCGCGACCGGGTGCTGCCCAGTGAGGACGCCGACGCCGCGGCCGTCATCGAGAAGGTCTTCTCCTCGCGCGGCAGCACGCTGGTCAAGCGATCCCGTGCGATGGCGGTGCGCCGGGAGGACGACGGGGTGGTCGCCACCCTGGAGGACGGCCGCGAGGTGCGCGGTTCACACGCGCTGATGACGGTCGGCGCGGTTCCCAACACCGACAGCATTGGCTGCGAGAACGTCGGGGTGACCGTCGGCAAGGGCGGTTTCATCGAGGTCGACCGGGTGTCACGGACGTCGGTGCCCGGCATCTACGCCGCGGGGGACTGCACCGGCGTGTTGATGCTCGCGTCCGTCGCCGCCATGCAGGGCCGCATCGCGATGTGGCACGCGCTCGGTGAGGGCGTCGCCCCGCTGCGCCTGAACACCGTGTGCTCCAACGTCTTCACCCATCCGGAGATCGCCACCGTCGGCTATTCACAGGCGGAGGCGGAGAACAGCACAGCGCCGGCCGATGTGCGGACGATCCCGCTGGCCACCAACGCCCGCGCCAAGATGCTGGGCCTGGAGGACGGCTTCATCAAGATCATCGCGCTGCGGCTGAGCGGGATCGTCATCGGCGGTGTGGTGGTGGCGCCGGGGGCCTCCGAACTCATCCTCCCGATCGCGGTGGCGGTCCAGAACCGCCTGTCCGTCAAGGATCTCGCCTACACCTTCAGCGTCTATCCCTCTCTGTCCGGGTCGATCACCGAACTCGGCCGGCGGATGATGCGGTCCGACGGCGAGGGCCTCTGATCGCAGCGGTTGCGCGTACGGAATGCGCCGGTAGCGTGGATTGCGGCGTCCCGGAACCTTCCGGCGGGGCTGCCCTGACAGCGCGGTGCGCGCACCGCCAGGTTCACGGCGGCCTCGGCGGACCGGTGATGACCACGCCCGCGGCACGACCAGAAGGCCACCGCTCGGGACGCCACCGACCTGGAGGGACGTCCGAGACATGACCGACCACGTTGCCCCTGCTGTGAACACATCCAGCGCACGGCTGGGCCCGGAGGAACGCGCCGCCAGCTTCGAGAGGCTGGGCCGCGAGACCTTCGACGTCGTGGTGATCGGCGGCGGTGTGGTCGGCGCCGGCGCGGCCCTGGATGCGGTCACCCGTGGCCTGTCCGTGGCGCTGGTGGAGGCCAGGGACATCGCGTCCGGGACGTCATCGCGGTCGTCGAAGCTGTTCCACGGCGGCCTGCGCTACCTGGAGATGTTCGAGTTCGGCCTGGTCCGCGAGGCCCTGCGGGAACGCGAGCTGATGCTGACCAAGATCTGCCCGCACCTGGCCAAGCCGGTGTCGTTCCTGTACCCGCTGTCCAAGAACGTCGTCGAGCGGCCCTACGTCGGCGCCGGTCTGGTCCTGTACGACACGATGGGCGGCGCTCGCTCGGTGCCCGGGCACAAGCACCTGACCCGGGCCGGCGCGCTCCGCCTGGTGCCGGGGCTGCGGCGGGACGCCCTGGTCGGCGGCATCAAGTACTACGACGGCCAGGTCGACGACGCCCGGCACACGCTCGCTGTGGCACGGACCGCGGCGTCGTACGGCGCGGTGATCCGGACGTCCACCCAGGTGATCGGCTTCCTGAAGGAATCCGACCGGATCGCCGGTGTGCGGGTGCGGGACGTGGAGACCGGCCAGGAGACCGATGTGAAGGCCAGGGTCGTGATCAACTCCACCGGCGTGTGGACCGACGAGTTGCAGCGGCTGTCCGGCGGCCGCGGACGGTTCAAGGTCCGCGCCTCCAAGGGGGTGCACCTCGTCGTCCCGCGGGATCGCATCACCTCCGAGAGCGGGATCATCCTCAAGACGGAGAAGTCCGTGCTGTTCGTCATCCCGTGGAAGTCGCACTGGATCATCGGGACCACGGACACCGACTGGAATCTCGACCTCGCACACCCGGCCGCGACGAAGTCCGACATCGATTACATCCTCGATCACGTCAACAAGGTGCTCGCGGTGCAGCTCACCCACGACGACATCGAGGGCGTCTACGCAGGCCTGCGCCCGCTCCTGGCCGGGGAGAGCGAGCAGTCGTCCAAACTCTCCCGCGAGCACGCCGTCGCCCGGGTGGCCCCCGGACTGGTCGGCATCGCCGGAGGCAAGTACACGACGTACCGGGTGATGGGAATGGACGCCGTCGACGCCGCCGCGGAGGACCTGCCGGGGCGGATCAACCCGTCCTGCACTCAGGACGTGCCGCTGATCGGGGCACTGGGGTACCAGGCGTTGGTCAATCAGGCCGACCGGCTCGGCGAGCAGCACGGCGTGCACCCGTACCGCATCCGGCACCTGCTGGACCGGTACGGCTCCGAGATCCACGACGTGCTCGCCCCCGCCGCCAAGGACCCCGCACTGCTGGAACCGATCCCCGGCGCCCCGGACTACCTGCTCGCGGAGGCGCTGTTCGCCGTCACCCACGAGGGCGCACTGCATCTGGAGGACGTGCTGGCCCGGCGCACCCGGATCTCCATCGAGTACGCCCATCGGGGGACCGAGTCGATGCAGCGGGTCGCGGAGCTGATGGCTTCGGTGCTCGGCTGGTCCGACGCGGAGACCGCGCGGGAGGTCGAGGCGTATCAGGCGCGGGTCGACGCCGAACGCCGCTCGCAGACCGAACCGGACGACATGTCGGCGGAGAAGGTGCGGTTGGAAGCGCCCGAGGTGCGCGACCTGATCACCTCCCCGGTGGCCTGACGGGCGACCCAAGTGGCCTGAAGGGCGACCCAGTTGCCTGACGGGCGATCCGGTGGCCCGACCGGGCGACCTGGCCTGCGCCGCGTGGTCAGCTCGCGGTGTCGATGGTCGACATGTCCGGGTACCGCTCGCCGACCACGGCATCGGCGGGCAACGCCGCCTCCAGGTCCGCGATGTCCTGCGCGGTGAGCGCGACGGCGGCCGCCGCGACGTTCTCCTCCAGGTAGCGCACCCGCTTGGTGCCGGGGATGGGGACGATGTCCGGCCCCTGGGCGAGCACCCAGGCAAGGGCCAGTTGGCCCGGCGTGACGCCCTTGCGGTCGGCGATCTTCCGCGCCCGCTGCACGAGAGACAGGTTGGCCTGCAACGCATCCCCGGTGAAGCGGGGGTTCATCCGGCGGAAGTCGTCGGCGGCGAGCGACTCCGTCGAGGTGATCGTCCCGGTCAGGAAGCCGCGACCCAGCGGCGAATAGGGCACCAGCCCGATGCCCAACTCCCGCAGCGTCGGAAGGATCTCCGTCTCGACGTGCCGCGTCCACAGCGAGTACTCGGTCTGCAAGGCGGTGATCGGATGCACGGCGTGGGCGCGACGGATGGTCGCCGCTGACGCTTCGGACAGTCCGATCCGCCGGACCTTGCCCGCCTGGATGAGCTCGGCCATCGCGCCGACGGTGTCCTCGATCGGCACCGACTTGTCCACGCGGTGCTGGTAGTACAGGTCGATGTGATCGACGCCGAGGCGTTGCAGGCTGGCGTCACACGCCTTCCGGACGTATTCCGGGCTGCCGTCCACCCGCCGGACGCCCGGGTTCTCCGGATCGCGGACGTTGCCGAACTTCGTTGCCAGCACGACCTCGTCGCGGCGGCCGGCGATGGCGCCGCCCACGAGCCGCTCATTCGTGAACGGGCCGTACATGTCGGCGGTGTCGAGCAGCGTGACGCCGAGGTCCAGGGCGCGGGAGACGGTCCGGACGGCCTCCTGCTCGTCGGTGGTGCCGTAGAACTCTGACATGCCCATGCAGCCGAGCCCGAGGGTGGAGACGGTGAGGTCGCTGCCGTTCTTCGTCGAGCCGAGGGTCCGGCTGTCGAGGGTTGCTGCCTCGGTTGGGGCCCCGGTGGTGGTTCCGGAGCCGGACGTGGTGTTGGTCGAGGTGGTCATGCGCCCACCATGGCCCTTCGAGCGCGCTCGAAGTCAAGCAGCCGCCGCGCGGGCTAGCGCCCTTGGCGCTCCAGCCGGTCCTGATAGACGCCGATCTTGCCGTCGATCGCGCTGAGGTGCGCCGTGGTGGCGGCGAGTTCGGCCACCACCCGGTCGCGGTGCGCCAACAACAGCGCCACCCGCTCCCTCTCGTTGCCGTCACCGTTGCGGCAGAGTGCCGCGTAGGCGCGGATGTCCCTGATCGGCATTCCGGTGGCCCGCAACCGGGTGATCAGGGCGATCCAGCTGAGATCCCTGTCGCTGTAACGGCGATGACCGGTGGACGCACGGCCGACCTGCTCCAGCAGCAAACCGTCGCGCTCGTAGTAGCGCAGCGTGTGGGCGGTGAGCCCGCAGCGGCGGGCCGCCTCCGCAATGCTGACGCCGGCGGTGCGTCCGCGGTCCTGCGCCGGACCCGGGTCAGCCGGGTCGGCGGGGATGCCGGCCGCTGCCCGGCCGGCGCGGGCGGGGTCGGTCGCGGCCGGAGCGGACGTGGTTGCGGTCATGCGACCACCGGACACCGTGAGTCCACTCGAAGTCAAGTCGACCCCTGTGCGGCACCCTTCCGGTGGACGCCGGGCGGCAGTTCCGTGTGCTGCGACTTCCCCGCGGCCGGCGCAGCACAGCATGGGGCCGGGCGGGGTGACCCGCCCGGCCCCATGCTGTCGTTCCACCCCTGTCATCCGCCCACGGCGTCCGCACCGGCAACCGGCAGCGCGCCGGAGCCGCGGCCGAGTGCGCTGGGACCTAGAGGGTGCGGGTGTAGTTGTACAGCGCCAGCGCCTCACTGCCGAAGTACGGGCTGTAGAGCTGGTTGGCGCTCGCTGCGGGGCCGCTGAGGTAGCGGTAGCTGTTGTGCCCGTTGACGTAGCCCAAGCCGCTGGTCGCCGAGATGGAGACGATCCAGCCGCCGCCACTGGCGCCGCCGGTCTGGTTGGAACTGATCCGCAAGGGCAACGGGCCGGGCAGGCCGCCCAGCAGCGTGTCGTCGCCGATGCGCTTGGAGACGGACAGCCGCTGATCCCGCCCGTTGAACGGCGCCGCCTGCGGATAACCGAAGGCGTTGAAGGTTTGGTTCCGCGAGGCGTTGAAGGAGATGCCCTGGCCGCCGAGATACGCGGCGATGTGCCTGTTGTTCAGCGGTTTGAGAACGCCGTATGCCAGGTCCTGCTTGATGTTTCCGTAGTAATGCCACTGCGCGGTCGTGGTCAACTGGCGGGCGGTCCAGATGCCGTACGGATACATGCCCGCCCGGCCCGCGGACGGCTTGGAGGCATAACCGGGGACGAAGACCCAGTTGGTGGCGAAATGGCCGGCGCCGTCACTGACGCAGTGGCCGGCGGTGTCGACCATGTCCTTATTGCTGCTGTTCACGATGGTTCCGGAACAGACGTAGTCCTGGCCGTTGAGAGTGAAGAACACCTTGCCGTTCAATCGGTCCGGCCGGTTCGTGTAGGGGCGGGTGACCAGCGCCCTGAGTGGTTCGGTCTTGCCGGCCGCCAGCGTTCCTGCGACCGGTGGGACGGTGGTCGCCTTGATGGTGGCCGGCGCCGGCTTGACCGGTGCGGTGCGTCCCATGGTCGGCTTGGCGGCAGCAGTGGTGGTGGTGGAACGCGCCGCTGCGCGTGCCATTCTCGCTGCAGTCCAGTAGGTCTCGGCGGCGGATTCGGTGCTGAACGACTGGGTGCTCGTCCCACGGGAGGTGACGGTCGAGCTGCTGACATTGCCGGACGTCGGCGGCCCTGCGTGCGTCGTCGTGCCGGCCACGGCCGGGGCCGTCGTCGCCATCTCGGCGGCGTTGGCCTGTCCGACGGACACCGTCGCCGCGGTCAGCAGCGAGAAGGTGAGCAGGATCGGAGCGAGGAACGTCCTGGTGCTTTTCACGGTGATTCTCATGTCAGAGGCCACGACATTTCCACGAGGAGTGAGGTCGACCGCCCGGTGGATCGGACGGCAAGTGCGGTGCCGAATTCCGGCAGGAGAGGCGATTTCCAGGTCCCGGGAAAGGCGAAGTCACCGATGGTGGCGGCGATCCACCAACGGATGACTGGCCGCCCCCGGCCGAGTGTGCGAATTGCCCCCCGCACGGGTCAAGTGTCACAGAGAGTGCAGAAGGAAGTCCATCACTCGGAGGAATGATCTCGATCGAGACACTTCAGGGGTGAATTCCGGTGACTCTTGGTGATTTCTTGATCTGCGCCTCGGAGAATCGAGAGCAATCAATGCCGGTGCGGATCTGACCGCCCGATGTCGGGGATGACGCCACTCGATAGGGGGTCGCTGTGTGTGCCGGGTCGCTCGCGGACCGGGATGGGCTGCCAGAGGCCGGTGATTTGGGCCCCGAAACGAGGGCGACGTCGGCGTCCGGCTCGCTCGGCGCCTGCTGTTCGGATTCTTCGAGCCCCCGCCCTGCGCGGCTCGCTCGACGCCTGCGGTTCGGGTCCGTCCGGTCCCCGCCCGGCGCGGTTCGCTCAGCGCCTGCGGTTCGGGTCCTTCCAGTCCCCGCCCCACGCGGCGCTGGCCAGCACACCGATCACCGCGGGCAGCAGGAAGATGTACCAGGGCAGGTGCAGCGCGAAGAACAGCACCGCCGCGAGGATGCCGGAGGCGGCGATGGCGAACGAGGCCATCCGTTGCGCCGGCGTGCGGTCGTCCACCGGGGCCGGGGCCGCCGCGCCGCGCGTCCGGTCTATCTCACGGCCGGCGGACACCACCGGCGCAACCGGGGCACCCGGCAGGTTCGGATGCGGGGCGGGCAGGTCGACGAACAGCGCCCGCAGGTCGCCGACCGTTCGGGCCTGGCTGACCTGCGCGCTGCGCGTCCCGAACTCGTCGAGGTCGATCCGGCCGGACGAGAGGTGCTCGCCGAGCGCCTCCATCGCCGAGTTGCGTTCGGCGTCACCGATCCTGATCTTCAGCGGGTCCGTGCCGTCAGCCGGTGTGCTCACCCCACGACTGTAGGCCGCCGGTCACCGCCGCGGCTCCCCGGCTGCCGGAACCGCTGTGCGGCAGCCGGTTCGGTGCGGTTCACTCGACGTCGATGACCGTTTCCTCAGGCAGCGGTTCGGTCTCGATCTCGGCGATCTCGGCAACGACGGCGCCTGCGGTGACCTTGCCGCCGACCTCGACCCGGACGGCGGTGATCTTGCCGTCGTGATGCGCGGTGATCGGGTTCTCCATCTTCATGGCCTCGATGACGGCGATGACGTCACCGGCCCGGACCGCGTCGTCCACGGCGACGGCGACCTTCACCACGGTGCCCTGCATCGGTGCCACCACCGCGCCCTTGGTGGGCAGCGGAACGGCATGCGCGACCTTGGAACGCTTGCTGCGCGCCGCGGCGGCCGGGCGGGCGGCGCCGGCCGTCACCAGTTCGGGGGGCAGGCCGACCCGCACGCGGCGGCCGTTCACCTCGGCGACGAACTCCCGCAGGGGGCCCGGCGCGGCCGGGGTCTCCGTGGCGACCGGCGTCGGGAACATCTCGATGGTGTTCACGAACTCGGTTTCTATCCACCGGGTGTGCACGTCGAACACCCCGTTCTCCGCGGTGAACGCCGGGTCCTCCAGCACGACGCGATGGAACGGCAGCACCGTCGCCATGCCCTCGACCTCCATCTCGGCGAGCGCGCGCCGGGAGCGCTCGAGCGCCTCCTGCCGGTCGGCGCCGGTGACGACGATCTTGGCCAGTAGCGAGTCGAAGTCGCCGGAGATCACCGAGCCGGACTCGACCCCGGCGTCCACCCGCACCCCGGGGCCGGAGGGCGGCACGAATCTGGTGACGGTCCCGGGCGCGGGGAGGAACCCGCGGCCGGGGTCCTCACCGTTGATCCGGAACTCGAACGAGTGCCCCCGGGGCCGGATGTCGTGCGTCCAGCGCAGCTTCTCGCCGTCGGCGATGCGGAACTGCTCACGCACCAGGTCGATTCCCGATGTCTCCTCCGAGATCGGGTGCTCAACCTGCAGTCTGGTGTTCACCTCGAGGAACGACACCGACCCGTCCTGGCCGACGAGGAACTCGACCGTGCCCGCGCCGTAGTAGCCGGCCTCGACGCAGATCGCCCGCGCCGCGGAATGGATCCGGGTGCGCTGGTCATCGGTGAGGAACGGCGCGGGCGCCTCCTCGACGAGCTTCTGATAGCGACGCTGCAGCGAGCAGTCCCGCGTGCCGACGACGACGACGGTGCCGTGCTGGTCCGCGAGGACCTGCGCCTCCACGTGCCGCGGCCGGTCCAGATACCGCTCGACGAAGCACTCCCCGCGGCCGAACGCGGTGATCGCCTCGCGCACCGCCGACTCATAGAGGTGCGGGATCTCCTCGATGGTGCGGGCGACCTTCAGGCCGCGCCCACCGCCACCGAACGCCGCCTTGATCGCGACCGGCAGTCCGTGCTCGCGTGCGAACGCGATCACCTCCGGGTAACCGGACACCGGCTCGGTGGTGCCTGGAACGAGGGGCGCACCCACCCTGGTCGCGATGTGCCGGGCGGTGACCTTGTCACCCAGATCTCGGATGGCCTGCGGGCTCGGCCCGATCCAGATCAGCCCGGCGTCAATGACTTTCTGCGCGAACTCGGCGTTCTCCGACAGGAAGCCGTACCCGGGGTGCACCGCGTCGGCGCCCGACCTGGCCGCGACGTCGAGCAGCTTGGCGGCGTTGAGGTACGACTCACCGGGGGTCGACCCACCCAGCGCGTACGCCTCGTCGGCGGTGCGGACATGCAGGGCGTCGCGGTCGGGGTCGGCGTACACCGCCACCGACGTCAGGCCGGCGTCACGGCAGGCACGGGCGACCCGGACGGCGATCTCGCCGCGGTTGGCGATCAGGACGGTGTGCACGGGCACCCCTTCAGGTAGAGCGGCGGGTGGGACTGTCGAGAGCTGTTGTGCTGAGCACGGTCCGGTGGGCGCCGTTGCGGCTCGCAGGGGTCGGGCCCACGGCAACGGCAGGGGCCGGGGCCGGGGCCGGGGCCGGGGAGACGGCAGGGGCCGCAGAGGCGGCAAGAGCGATGGAGACGGGAGCGACCGGGGAGGCTGCAGAACCGGCAAAGACGTCCGGACCCGGGGAGCCGGCAGTGCCACCGACGCGAGCGGGGACGCGCCACAGGTCGGTGACCCGCACGCCCACCTGCTGCAGCAACTCGCGGGTCAGCGGCAGCGACAGACCGAGCACATTCGACGGATCACCGTCGACGCCCTCGACGAACCAGCCGCCGAAGCCGTCGATGGTCAGGGCACCGGCGACGGCCAGCGGCTCCCCGGTGGTGATGTAGGCCTCCAGCTCGGCCTCGGTCGGCCTGCCCATCCGCACCGTGGTCGACCGGGCCGCCGACGCCGACGCCGCGATCCGTCCGCCGCTGACCCGGCGGACGGCGTGACCGGTAATCAGCACCCCGCCGCGCCCCGCCATCTGCCGCCACCGCTGCTTGGCCTGCTCCGCGCTCTCCGGCTTGCCCTGCAGTTCGCCGTCGATCAGCAGCATGGAGTCGCAGCCGATCACCAGCACGTCGTCATCCGCATCGACCCGGGGCACTGCCCCCGCCAGCACCTGGCCCGCCACCGCATCGGCCTTCGCCTCCGCGAGCACCCGGATCCGCTCCGCGGGCTCGGCAGCCAGCAGGCCGGCGAGCACGGCGTCCTCGTCCACGCCCGACACCGTGACCAGCGGGTCCAGCCCCGCGCCGCGCAACACAGCGAGCCGGGCCGGTGAGGCCGACGCGAGCAGCACCGTCGTCATCGCGGCATCGCCGACGCCCACCACGCCACCGGTGACGGGTGCCGGGCGCCCTCGAGCCGGAATGCGGGGTCGCTCCACACCGACGGCGGCTCGGCCGTGGCGGTCGGCTCCTCGCTGCCCGCGGTGCCGGACAGCGCGAGCACCACCGCGAGCACGGTCGCTGCGTCGTGGTCGTTGCGTTCGCGGATCCGCCGGGTCCGGTCGGTCACCGTTCCGGCGCCGTAGGCCGTGCCGGCAGCGCCGTTGCCATTGCGCCGTCCGGCGGTGCGGACACCATTGCGTCCGGCCGCACTGCCGTTGCCACTGCGCCTGCCGACGGTGCCGACGCCGTTGCGCCCGCTCACAGCGTCGATGGTGTTCGCGCTCGCGGAGCTGATGCTGTCTCGCTCGCTCACAGCGGGATGTTCCCGTGCTTCTTCGGCGGCAGGTTCTGCCGCTTCTCCGCCAGGACCTGCAGCGCGTTCGTCACCGTCATCCGGGTGGCCGACGGCTTGATCACCTGGTCGACGTAACCGCGCTCGGCGGCCATGTACGGGTTGACCAGGGTGTCCTCGTACTCCTGCTCGAGCCGGGCGCGCAGCGCAGCGACCTCGGGGCTGAACTCGCCGGTGATCGCCGCCTGCGCCTGCAACTCCTTGCGGTACAACACGTTCACCGCACCGGCGGAACCCATCACCGCGATCTGCGCGGTCGGCCAGGCGAGGTTCACGTCGGCGCCGAGGTGCTTGGAGCCCATCACGTCGTACGCGCCGCCGTAGGCCTTGCGGACGATGATCGTCACCAGTGGGACGGTGGCCTCGGAGTAGGCGTAGATCAGTTTCGCGCCGCGCCGGATGATGCCGTTCCACTCCTGGTCGGTGCCGGGCAGGAAGCCGGGCACGTCGACGAACGTCAGGACCGGGATGTTGAACGCATCGCAGGTCCGGACGAACCGGGCAGCTTTCTCTGCCGCGTCGATGTCGAGGGTGCCTGCCAGGTGCATCGGCTGGTTCGCGACGACGCCGACGGACCGGCCGGACACCCGGCCGAACCCGACAATCACGTTCTGCGCGAACAGCTCGTGCACCTGCAGGAAGTCGCCGTCGTCGAGGACGGCGGTGATCACGTCCGTCATGTCGTACGGCTGGTTCGGCGCGTCCGGGATCAGCGTGTCCAGCGCGAGATCGGTGTCCAGCAATTCGGTGTCGGCCTCGTCGGCGAACACCGGCGGCATGGTCAAATTGTTCGACGGCAGGAAGCTCAGCAGGTCCTGCACGTATGAGATGGCGTCGGCCTCGTCGCGGGCGAGGTAGTGCGCGACGCCGGAACGGGTGTTGTGCGTCCGCGCGCCGCCGAGGTCCTCGAGCGTGACCTCCTCGCCGGTCACCGAGCGGACGACATCCGGTCCGGTGATGAACATCTGGGACTTCAGGTCGACCATGACGACGAAGTCGGTCAGTGCGGGGGAGTAGACGTGGCCGCCGGCGTTCGCGCCCATGATCAGCGAGATCTGCGGGACCACCCCGGACAGGTGCACGTTGCGCTTGAAGATCTCGGCGTACAGGCCAAGTGAGACAACGCCTTCCTGGATCCGGGCGCCGCCGCCCTCGTTGATCCCGACGATCGGGCGGCCGGTGCGCATTGCGAAGTCGAGGATCTTGACGATCTTCTCGCCGTACACCTCACCGAGCGACCCGCCGAACACCCCGACGTCCTGGGAGAAGACGCAGACGTTCCGCCCCCCCACCGTTCCGTAGCCGGTGACGACACCGTCACCGTAGGGCCGCTTCTCGGCGAGACCGAAGTTGGTGGACCGGTGCCGGGCGAACGCATCGAACTCCACGAACGATCCCTCGTCCAGCAGCAGGTCGATCCGCTCGCGGGCGGTGAGCCTGCCCCGGGCGTGCTGTCTCTCCACAGCGCTGGCCGACGCGGCGTGCACGTGGGCATCCATCCGCCGCTCGAGATCGGCCAGTTTGGCCGCCGTCGTGTGCGGTGCGTTCTTGCGCACGGGAATACCCCCGTTCGGGGTCGATGCAGTGACTTCCTGGGCGCCCGTGGACCGACTCACGCTCTGGAGGTTACTCAGGTGAACCTCTTGCAAGGCGCATTGTGAGACGCAGTTAACCAAGAACGGACTCGAGGGACGGCCGTGACCAAACGGGCTCATTCGCGCGTCGGCGACCGTTCTCTACGGTAGGCCGGTGCCCGAACCCGGCGACGCCTCTCATCATGACCCCACCAGGCTGTCCCGGCAGCCGGTCGACCCCGCCGTGGTCGCGACCCGGCTGCGTCGTCCGCTGCGCTGGCGGGTGGAGCAGGTGTCGGTCACCGGCTCGACGAACGCCGACTTGGCCGCCGCAGCGGCGGACCGGGAGTCGGGGCAGGTGCGCACCGCCGAGGAGCAACGAAGCGGCCGCGGACGGTCCGGCCGGGACTGGGTCTGCCCACCGGGTGCCGGGCTCATGTTCTCCGTTCTCCTGCGGCTGCCGCAGGTACCGGCCGACCGCAGGGGGTGGACCGGCGCCCTGCTCGGGCTCGCGATCGTGCGCGCGCTCGAGGATGCCCTGGGAGATCACCACGGTCCCGCCGGCAGCGGCCGATCCGTCCGGGTGGGGCTGAAGTGGCCGAACGACGTGCTGGTCGACGGGGCGAAGTGCGCGGGAATTCTGGGCGAGGCGGTCGGGGACGCCGTCGTGGTGGGCGCGGGCATCAATGTGTCGTTGACCGGCGACGAGCTCCCTCGCACCGACGCCACCTCGCTGTTGCTGGCCGGCGGGGCGGGAAGCAGTCCGCCCGTGCTGCCGCCCTGGCTGGACCGTCCGCTGTTGCTGGCGTCGATCCTCGACTTCTTCGGCGACCTGCTGGACCGCTGGGTGGGCGCGGACGGGGACGTCGACGGCAGCGGGCTGCGGGCGGAGTACCGGCGGAGCTGCGCGACGCTGGGTGAGAAGGTGCGGTTGATCCTGCCCGGCGGGACCGAGGTGCGGGTCACGGCCGTGGACGTCGCCGCCGACGGTGCCCTCGTCGTGCAGGACCAGACCGGCCGGCAGGCCGCCTACAGTGCCGCCGACGTGGTGCACCTGCGCGGGACCGAGTGAGCAGACCTGACGGAGGCAACCGTTCTCGGCCGGGACCGCGTGACCGGACCGCGCACGGAACCGGCGGGGCGCAGGGGTGTGCGGCGGGATCAATGGACCGGGACGGCGCCGGCAAGATCGGTGCGCCGGCGTCGAGCGCACCGGCCGGCCCGACGCGTCCACCGGATCGCCGTCGGTCGGCTCGCTAGTGTCAGTGCAATGACGGCAGGCGGCGACGATCAGCTCCTCGGACGCCTGCGGGCGGCGCGGTCCAGGATCGACGACGCCGCGTCGGCCGCCGGCCGCGACCCGGCCGAGGTGCGCCTGTTGCTCGCGACCAAGACCCAGCCCGCGCAGCGGATCCTGTCGGCGCTGGCCGCCGGGTACACCCTGATCGGGGAGAACCGGGTGCAGGAAGTCACCGCGAAGGCGGCCGACCTGTCGGCCGTCGCGCACGAGACGCACTTCATCGGTCATCTGCAGGCCAACAAGATCAACCAGCTGCTCGACCACATCGACTGCCTGGAAACCCTGGATTCCGCCGAGCTCGCCCGCAAGCTGGACACCCGCCTCGCCGCGCGGGACCGCACGCTCGACGTGCTGCTGCAGGTGAACGTGTCGGGGGAGGCGTCGAAATCCGGTGTGCGACCGGATGAGGTGACCGCGCTACTGGAGGCTGCAGCCGAATGCCCACGGTTGGCCGTCCGCGGCTTCATGACGATCGGGCTCAACTCCGCCGACACCGGGGCGGTCCGGGCGGGCTTCCGGTTGCTCGGCGAGATCCAGCAGGAGGCCCTGTCCGGCACGCCCGGAGCGACGGAGCTGTCGATGGGGATGAGCGGCGACTTCACCGAGGCGATCGCCGAGGGCGCCACCATCGTCCGGCTCGGCTCGGCCGTCTTCGGCCCGCGGTCGCCCGCCGGCTCCGGCTGATCCGCACCGGCCCGATCGCCCGAGCGTCGACAACTCGTCCCTGGTCGCGGACGCCCGCCGGCTCCGGCTGATCGGCACCGGCCGGATCGCGCGAACGTTCACGACTCGGCCATCGTCCCGATCACCCGCGGTTCGCGGGTCAAGGGACGGCGCGCGGGCTGGCCGACACACGGATCGGGTGATCCTGCGTTGTCCGTTTCGCGTTCTTCAGTCCCAACAGCGCCCGCGACGGTAGCGTGATCGACAATCCGGCGCAGCCGCGCGCCGACGGCCGGTGCGCCGGCGTGATCGTTGGAGGCGAACGTCATGGCCTACCCCGACAACCTGCTGGTGTCCGGCGAACGCGTCGTCGTGAACAAGCGGCCGCACTGGAAAGTGCTGGTCCTCCCGACGATTCTCTTCATCGTCATCATCGGCGCCGGGTCCGCGCTGGCGGCCTGGGTCAACAGCCGGGACATGTCGAACGCCAGCCTCATCTACTGGATCATCATCATCGCCGCAGTGATCGCCCTGGTCATCCTGGTGGTCGTGCCCTTCGTCCGTTGGCGCACCGAGCATTTCGTCATCACCAACCACCACGTCTTCTTCCGGACCGGGCTGCTGTCCCGCCGTGAACACCAGATCCCGCTCGGTCAGATCGCCAACATGGAAACCGAAGTGACGTTCTGGGGCCGGTTGATGGGCTACGGATCGTTGATCGTCGAGTCGTCGGCCGACCAGCCGCTGAAGTTCCGCAACGTGGCGTCGCTGTCGAAGATCCAGGCGACGTTGAACCAGTTGATCCGTGACGAGCGCGAGCGCACCCACCGGCGCGGGAACGACTTCGACGACGGTCCGGACGACCGTCGGCAGGCCCCGCCGCAGCAGTACGCGGCGCCCGGCTACCAACAGCAGCCCTACCCGACGCAGCAGTACCCGCAGCAGGGTCAGTACCCCGCGCAGGGTCAGTACCCGCAGGGCCAATATCCGCCGCAGGGTCAGTACCAGCAGGGTCAGTACCCGGCACAGGGTCAGCATCCGACCGAAGGGCAGCACCCCACCCAGGGCCAGTACCCGCAGCAGGGCCAGTACCCGGCACAGGGCCAGTACCCGCCGCAGGATCAGGGCAGCACAGCCCCGCAGTCCTGACCGACCACGTCGGGCAGGACGACCGAACGCCGCGGGTGGCCGCGCCCCCGCCCGGCGCGGCACTGGCACGATCATCGCTGTGACCGCCACTCCAGGATCGGCAACGTCGGAGAACCCGACCCCGAAACCAGCCATCGCACCCCATCCATCGGTGCACCCACCACTCGCGGACCGGATCCGCGCGGGCGGCGCGGAGAAGTACCACCGCGCCAACGCCGCCAAGGGCAAGCTCTTCGCCAGGGACCGGATCGCGCTGCTCGTGGATGCCGATTCCTTCGTCGAGGACGGGCTCTACGCGAACGCCCTGGCCGACGGGCTGCCCGCCGACGGGGTCGTCACCGGACTCGCCACCATCGACGGCCGCCGGGTGTGCCTGATGGCGAACGACTCCACCGTCAAGGCCGGGTCGTGGGGCGCCCGGACCGTGGAGAAGATCATCCGGATCATCGAGCGCGCCTACTCCATCGGCGTCCCGATGATCTACCTGGTGGACTCTGCGGGCGCCCGGATCACCGACCAGGTCGAGCTGTTCCCGGGCCGGCGCGGTGCCGGGAAGATCTTCCACACCCAGGTGCGGGCGTCAGGCTCCATTCCGCAGGTGTGCGCACTGTTCGGCCCGTCGGCAGCCGGCGGGGCCTACATCCCCGCGTTCTGCGACATCGTGGTGATGGTCGACGGCAACGCCTCGATGTACCTGGGCAGCGACCGGATGGTCGAGATGGTGACCGGCGAGAAGACCACGCTCGAAGAGATGGGTGGCGCCAAGATGCACACCACCGTCTCCGGTGTCGGACACCTCCTCGTGGACAGTGACGACGAGGCGATCAACGCCGTCCGCCGCTACCTGTCCTACCTGCCGGGGAACTGGACCGAGGATCCGCCGGTCGCCCAGCCCACCCAGCGCGGCAGGGGCGACCTGCGCACGCTCGTCCCCGAGTCGGAGCGGCAGGCATTCGACATGCGCCGATACGCCCGCGCCCTGCTGGACGAGGGCTCCATCTTCGAGATCCACCCCGGCTGGGCCCGTGAGGTCCTGGTCTGCCTGGGCCGCCTGAACGGCCGGGTGGTCGGCGTGGTGGGCAACAACTCGATGTTCCGCGGCGGCGTACTGTTCGTCGACTCCGCCGACAAGGCAACGCACTTCGTGCAACTGTGCGACGCGTTCAACATCCCGCTCGTCTTCCTCACCGACGTGCCCGGTTTCATGGTCGGCGCCGCGGTCGAGCGGCAGGGCATCATCCGGCACGGGGCCAAGATGATCACCGCCGTGTCCGAGGCGACCGTGCCCAAGATCTGCGTGGTGGTCCGGAAGGCCTACGGCGCCGGGCTGTACGCAATGGCCGGGCCCGGATTCGAGCCCGACGCGACGCTTGCTCTGCCCACGGCGAAGATCGCTGTGATGGGCGCGGAGCCGGCGGTCAACGCGGTGTACGCGAACAAGATCAACGCCATCGAGGACCCGGTGGAACGTGAGGAGTTCGTCCGCGCGCGCCGTGCGGAATACGAGCGTGATATCGATCTTGTCCATCTCGCCGCCGAGCTGGTTGTCGACGCAATTGTCGAACCCGAACACTTGCGTGGGGAATTGATTGACCGATTGGCGGCAGCGGTGGGTAAGAACCGGGCGTTTTCCCGTCGACGGCACGGCGTCACGCCGGTGTGACCGGCCGGATCGCTCGTATTGGCAGGCGAGATCCATTGCAAGTCAGAGGCTTTGTGCACGTAGAGCGTCGCCGACGGCGGGACCCTGTTGCCCATTGGTTACCGGTAAAGGGACCCTTAGGAATACCGAGTGTCGGGCCGCAGATCCCTCGTCGAACATGGCGAGGGAAGTCATACGTTGTAGGTGTGGCGGCGCGCCCG
>JAESFR010000207.1_pt1 | contig 26284 bp, 22 predicted proteins | sample 9266191 | NCBI WGS metagenome assembly JAESFR01 (sample SAMN14503063, study PRJNA617104) | algae metagenome | isolation source: Pleurocapsa minor HA4230-MV1 and co-occurring heterotrophs from cement on... | place: USA: Nuuanu Pali Lookout, Hawaii | collected 2009-07-20
CAGTTACTGCGCCCGGAGGGCGCGGGGTCTTGGCGGGACGCGGCTCCGGGCGCAGTTTGTGTCGTGTCGGGGCGCTGACTCAGCAGTTGCTGCGCCTGGAGGGCGCGGGGTCTTGGCGAGACGCGGTTCCGGGCGCAGGTTGTGTCGTGTCCGGGCGCTGAGTCAGCAGTTACTGCGCCCGGAGGAGAGGCTGGGCAGCGCGCGCCGTGTGGCGCCCCCGGGCGCGGCGCGACAGACTGAGCCGATGGACCTGCCCGTCATGCCCCCGGTTGCGCCGATGCTCGCGAAGTCGGTGTCGGAGATCCCGGATGTCGGCCATGTCGAACCCAAGTGGGACGGATTCCGCACGATCGTCTTCCGCGACGGCGACGAGGTCGTGCTGGGAAGCCGCAACGAGCGGCCCATGACCCGGTACTTCCCCGAACTCGTCGACGCGCTCCGCGCGAACCTCCCCGAGCGGTGCGTCGTCGACGGTGAGATCGTGGTCGCCACGGGCGACGGCCTCGACTTCGAGGCGCTGCAGCAGCGCATCCATCCCGCCGAGAGCCGCGTGCGCCTCCTCGCTGCGCAGACGCCGGCTTCCTTCATCGCCTTCGACCTCCTCGCCCTCGGGAACGAAGACCTCATGGGGCGGCCCTTCTCCGAGCGGCGTGACCGACTGGTCGCAGCGCTCGCCGACGTGGAGGCGCCGATCCACGTCACCCCCGCCACCGGCGACCTCGCCGTCGCGCGGGAGTGGTTCGAGACCTTCGAGGGGGCGGGGCTCGACGGCGTCATCGCGAAGCCCCTCGCGGGGACCTACCAGCCAAACAAGCGCACGATGTTCAAGATCAAGCATGAGCGCACCGCCGACTGCGTCGTGGCCGGGTTCCGCTGGCACAAGAGCGGACCTGTCGTCGGGTCGCTGCTTCTCGGCCTCTACGGGGAGGACGGAGACCTCCATCACGTCGGCGTGACGGCATCCTTCCCCATGGCCCGTCGCAAGACGCTGCTCGACGACCTCGCGCCCTACCGCGACGTCGACCTGTCGGCGCACCCCTGGGGAGGCTGGGCCGAGCACGCGGCGCAGGCCGGGCAGCTCCCCGGCGCCGCCAGTCGTTGGAACGCCGGGAAGGACCTCTCATTCGTCCCGGTCCGCCCCGAGCTCGTCGTCGAGGTGGCGTACGACCACATGGAGGGCGACCGCTTCCGCCACATCCCGTCGTTCCGCCGCTGGAGGCCTGACCGCGACCCCCGCTCGTGCACCTTCGAGCAGCTCGAGGTGCCGGTGAGCTTCAAGCTCAGCGACATCCTCCCGGGGGCGTAACCGCCGCTACGCGGTCTCGGGTCTCTTCTTCTGCGCCCAGCGCGCCGGCTGGTGGGGGCCGTTCCACACCTGGATCGCGCCCCAGACGACGGCGGTGATCGGCACGGCGAGCACCGCGCCGAGGATGCCGCCGAGCACCGTACCCACGGTCAGCGCGATGAGGATGACGAAGGCGTGCAGCTTCAGCGAGCGTCCCATGAGCACCGGCTGAAGGAAGTTGCCCTCGAGCTGATTGACCAGCACCACCACACCGACGACGAAGAGCGCGTTCACCCAGTCGTTCGCTACCAGCGCGACCAGAGCCGCGATGATGCCGGCCACCGTCGCCCCGACGATCGGGATGAAAGCGAGGAGGAACACCAGCACCGCGAGCGGCAGCGCCAGCGGAACTTGGAGGACGAACAGACCGATGCCGATGCCCACCGCGTCGACCAACGCGACGGTCGCCGTTCCTCGGACGTACTGACCGAGGGTCGTCACCGTCTTGTCGCCGACCCGGCGCGCGCGGGCGTAGTCGTCGCCCTGGAATGGCCGGAGGAGGAATTCCCACAACGCCGGGCCGTCTTTGAGGAAGAAGAACAGGACGACCACCATCAGGACGAGGCCCGTGACGAAGTTGGCCAGGGCGCTCACACCTGCGAGGGCTCCGGTGCCGAACTGCGAGCTGGTCACGAAGTCGATGAGCTGGTCCTGCCACTCCTGCAGCTGCGCGTCGGACGGCGCGAAGGGGAGCGTGTTGACCCATGCGAGAACGGATTGGAAGCCTTCCACCGCCTGGGTGTAGAGCTCATCCCACTGATCGCGCACCGCCCAGACGATGAGCCAACCGGCGAGGCCGAGGATCACCAGCACGGCCAGCATCGTGATGATCGTGGCGAGGAGAGAGGGCACCCCGCGGTTGCGCAGCCACCGCATGAACGGCGCGAAGGCCGACGCGAAGATCAGCGCGAGGACGACCGGGATGGTGACGAGCGTCAGCTGGCGGATACCGAAGATGACCAGCACGAGGATGCCGAGGACGATGAGGATCTGCAGCGACCGCGTCGCGAGCTTGCCGAAGCCATCGGCCCAGAGGCTGAGCGGCGGGCGCTTGGGCGAGATGCCGACCTCCGGCGCCTCGACCTGCACCTTCTCGGGGCCGCGGTCAAAGAGTCCCATGGCTCGACACTAGGGGCGGAAGCCCGACGACATGCGGTGGTTGCGCGGTTCGGCGGGAGTGAGTAGGCGGCGTGCGGGAGGGGCGGCGGGTCACCTTGGCTCTGTTGTCGTCCCGCGGGGATGCGGATCCGCGCGCGGGAGGGCGGATCCGGTGGTGCCCGCTCCGGGTCGGATGTCGTCCCTTCCGCGGCCCTCGGCGCGCATCGAGGATGAGATCCGCACCCGGGATGATGTTCCGCCGTCGGCGCGTCATCCCGTGCGCGGATCTCCTCCCGTGCGCGGCCTGCGGCGCGCGACGGCGGATCACGCGAAGGCGCTGACCCCGGTCACATCCCGCCCGATGAGGAGCGCCTGTACGCTCTCGGTTCCCTCGTACGTGTGGATCGCCTCGATGTCGGCCATGTGCTGCATCACCCGGTACTCCAACAGGATGCCGTTGCCGCCGAGGAGATCGCGGGCGGTCGCGGCGATCCGCCGCGCGGCGCGGGTGTTGTGGAACTTCGCCAACGACGCCTGCGTCGGGCGGAGCACACCGGATGACTCGAGGTCGGCCAGATGCCGGCAGTACAGCTGCATGCCGGTGAGCTCTTCGAGCATCTGGGCGAGGCGCTCCTGCACCATCTGGAAGCCGGCGAGGGGCTTGCCGAACTGCCGGCGCTGCTCGGCGTACGACAGGGCCGCCTCGTAGCAAGCGGTCGCGTGCCCGAGCGCCGACCATGCCACGCCCGACCGCGTGGCGTAGAGCACACGGGAGGCATCCTTGAAGGAGCGCGACCCGGGGAGCACCGCGTCGGCCGGAAGACGAACACCGGTGAGGGTGATGTGGGCCTGATGGATGCCGCGCAGCGACACCTTTCCCAGGATCGGCTCGCCGCGATAGCCCTCGACCTCCTGCGGCACGAGGAAGCAGCGGACCGCCGCGTGATCCTCGGCGCCCGGGGAGTCCACGCGCGCCCACACGAAGGTGATGCCCCCGGATGCCCCGTTGCCGATCCACTTCTTGGCGCCGTCGAGCACCCACGAGCCATCGCCCTGCCGGGCGGCGCGGGTCTCGAGGGAGACCGAGTCGCTGCCGTGGTCGGGCTCGGTGAGGGCGAACGAGCCCAGCACCGTACCGCGCGAGAGGGGCTCGAGGTAGCGCTCCTGCTGCTCGGGGCTGCCGAAGAACGCCAGCGTCCGAAGGGCGAGCCCGCCCTGCACGGCTACGACGGTGCCGAGCGACCCGTCGCCGCGGGAGATCTCCATGTTGACGAGCCCCGCTGCGAGCGGCGACGACGGCCGGAGGGCGGGGTGTTCGATCCCGTCGAGGAAGAGGTCGAGCGCGCCCATGCGCGGCACGAGGTCGACGGGATACTCCGCGGCATCCCAGGCCTGCTCCATGCGGGTGCCGACCTCGTCGACGAACGCCTTCGCGCGATCCCACGCCTCACGGGCGGCGTCGGGCAGATCGGCGAAAAGGGCGTAGTAGTCGGTGTCGCGGCGGGCGGTGATGTCGTAGCCGGAGACGGACTGACCGGGAACGGGCGTGAAGCCCTCAGCGGGGGCGCTCATGTCGTCGAGAGTAGCACCGCGTCGGGACTGAGTGCCGGGATGCGTGAGACTCAGTTCCGCCGAGAATCTTCGCTCTCGAGCGTCTCGCGGAGTCGACGGGCGACTTCGGCGGTCGGCGTACGGCGAGGGAAGACGGCGACGACCAGGTCGTCGGGTTCGGCGGGGGAGTCGTCCGGCAGTACGCCGAACCGGCGCCGCGCGTCATCGAGCGCTCGTCTCAGCACCGATACCGGCACTCGCTTGGGCCCCCGGATCAATCGCCGGAGCACGTGATTGTGCACCGCGGTGACGAGCGCCGAGAAGCCGACGGCGTCGAGGGGGTCGAGGCCGGGGAGCGCCTGGCGGAGGTACTCGTCGAAGAGCCGCTCGTAGCGGAAGACGGTGACGATTTCGCGGTCGCGAAGGGCCGGGATCTGCCGCACCACGGCGTAGCGGCGCCGAGCGAGTTCGGGATCGGCGGCGAAGTGCTGATACACCTGCACGGATGCCGCGCAGACGGCCGCCCACGGATCGTCGTGCGGCTGTGTGAGGTACGCGCGGAGCTCTTCGAGGAGCACCTCGTGGTCGGCGAAGACGACGTCTTCTTTGCCGCCGAACTGGCGGAAGAAGGTCGAGCGAGACATCCCGGCGGCGCGGGCGATCTGATCGACCGACGTCGCCTCGAAGCCCTGCGTGTGGAACAGCTCGACGGCCGCGGCCACGACGCTGGTGCGGCCGACGAATGCGGGATCGGCGTCGCTCACGGGTCGAGCATAGCCGCGCGGCGCTCGGCGTCGATGGACGGGATGCAGGAAGTGACGCCCGCGCAAAAGTCAAGACCTTTTGCGCGGAAACCGTTTGCGCCTCTACTTATCGCATGACTTTCGTCGGCGCGGCCAAAAGCCTTCCCCCGTCGTCCATGACGCGAACGAGCGGCCGGTCGGCCGGGCGTCTCTCGGCTGCAGCCCGCGGGCTCGACAAGAGCAGCGAGGTCGGCGCGGACACGCGCTCCGCCCCCGACCTCGGTGCCCCGTTCGTGCGAGGCGCCCGCCACCACATCGTCGTCGTCGGCGCTTCGCTCACGGGACTCGCGACGGCCGTGCTCCTCGCCCGCGCCGGACGGCGCGTCGCGCTCCTCGAGGCGGAGCCCATCCCCGAACGCGGGGGGTCGGAGGCTGCCGCCGTCGCACCTCTGCTGGCCGCCGCGCTCGCCGAGGGCGTCACCCTCCACACGGGCGTCCGGGTCCTGCGCGTGACATCCGCCGCGCCCTGCCGGATCGACACCGCCAACGGCCCGGTCTTCGCGCCGCACGTCATCCTCGCGACCGGAGCATCCGACCCCGACGACGGCCTCTGCACCCCGGTGACGACGCCGTCCCGCACCTCCGCCGCGTCGTTCCGGTTGTGTGACGCCGTCCCCGCCGATCGCCCGCGCGCCGCGGAGCCGGTCGTGGGGAAGCTGCCGCGTTCGCTCGGTCGCATCCGATTCGTCACCGGCAACGGCGACGGCGCCGGCGACCTCGGGCGCGCCTCCCGCGCCGCGCTGACGCTCGCCGCGGACATCCTGCAGATCCCCGAGCGCGAGCGGGGTCGTTGGCTCATGGCGCTCGGGGCGCCGGTCGCCGCCCCGGCGTCGCTTCCCGCTCGGGCATCGGTGGCGTGACACGCCCCTCGCGCCGCCGCCTGCCCGTCAGGCGGCGAAAGCGATGACGCCCGTGATGATGAGCGTGATGAGCGTCGTCCACGCCGCGATCGCGACAGCCTGCCAGAACAGCACCCGTCCGGCCGAGACGCCGGTGGCGACGAGGGCGGCACTGGTGAACTGCGTCGGCACGAGGAGCGGCCCGAGCAGGCTCACCCCCGGGGTTCCGTAACGCTCGTAGGCGCGCATCACCTTCTGCCGTCGCGGCGAGAGTTCCGGCGCTTCGCGCCCGCCGCGCGTGACGACCGCCGTCCGCACGCGGGCGCCGAAGAAGACGATGACCGCCACGCAGAGGAAGTTGCCGGCCCAGCCGGCGATGGCGGCGATGACGGGGTTGATGCCGCCGATGATGCCGATCGCGGCGGCGCCCTCGCCCTCGATGAAGGGGACCGCACCCGCGAGGGCGACGATGAGAGGGCGGAGGATCTCGGGCAGTTGTGCGACGAGGTCCTGGAAGCCGAGGACGAGGTCTCCGACGGGGTTCATGGTCTCTCCCTGGATCGATGGACGGTGATTCCATCCCATCGGCCCGGCGCCCCGCGCGGCAGTGCCGCCGATCACCGCGTTCCAGGAGATTCCACCGGCCCAGGGGTGACGAATGTCATGGTCGTACTGTGGTCGTGTGTCCGACCTGCCGCTCCCTCCGACGCCCGGAGCGCGCGCCCTCGCGCGCGGCGTCACGGCGACGTGGTGGTACACCGCCGCGTCGGTGCTTCTCCTGCAAACGGTGACGCTGCTGACGTGGTTCTCCGAGGTGCTCGAGCGCGGAGCCGCCGGAGGCGGAAGCGTGACGGTCGTGGTCTACCTCGCCGCCGCGGCGGTGTCGCTCGCCTCGAGCATCCCCCTCCTCGTGCGCTACGGGCGAGAGCACGGGCTCGATCCGACCGACCAGGACTCACCGCTCTCCGCGGGTGTGCTCGGTGCCCTGGCTGCCGCAGCTGCCGCCTCCATCGGGGTGGGCGTGACGACCGGCTCGGTGCTCGCCGGTGCGGGGCTCGCCGTGCTCGCCCCGCTTCTCCTCCGGTGGCAGCCCCGCGTGCGGCTCTTGCTGCTGGCGGTGTTCGTCGTGGCACTCATCAGTATCTGGGCATGGGATGCCGCCGCTGGCCGCTTCGACACGGTCGGGGGAGGAGGAGTCGTCGGTGCGACGTTCTCGGTGATGCTCGCGCCGACCGCGGTGATCTGCCTGTGGTGGTGGGACATCGTTGTCGCCCTCGACCGGGCTCGAGCTGCTGAGGGTCGGCTCGCCGCCACGCAGGAACGGTTGCGATTCGCGAGCGATCTTCACGACCTGCAGGGACATCACCTCCAGGTGATCGCCCTGCAGCTGGAGCTGGCGGCACGGATGTTGCCCGACGACCCCGAGGCGGCGGCCGAGCAGGTGCGGCTCGCGCGGACGTCGGTGGACGAAGCGCGGGCGGGAACGCGCGCCCTCGCCGCCCGATTCCGGGGCGTCCCCCTTCCCGACGAAATCGCCAACGCCGCAGATCTCCTGCGGGCCGCGGGGCTCCAGGTCGATACCGAGGTCGCCGTCGACGCCGGGACAGCGCCCGCAGACATCCTGGGTCCTGTGGTTCGGGAAGCGACCACGAACGTGCTCAAGCACGGCGGCGGCACGTGGGCGTCGCTGCGTCTCGTCGCCGACGCGAGTGCCTGGCGCCTGAGCGTCGCCAACGATCGCGGTGCGCATGCGACGGATGGGTCCGCCGGCTCCGGCCTTCGCGGAATCACCGAGCGGGTCGGCGCGGTGGGAGGCGCGGCGGCGTGGGATGACTCCGCCGACCGTTTCGAAGTCACGGTCACCGTGCCTCGGGTGCGAGAGAAGGCGCGCCCATGATCCGGATCCTCATCGCCGACGACGAGGACATGATCCGATCGGCGCTCGCGGCGCTGCTGCGTCTCGAACCCGACTTCGAGGTGGTCGCGGAATGCCGCGATGGCGAGACGGCCGTGGCCGAGGCGCTGCGGCTCCGGCCCGACGTGTGCCTCCTCGACCTCGAAATGCCGGGGCTCGACGGCGTGGACACCGCCGCCCGCATCCGCCGTCAGGTCGGGGCGCGCTGCGTGGTCGTCACGCGCCACGCTCGGCCGGGCGTGCTCCGACGCGCCCTCAGCGCAGGCGTCGACGGGTTCTTGCCCAAGTCGCGCCGCGCCGAGGATGTCGCGGCGGTGATCCGGGACGTCGCGTCGGGTCGCCGGTACGTCGACCCCGAGATCGCCGCCGACGCGCTGACCGACGTGCGGAGCCCGCTGACCGACCGGGAGCTCGACGTGCTTCGCGCCGGCGCCCGCGGCGAGACGATCTCCGAGATCGCCGCAACCCTGCACCTGTCACCGGGGACGGTTCGCAACCACGTGTCGTCGGCGCTCGGGAAGCTCGGGCTCGCCGCTCGCCAGCAGGCGGTGATCCTCGCCCGTGAGCGAGGCTGGATCTGACGAGGCCGGCGGGTCGGAGACGGGCCGCGTCGAGACATCCGCATGGACCGTTCCCGCGCCGGTAGTAGGGTAGGACACTGGTCGATCTCTCGACATCGAGATTTCTGCGGCCGACTCCCCACCGTTCGTCCACCGAAGGATTGCCCGTGGATCTGTACGAATACCAGGCACGTGATCTGTTCGAGAAGTACGAGGTGCCGGTGCTCGCCGGCATCGTCGCCGACACCCCCGAGGAGGCGAAGGCCGCAGCCGAGAAGCTCGGCGGCGTCGTCGTCGTCAAGGCCCAGGTGAAGACCGGCGGCCGCGGCAAGGCCGGCGGCGTGAAGGTCGCGAAGACCCCCGACGAGGCCTATGAGGCGGCGCAGGCGATCCTCGGCCTCGACATCAAGGGCCACGTCGTCAAGCGCGTCATGGTCGCAGCCGGCGCCCGCATCGCGCGCGAGTTCTACTTCTCGGTGCTCCTCGACCGCGCCAACCGCTCCTACCTCTCGCTCGCGAGCGTCGAGGGTGGCGTGGAGATCGAGCAGCTCGCCGTCGAGAAGCCCGAAGCCCTGGCCCGTGTCGAGGTCGACCCGCTCGTCGGCATCGACCACGCCAAGGCCGTGGAGATCGCCCGGGCGGCGAACTTCGACGAGGATCTCGTCGAGCAGGCCGCCGACGTGTTCGTCAAGCTCTACGCCGTCTACAAGGGTGAGGACGCGACTCTCGTCGAGGTGAACCCCCTCGTCCTGACCGAGGAAGGCGACGTCATCGCCCTCGACGGCAAGGTCACCTTCGACGACAACGCCGAGTTCCGTCACCCCTCCCACGCGCGGCTGGAAGACAAGGACGCCGCCGACCCCCTCGAGGCCAAGGCCAAGGAGAACGACCTCAACTACGTCAAGCTCGACGGTGAAGTCGGAGTGATCGGCAACGGCGCCGGGCTCGTGATGTCGACGCTCGACGTCGTCGCCTATGCCGGCGAGAAGCACGGCGGAGTGAAGCCCGCGAACTTCCTCGACATCGGCGGCGGTGCGTCGGCGGAGGTCATGGCGGCGGGGCTGGATGTCATCCTCGGCGACCCGCAGGTGAAGAGCGTGTTCGTCAACGTCTTCGGCGGCATCACCGCATGCGATGCGGTGGCGAAGGGAATCGTCGGGGCGCTCGCCGAGCTCGGCTCGAGCGCATCCAAGCCGCTCGTCGTCCGCATCGACGGAAACCGCGTGGAGGAGGGCCGCCGCATCCTGCAGGAGGCGAACCACCCGCTCGTGACCCTGGCCGCGACGATGGACGAGGGCGCCGACAAGGCCGCCGAGCTCGCCAACGCCTGAGCCCGAGACATCCGGATAAGGAAACAGCTATGTCGATCTTCCTCACCAAGGACTCCAAGGTCATCGTCCAGGGCATCACCGGCGGCGAGGGCACCAAGCACACCGCACTCATGCTCAAGGCCGGGACGAACGTGGTCGGCGGCGTGAACGCCCGCAAGGCCGGGACCACAGTGCTGCACACCGACAAGGACGGCGCCGACGTCGAGCTGCCCGTCTTCGGTTCAGTCGCCGAGGCCATCGAGAAAACGGGCGCGGATGTCTCCATCGCCTTCGTTCCCGCCGCCTTCACCAAGGCCGCGATGATCGAGGCCATCGACGCCGAGATTCCGCTCCTCGTGGTGATCACCGAGGGCGTGCCGGTCGGCGACAGCGCCGAGGCGTGGGCATACGCGCAGTCGAAGGGCAACAAGACCCGCATCATCGGCCCGAACTGCCCGGGCATCATCACCCCCGACGAGGCGCTCGTGGGCATCACGCCGGCGAACATCACCGGTAAGGGCCCGATCGGGCTGGTGTCGAAATCGGGCACGCTGACGTACCAGATGATGTTCGAGCTGCGCGACATCGGGTTCTCCACCGCGATCGGCATCGGCGGCGACCCGATCATCGGCACCACCCACATCGACGCGCTCGAGGCGTTCGAGGCCGACCCCGAGACCAAGGCCATCGTGATGATCGGCGAGATCGGCGGCGACGCCGAGGAGCGGGCGGCCGACTTCATCAAGGCGAACGTCACCAAGCCCGTCGTGGGTTACGTCGCGGGCTTCACCGCCCCCGAGGGCAAGACCATGGGGCACGCGGGGGCCATCGTGTCGGGATCTGCCGGCACCGCCCAGGCGAAGAAGGAAGCACTCGAGGCCGCCGGCGTGAAGGTCGGGAAGACCCCGTCCGAGACGGCGTCGCTCATGCGCGCGATCATCGAGGGGCTCTGAGCCGTGCCGCTGCAGGGGGAGTACATCCCGAGCACATCGCAATGGGCGCGTGATCAGGCCGAGCGGTTCGAGGCCTCGGGTGGCACCGAGGCGAATCTGCTGCGCGGGGTGCCGATCATCGTGCTCACGACGGTCGGCGCGAAGTCGGGAGGGCTGCGCAAGACGGCGCTCATGCGCGTCGAGCACGACGGCCGATACGCGGTGGTCGCGTCGAAGGGTGGCGCCCCCGACGAACCGGCGTGGGCGGCGAACATGCGGAAGAACGCGCACGTCGAGCTGCAGGATGGCGCGGTCAAGCGCGACTACCGCGCGCGCGAGCTTTCCGGCGCGGAGCGCGAGGAGTGGTGGGCCCGGTCGGCCGAGGTCTGGCCGGACTACAACGCGTATCAGAAGAAGACCGATCGCCAGATCGCGCTCTTCCTCCTCGAGCCCTTCGAGGACGCGCCTGCCGGCTGAGGCATGGCCCGCTGCGCTCGGGGCGCAGGAAGTGTCGGGTGTGCGGGCGGCGAGAGCAGTTGGTGCGCCTGGAGGGGTGTCTCGGGGTCGCGCTTCGCGCTCGGGGCGCAGGAAGTGTTTGGTGTGCGGGCGGCGGGAGCAGTTGGTGCGCCTGGAGGGATGTCTCGGGGTCGCGCTTCGCGCTCGGGGCGCAGGAAGTGTCGGGTGTGCGGGCGGCGGGAGCAGTTGGTGCGCCTGGAGGGATGTCTCGGGGTCGCGCTTCGCGCTCGGGGCGCACTTTCTGTCGGGTGTGCGGGCGGCGGGAGCAGTTGGTGCGCCTGGAGGGATGTCTCGGGGTCGCGCTTCGCGCTCGGGGCGCACTTTCTGTCGGATGCGAGCGCGAGACGGAGTGATCGCGCCTCGAGGGCGTCTCGTGTATGTGCTCTGCGACTCGGCGAACTCCGCGGCACACGTCCGCCGTCGGTTTCTGCTGAGAACCGGCGTCGCGGGCATAGAAAATGATGGCGCCGCGGCCGGGCCCGCACCAGGCCGGGCGAATGGCTGAGAATCGACCGCGAGGATGACGCGCCGCACCGGGCTCCCACGTCGCTGGCGCAATACGATCAGCGCGTGAAGTCCTCGCACGCCCTCGTCCTGGCGTGCCTCGGCGCGCTGGGCGCGGCGGCCGGGATCGCGGCGGCGGCAGCCGTCGCGGTGCCGCCCACCATCGCGAACCTCACGGCGTCGGTCCCCGAGATGCCGACCGAGATCACGCTCGCCGACGACGCGGTCACCGTGACGGCGCCTGCCGGATGGGTCGTCCGGCGCGAGCCGTTCGATGACGACACCCTCACCCTGACGAGCCCCGACGGGCGCCTCGAGATCGCCTTCTCCGGCGTCGCCGCACCCTTCGACACCGCCTACGCCGACCTCGCCGCAACCCTCGGCGTCAGCGCCGTGACTCCCGTCACCGAGACCCTCTCGTCCGGCGCACGTGCCCGCCACGCCGAAGACCCCGGCGCGAACGTCGTGCTCGCGGCGGTGGGCGACGAGCGCGGCCCCGTGAGTGCCGGGGTCGTCGCGCGGGTCACCGAGGCCCCCGTCTCGGAGTACCGCTACGCCATCGCGGAGGTGCTCGACACCGTGAGGGTGACACCGTGAGGGCCGCACCGTGAGCGTGACACGGTGACCGGGTCATCCGCTCGTCGCCGGGGCCGCCGTCGGCGCCTCGCCCTGCCCCTCACGCTCCTCGGAGCGCTCACGCTCGCCGCGTGCGCGCCGGCGACGGATGCCACGTGGCAGCCGCCCGCGTGGCCCGAGGCCCGCGTCGCGGTGGCCGCGTTCCCCGCGGCGGTCGACCCCGCCACGGTCCCCGCCCTGCGGGGGATGCGGATCCGCAACGACGAGATCGGTCTGCAGGCTCGGGTCGCCCTGCTTCCAGGCAGCACGCCGCTCAACGACCGGCTCGTCGGCACGATTCGCGACGCGATCGGCGGGCGCGAGTCGGCGACCGGCATCGCCTACCGTCCGCTCGCGGGTGCCCCCGGCGCGGGCCTCGCCGACCGGATGTGCATCGCCGAATCGACCCGGCTCCCCGCCGCCGACCTCCTCGCCGATCCTCGTTTCGGACCCGGCGGCGGTGCGGGCACCGCGATCACCTGCGACATCGTCGCCGCAGCGGGACCCTTCCTCGGCATTCGGGTGCGCGCCGTGACCGGCGACACCGCCGGCAGCTCGGCCGACAACACCACAGTCCTGTACACCGACCTCCGTACCGGCGAGGTCGTCACCGCGGATCAGCTCTGGACCCCCGAAGCGGCCGCAGCGCTCTGGAACGACATCGTCGAAGCCCTCCGCCGCGACGCCGGCGCGCTGACGCTGGCGCCGGTGCAGCCCCCCGATGAGCCGGGTCTCGCCGTCATCGGCGGCGCCCTGTCCACCACGGTGCCGGGGCAAGGTGTCGTCGTCATCGAGGTGCCTGCCGGCTTCTCGCCGCCCGAGCTCCAGGCGCTGGGCATCCCAGCGACCACCGCGCCCCTCGCGGTCGCCGTGCCGCTCGGGGTCGCCGGCCCGCTTCTCACGCCCTTCGGTGCCGGGCTCGCCGAGGCCGCGGCATCCGCCCTGCCTTACGAGCCCCCGGCGACGATCCCCGCCGGTGACGAGCCCATCGACTGCACCCTCCTGCCGTGCGTGGCCCTCACCTACGACGACGGACCGTCCGACCTCACCCCGGGCATCCTCGACGAACTGCGGAGCCGGAATGCGGCGGCGACGTTCTACGTGATGGGGGAGAAGTCCGCCGGCTACGCCGACACGCTCCGGCGCATGCGCGACGAGGGTCACGAGATCGCCAACCACACCTGGAATCACCCGTCGCTGCCGTCGCTGACCGCCCCGCAGATCGCCGCGCAGATCCGCGACACCAATGCCGTCATCGAACGGGTCACCGGCGAGCGGCCGAAGACCTTCCGGCCGCCCTACGGCGAGTTCGACGCCGAGGTGCTGAGAGTGGCGGGGATGCCCGCCATCCTGTGGGACGTCGACACGCTCGACTACCAGCGACCCGAGGATGCGGTCCTCATCTCCCGCGCGGTCGACCGCTCGCAGCCGGGGTCGATCGTGCTCATGCACGACATCCATCCCCCCACGGCCCGCACGGCGGGCGCGATCTTCGACGGCCTTCTCGACCGCGGATTCTCGCTCGTGACGGTCACGCAAATCTTCGAAGGCGTGCTTCCGACGAGCGGCGCGTGGCGGTCGGGGCGCTGATTCGCGCCCCGTCGGTCTGCCGCCCAAGCCCCTGTCGATGCCGGGAACGCCCGGCGGCGCTCGGTAGGGTCGATGGCGCATGCAACGTCTCGTGGTCGCTCTTCTCGCCGCCGTCGACGCCGCGATCGCGGCGGCGGTCGGCCTTGCGGCGATCCTCGCGCCCGCGACGGTGCTGTGGGTCTTCGGCTTCGGCGGCGATGCCGACTGGGGGGCGCTCTGGCCCGCCGCGGGATCTGTCTGGCAGCTCGGGCACCTCGTTCCCCTCGATGTGACCCTCCCCGCGGAGTACCTCGCAGCTGCGGGAATCGATGCGGCCGCCGCAACTTTCGTCGTCTCCCTCGCCCCGCTCGCCTTCACCGTGCTGACCGCCGCGCTCGCCGCCCGGTCGGGGCTGCGCGCGTCGCGCAACGAGGGGTGGGGTGCCGGTGTCGCAGCCGGCACGGTCGTCTTCGCGCTCGCCGCCACGGGAATCGCGCTTTCTGCGCGCGATCCCGTGGCCGAGGCATCCGTCCCCCTCGGCATCGTGCTTCCGGTGGCGGTCTTCGCGGTGCCGGCACTGCTGGCGGCGGTCGTCACCGAGTGGCGCGAGGCTGATGTCGGGCTGATCGCCCGCCTTCGCGATGGCTTCGAGGAGCGCACCGGTGCGGCCGGTCTCGCGGTGGCGGCCGAGACGGTGCGGGGCACGGCGATCGTCGTCGTGGGACTCGTCGGGGCGGCGGCCCTGCTCCTCACGGTGGCGACGGTGCTCCGGGGGCCCGAGATCATCGCCCTCACCCAAGCAGGCAACGCCGACGCGCTCGGGGCGACCATGCTGACCCTCGCCCAGTTCGCCTACCTTCCGACCGTCGTCGTGTGGGCGCTCGCCTTCATCGCCGGCCCGGGCTTCGCCCTCGGCACCGGGACCGAGGTCGCCCCGGCGGGGACCCAGGTCGGGGTGGTGCCGCCGATTCCGCTCCTGGGGCTGGTACCCGAGTCGACGACCCCGTGGCTCCTCCTCCTCGCTCTCGTGCCGGTCGCCCTCGGCGTGCTCGCCGGATGGGTGGCGCGGTCACAGCTGGTCGCGACCTCAGGCGGCGCCGACCGGATGGGGCCGCGCCTCCTCATCGCACTGGGAATCGGCGTGTTCTCCGGCGGCGTCGTCGCGCTCCTGGCGCTCCTGGCGTCGGGGTCGGCGGGGCCCGGAACGCTCGCCCAGGTCGGTCCGTCACCTGGCGCCGTCGGGCTGGCGGTGGGACTCGAGGCTCTCGCCGGGGCGGCGATCCTGCTCGTGCTCCCGCGGGGAGCGTCGGCAGACGATGGTCGCGACGAGGGGTGGGCGACCGACGGCCCGGATGTCTCCGAGCCCGGCGCGCACGCCTGGGGCGCCGATCCCTCCGAGTGGGACGAGGAACGCGCGGGTCCTGCGCCGACGCTTCCCGCAGAGGCCGACGCCTCGCAGGCCGACACCCAGCCGCTGTTCCCCCGGCCAGGGCCGGACCGGGGCACGCCGCTAGACTGAGCCGGTGCTGACGGTCGCCGTTCTCATCTCGGGCACCGGGTCGAACCTGCGGGCGCTTCTCGAGGCCGCGGCCGAGCCGGACTACCCGGCCCGCATCGTCGCCGTCGGCGCCGATCGCGAGGCCGACGGGTTCCGTCACGCCGAGGCGTTCGGCATCCCGACCCTTCTCGTCCCTTTCGGCGCCTTCGGCTCTCGGGAGGCCTGGGGGGAGGAGCTCGATGCACAGCTGTCGATCTGGCAACCCGACCTCGTCGTGCTGAGCGGGCTCATGCGTCTGCTTCCCGAGAGCTTCGTCCGGGCATGGTCGCCGCGGATCATCAACACCCATCCGGCGTACCTCCCGGAGTTCCCGGGTGCTCACGCCGTGCGCGACGCGCTCGCCGCCGACGTCACCCACACCGGGGCCAGCGTCATCCTCGTCGATGCCGGCGTCGACACCGGCCCGGTCCTCGCGCAGGAGCGCGTCGCGGTGCACCCCGGCGACGACGAGCACACCCTCCACGACCGCATCAAGCCGGTCGAACGCCGACTCATGATCGACGTCGTCCGACGGATCGCCACGGGCGACCTCGACCTCGCCGCGGTCGCCGCGTCGGCGACATCCGTCTGACCTCCCTCGCACCCGTCTTCCGACACCGTCCTCGAAAAGGAGCTCCATGGCCGGCCCGAGCCACGACCCGTCCCTCTACCGCGACCGCGACCTGGTCCCGATCCGGCGGGCGCTGGTCTCGGTCAGCGACAAGTCCGGCCTGCTGCCGCTCGCCGAGGCGCTCGCCGAGGCGGGGGTCGAGATCGTCTCGACCGGGTCGACCGCGGCGACCATCCGCGACGCCGGGTTCGCGGTCACCGACGTGGCGTCGGTGACCGGATTCCCCGAGTCGCTCGACGGCCGGGTGAAGACGCTCCATCCCGCGGTGCACGCGGGACTTCTCGCCGACCTCCGCCTCGAAGACCACGAGCGTCAGCTCGAGGGACTCGGCATCGTCCCATTCGACCTCGTCGTGGTGAACCTGTACCCGTTCGTCGAGACAGTCGCCTCCGGCGCCACAGGCGACACGGTGGTCGAGCAGATCGACATCGGCGGCCCGGCGATGGTGCGCGCCTCGGCGAAGAACTACGCCAACGTCGCCATCGTCGTCTCGCCCGAGTCGTACCCGGCGATCATCGAGGCGGTGCGCGGCGAAGGCACCTCGCTCACGCAGCGCAAGGAGCTCGCCGCGCGCGCGTTCGCCCACACCGCCTCGTACGACACCGCCGTCGCGGTCTGGTTCGCCGAGGGGACGCTCGTCGAAGACGGCCTTCCCGCTCACCTGACGATCAAGGCCGAGCGCCTCGCGACCCTCCGGTACGGCGAGAACGCCCACCAACGCGCCGCGATCTACACGCGAGCCGGCGGGCACGGCATCGCCCAGGCCACGCAGTTGCAGGGCAAGGAGATGTCGTACAACAACTACGTGGATGCGGATGCGGCGCTGCGCGCAGCCTTCGACATGGTGAAGCCCGCGGTCGCGATCATCAAGCACGCGAACCCGTGCGGCATCGCCGTCAGCGCGCCGAACGCCCTCGACCCCATTGCATCGGCGCACCTGCGCGCACATGAGTGCGACCCGGTGTCCGCGTTCGGCGGCGTCATCGCGGCGAACCGCACGGTGACGCTGAAGATGGCCGAGAACCTCCGCGACATCTTCACCGAGGTGATCGTCGCCCCTGACTTCGAGCCCGCGGCGCTGGAGGTCTTCCGGCTGAAGAAGAATCTGCGGCTGCTCCAGCTCCCTGCCGACTGGCAGCAGGAGCGGATGGACGTGCGCCTCGTTTCGGGCGGCCTGCTCCTGCAGGACGCCGACCGGTTCCCCGATGACATCGAGTCCGTCGCGAAGGACTGGCAGCTCGTGTCGGGGGAGCGCCCCGCAGAGGACGAGATGACGAACCTCATCTTCGCCTGGAAGGCCTGTCGTGCGGTGAAGTCCAACGCCATCGTGCTGGCGAAGAACTCCGCCACGGTGGGTATCGGCATGGGGCAGGTCAACCGTGTCGACTCGTGCCGGCTCGCCGTGGAGCGGGCGGGCGATCGCGTCAGGGGGGCGGTCGCGGCATCCGACGCCTTCTTCCCCTTCGCCGACGGGCCGCGCGTGCTGCTCGACGCCGGGGTCTCGGCGATCGTGCAGCCGGGGGGATCGGTGCGCGACGACGAGGTGATCGCGGCGGCACGCGACGCCGGGGTGACGATGTTCTTCACCGGGGAGCGGCACTTCTTCCACTGAGTGGGGGCTGCACCTGCTGCATGTCGAGCGCCCACACGCGGGTGCGGAGGGTGACGCCGCGGAGGACCGGCACAGCGCGTTCGACTCACGTTGTCGCGGAGCCGGCTAGCCGGCGGTGGGGCGGCCGTACTCCTCGAGGAAGCGGAGCCAGACTTCGCTCACCGTCGGGTACGACGGCACAGCGTGCCAGAGGCGCGAGAGGGGCACCTCGCCGACGACGGCGATGGTGGCGGAATGGAGGAGTTCTGCCGTCTCGGGCCCCACGAACGTCGCGCCGATGACGACCTCGCGCGCCGTGTCGATGACCACGCGGCCGCGGCCGACGTAGTCGTCGGAGTACGTCGACGAACCGGCCACCCACGACAGGTCGTAGTCGATGACGCGGATGTCGCGGCCCGTCCTCTCTGCCGCGGCAGCGGTGAGGCCGACCGAGGCGACCTCGGGGTCGGTGAAGGTCACCTGGGGGACGGCGTCGTGGTCGGCGGTCGCGACGTGGACGCCCCAGGGCCGGTCGTCGACGGCACCGCCCGTCGCGCGGGCGGCGATCACGTCGCCCGCGGCCCGGGCCTGGTACTTCCCCTGGTGAGTGAGGAGCACCCGGTGGTTGACGTCGCCGACGGCGTACAGCCAGTCGAAGCCGTGGACGAGCATCGTGTCGTCGACCTCGAGCCACCCACCGGTCTCGAGCCCGACGCTGTCGAGGCCGAGGTCGTGGGTGCGGGGGGTGCGACCGGTCGCCACCAGCACCTGCTCCGCGGCGACCTCGGAGTCATCCGACAGTTCCAGCACCGCCGAGCCGTCGTCGGCGGCGCGGGCACGGCGCAGCCCGACGTTCAGACGCACGTCGACGCCGAGGCCGCGCAGGGCGTCGGCGACCATCTCGCCGGCGAACGGCTCCATTCCGCCGAGAAGGCCGGATCGGGCGATGATCGTCACGGTCGTGCCGAAGCTCGCGAACGCGGTCGCCATCTCGGCGCCCACCACCCCGCCGCCGAGGATCGCCAGCGACGCCGGCGGGTTTCGAACGGCGGTGGCGTCCCGGCTCGTCCACGGTTCGATCTCGCGAAGGCCCGGGATGTCGGGGAGGAGCGCCGCCGAACCGGTGCAGACCGCCACCGCGTGGCGGGCGATGAGGATGGTGTCGATTCCCTCGTCGTCGGTGACGACGACCCGCTTCTCGCCGTCCAGGCGTGCGTGGCCTCGCACAAGGTCGATGCGGGCCTTCTCGAGCCAGGCGACCTGCGAGCCGTCGTCGTAGTCGTGGATGATGCGGTCGCGCCGGCGGAGCACGGCCTCGACGTCGAGCTGGCCGGTGACCGCTTCGGCGGCGCCGGCGACGGCCTGCGCGGCGCGAAGGGCGGCTCCGCTTCGCAGCAGCGCTTTCGACGGCATGCACGCCCAGTAGGAGCACTCGCCGCCCACGAGTTCGCGCTCCACGATGACGGCCGACAGACCCCCCTTCACCGCTCGGTCGGCGACGTTCTCGCCGACGGGGCCGGCACCGATCACGATGAGGTCGTACTCGCGGGTGATCTCCATGGACCCGACCCTAGCGCCGGGGGCCGACGGCGGGGCAGCGAGTCGGTGGCAGGATCACGCGGATGTCGCAGAGTGGGGTGGATCCCCGCGACTCCGGCGCGTCCCTGCGAAGATCGCGCGCGAGCGGGCTCGCACAGCGTACGGCGAGCCCGCCGCCGTGTCCGATTTCCGCCAGAACGGCCGTTCGAAGCATGGCAGGGTGGAGGCATGACGACGCAGGCTCCCCGAGACACCCCGGCCCCGGAGGCCCGCGGTACGGGGTTCGCAGAGCGCTACCGCGTCATCCAGTCCCGCGACCGTCGCTTCGACGGTCACTTCGTCACGGCGGTCCGCTCCACGGGGATCTACTGCCGGCCGAGCTGCCCGGCGCGCACCCCGAAGGAGGCGAACGTCACCTTCTTCGCCACCTCCGCCGCGGCGCACGAAGCCGGCTACCGCGCCTGCAAGCGGTGCCTCCCGGAGGCGGCTCCCGGGTCGCCGCAGTGGGACATCCGCGGCGACATCGCCGCCCGCGCCATGCGCCTCATCATCGACGGGGTCGTCGACCGCGAGGGTGTTCCGGGTCTCGCCCGGCGCCTGGGCTACTCGCCGCGGCACCTCACCCGCCTCCTCACCGCCGAACTCGGCGCCGGACCCCTCGCCCTCGCCCGCGCACAGCGCGCCCACACCGCGCGGGCGCTCCTCGTCGGCACCGACCTCCCCATCGCCGATGTCGCCTTCTCGGCCGGGTTCTCGAGCGTCCGGCAGTTCACCGACACCATCGGCGAGGTGTTCGGGATGTCTCCGCGCGACCTCCGTGCGCGCCGGACGCCGCTCTCCGCCGGGACCGCCGGCCCGGGCGCGATCGACCTCGCCCTCGCGGTGCGGGGACCGATCGACACCGCGGGGCTCTTCGGATGGATGCGCGCGCACGCCGTCCCCGGAGTGGAACGCGGCGACGGTCGCTCGTTCGCGCGGGTGACCCGGCTCCCCGCCGGCCCGGCGTGGTTCGAGGTGCGCCTCGCCGAGGACGGCCGGCTGCGCCTCCGGGCACAGCCGGCGGCGCTTCGCGACCTCAGCACGCTGATCGCCCGGGTCCGGCGGCTGTTCGACCTCGACGCCGACCCGATCGCCGTCGACGAGGCGCTGGCGCGTCATCCCGAACTCCGTCCGGCGGTGTCGGCGCTCCCCGGCGTGCGGGTTCCCGGGGCGATCGACCCGGGGGAGATGCTGCTCCGCGCCATGCTCGGCCAGCAGGTGAGCGTCGCCGCCGCGCGAACCGGGCAGGGCCGGCTCGCCGCCGCTCTCGGCGAAGAGGTCGACACCCCCGACGGACCCATGACGCTGTTCCCCGACGCCGCAACGATCGCCGAGCGCGGCCAGGGAGTCCTCCGGGGGCCGACCACGCGCGTCCGGGCGATCCTCAGCGCCGCGACCGCCCTCGCCGACGGATCGCTCACGCTCACCGCCGGCGACGACGGCGCCGAGCAGCGGGAGCGCCTCCTCGCCCTCCCCGGGGTCGGCCCGTGGACGGCCGACTACGTTCGGATGCGCGTGATCGGCGACCCGGACGTGCTCCTCCCAGGCGACGTCGCCGCCCGCGCCGGGGCCGCGGCGATCGGCCTCCCGTCCGACCCCCGCGGCTTCACCGACTGGGCAGCGCGCACGGCCCCCTGGCGGAGCTACGCCATGGCGCACTTCTGGTCGGCCGCCCCGGTCACCCGCGCGTGGCGCGACGCGAGCACTGCCGAACCGTTGACGAGAAAGGCCGCCTCATGAGCGCGATCCTCCAGACCCTCGAAACCCCCGACGGCCCGTTCACGATCCTCGAGGTCGACGGCCGCGTCGCCGCGTCGGGGTGGACCGACGACCCCGCGGCGATTCTCGCCCGGCTCGCGCCGCCGCGCCGCCCGATGACCGTCGCGACGGGAGAGGCGGCGGCTGCTGACGCGGTCGCGGCCTACTACGACGGCGACGTCGCCGCGCTCGATGACGTCCCGGTCCTGCAGGAGGGCACCGAACTCCAGCTGAGCGGATGGCGCGCCCTGCGGACGATCGCGCCGGGACATCCGCTCACGTATACCGCGTTCGCGGCCCTTCTCGGCAACCCTCGCGCGGTGCGCTTCGCCGCGTCGGTGTGCGCGCGCAACGCCCCCGCGCTCTTCGTTCCGTGCCACCGGGTACTGCGCACAGACGGGTCGCTCGGAGGTTTCGCGTGGGGGATCGGGGTCAAGCAGTCGCTGCTGGCTCGCGAAGAAGCGGCGTCGGAAGCGGGGAACGTGGCAGCGTTGAAAACTGCTTCTTGATCACAGGCAACACTCAGGATAGCCTGGGGGGCTGTCGCTTCGGCGGCGGTCCCCAGTCCGCTCACCCCTTGGAGGTTGCCATGTTTCAGGTCGACGTCGTCACGAAGACCGCCGGCATCCTCCGCCTTGCGCCTCGGCGCGCAGCCTAGGGCGACCGGCTTCCCGACCTCTCCGGCATAACCGCCGCGCTCCGCGCGTTCCCTCCAACGGGGGCTCCGCCGAGTACTCCGCTTCCGCGCCTCACCTCTGCTGAGCGCCTTCCGCCACGCCCCCGCAAGGATCATGACCACCTCCGCTCCGCCCGCGACACCGCACCTGTCCACCGCTCGCTCCCTGGCGCGCCTGCTTCCCTTCGTGAAGCCGGTGCTTCCGCGCCTGGCACTGGGAGGCGCGAGCGCGCTCGTCGCGAGCCTGCTCGGCCTCGGCATCCCGCTGGTGCTCGAGGCGGTCGTCCAGGGTCCCATCAACTCCGGCGACCTGGCCCTCATCGGCTGGGGCGCCGCCGCCATCCTCGGCCTCGGCCTCGCCGAGGCGCTCATGGTGTGGCTGCGACGGTGGTTCATCCTGAGCCCCGCGACGATGGTCGAGTACGACATCCGCCAGACCTTCTACTCGCGCCTGCAGAGGCTCCCGGTCTCCTTCCACGACCGGTGGCAATCGGGTCAGCTCCTCAGTCGCATGATGCAGGACATCAGCATGCTCCGCCGCTGGCTGGCGTTCGGCCTGGTGCTCCTCGTCGTGAATGCCATCACGATCCTCGTCGGCACCGCGCTCCTCTTCCGCTGGCATTGGCTCCTCGGAACGGTCTTCCTCGTCGTGTCGGTGCCGCTGTGGTACGCCGGGTACCGCTTCGAGAAGACCTACGGCACGCTCGCGCGCGAGAGCCAGGATCAGGCCGGTGACCTCGCCACCTCGGTGGAGGAGAGCGTCCACGGCATCCGCGTGCTGAAGGCGTTCGGACGCGGCAAGCACGCGCTTCAGAAGTTCGCCCGCCAGGCAGAGACCCTCCGCCAGACCGAGCTGCGCAAGGCGCAGGCCGTCGGATGGATCTGGTTCTGGCTCGTCATCCTTCCCGACATCGCCTTCGCGCTGTGCCTGGGCACCGGCATCTACCTGGCCGCGACCGGGCAGATCGGCGTCGACGTGCTCATCGGATTCTTCGCCATGACGACGGTGCTGCGCTGGCCGATGGAGTCCATCGGGTTCCTGTTCTCCTTCATGCTCGACGCCCGGACGGCCACGGATCGCATCTTCGAGGTCTTCGACGAGCAGAACACCATCACCGACCCCGAGACCCCGGTGCACCTCGAGCGCCCGCGCGGCGCGCTCGCGTTCGAGGACGTCCACTTCCGCTATCAGGATGCCGGCCCGCACGAGGCCGACCTTCTGAACGGAGTGACCCTGGCGCTCGAGCCCGGCGAGACGATGGCCCTCGTCGGCCTCACCGGCAGCGGGAAGACGACGCTGACGACCCTTCCGACGCGGCTGTACGACGTGACCGGCGGCCGGGTGACGCTCGACGGGACGGATGTCCGCGACCTCACCCTGAAGGAGCTGCGGCGCCACATCGGGATGGCCTTCGAAGACGCGACGCTGTTCTCCGAGACCGTCCGGGAGAACGTGCTGCTCGGGCGCGAGGACCTCGAGCCGGGGTCGCCCGAGGCCGAGCGGATCCTCCACGAGGCCATCGAGGTCGCGCAGGCGCGGTTCGTGTACGACCTTCCCGCCGGGGTCGACACCGTGATCGGTGAGGAGGGGCTGAGCCTTTCGGGCGGGCAGCGGCAGCGACTCGCGCTGGCGCGCGCCGTCGCCGCACGGCCGAGCGTGCTGGTGCTGGATGACCCGCTGTCGGCCCTCGACGTCGACACCGAGGCTCTCGTCGAAGACGCGCTCCGCGTCGTCCTCAATGAGACCACCGCGCTCGTCGTCGCCCATCGCCCCTCGACGGTCATGCTCGCCGACCGGGTGGCGCTCCTCGAAGCCGGGCGCGTCACCGCCGTGGGGCGGCACTCCGACCTGCTTCGCGAGAGCGAGCACTACCGCCACGTCATCTCGAGCCTCGAGATCGAACAAGCCCAGGCCCGCGAAAGGGAGGTGACCCTGTGAGCACCGCAAGTGTCACCGGAACGAGCGGCGAAGACCGCTCCGACTACACCCGGGAAGAGAGCCGGGCCATCCGCCGGCGTTCGCTCCGCCTCCTCGGGTCGCTCATCGCACCGGTGCGGTGGCAGCTGGTGCTCGCCGCCGCCGTGCTCGTGGTCTCCACGGCACTTCGCGTCGCGGGTCCGGCGCTCATCGGCTTCGGCATCAACAACGCCCTCCCGGCCGTGGTCGAGGAGTCGAATTGGATGCCGACGATCGTCGTCGTGGGGGTCTACCTCCTCAGCGGCATCGGCGGTGCCGCCCTCATCGGCTGGTACGTCGTCGTCGCCGCGCGCCTCACCCAGGCGGTGATGCTCGATCTTCGCAAGCGCATCTTCCTCCACACTCAGCGGCTGAGTCTGGAGTTCCACGAGTCCTACACCTCGGGTCGGATCATCTCGCGCCAGACGAGTGACCTCGACGCCATCCGGGAGCTCCTCGACGGCGGGTTGAACGAGCTCGTCTCCGGGATCCTCTTCGGACTGTTCACGCTGATCGCGCTTCTCCTCATCGACTGGCAGTCGGGCGTCATCCTCCTCATCATGGGAATCCCGCTCATGCTGCTCATGCGCTGGTTCTACACGCGTTCGCAGATGGTGTACCGCGAGTCGCGCGTGACGAGCGCGAGGGTGATCGTGAAGTTCGTCGAGACGATGACGGGAATCCGCGCCGTGAAGGCGTTCCGCAAGGAGGAGCGCAACGACGAGGAGTTCGGCGAGCAGGCCCTGGTGTACCGAGACATCAACATGCGCTCGATCCGCCTGTTCGGCACGTTCGAGCCGGGCCTGATGGCGGTCGCATCGATCGCCATCGCGCTGGTGGTGCTGTGGGGCGGCATCCGGGTCTCGGTCGGAGCTCTCGAGATCGGCTTCCTCCTCTCGGCGGTGCTGTACGTGCGGAACTTCTTCTCGCCGCTGCAGGAGGTGGCGTTCTTCCTCAACTCCTACCAGTCGGCCGTCGCGGCGCTGGAGAAGGTGTCGGGTGTCCTGGAAGAGCAGCCGACCGTGCCCGACCCGCGCGACCCGGTCGATCTGTGGTCGGCGCGCGGACACGTCCGCTTCGACGGCGTCACCTTCGGGTATGCGTCCGACCGGGTCATCCTGCCCGACTTCTCCCTCGATATCCCCGCCGGCCAGACGATCGCTCTCGTCGGCACCACCGGTGCCGGCAAATCGACGCTGGCGAAGCTGGTCTCGCGGTTCTACGACCCGACGAAGGGCACCGTCTCGCTCGACGGCGTGGACCTGCGACGGCTCCACCCGAAGGACCTCCGCCGGGCCATCGTCATGGTCACGCAGGAGGCGTACCTCTTCAGCGGAACCGTCGCCGACAACATCGCGCTCGGAAAGCCCGACGCGACGATGGACGAGATCCGCGCCGCGGCGCGGGCCGTCGGTGCCGACACCTTCATCGAGAAGCTGCCCGACGGCTACGACACCGATGTGAACAAGCGCGGTGGGCGTGTGTCGGCGGGGCAGCGGCAGCTGATCTCGTTCGCGCGGGCGTTCCTCGCCGACCCCGCGGTGCTCATCCTCGACGAGGCGACGGCGTCACTGGACATCCCCAGCGAGCGGATGATCCAGGATGCGCTGCAGACCCTCCTCGCCGACCGCACCGCGATCATCATCGCCCACCGCCTGTCGACGGTCGCGATCGCCGACCGGGTGCTGGTGATGGAGCACGGCCGCATCATCGAAGACGACACCCCCGAGGTGCTCATCAGTGGGGAGGGCAAGTTCGCCCAGTTGCATCGGGCGTGGCGGGAGTCACTGGTCTGAGGACCCGGCCGCGCGCGGGGGCGGGCGCGGTTCGTCGGAGATTCGCCCGCTTGTCGGACGCAGGCGTCGGAGACATCCGACGACCGTGCGAGTCTCCGACAACCGCCACCGCGTCACAGGTGAAGGCCGGCCGCGATGGCGCGCGCCACGGCGCGCTCGACCTGCGGCCAGTCGTAGACGACCTGCGCGTATGTGAATCGCAGCACGGTGTACCCCCGAAGCACGAGCTCGGCGTCGAAGGATACGTCGCGCCCCCGCTGAGAGGCGTCGGAGTGGTACGAGAAGCCGTCGATCTGGACGACGAGACGTCGCCCGATGAGGAGGTCGACCCGGCGTCCGGCGACGAGCGCCTGCTGTGCGAACGGCACGCCCCAGGCTGACAGCCGGACCGCGAACGTCGTCTCCAGCCCGGAGTCCGACAGGCCCCGCACTTCACCGGCGAGGCGCTGGGCGGCGCTCGAACGCCAGGGCACGCGCCGAAGCGCCTCGGGGGAGAGAGCCTCCTTCCGGATGGCCGATTCCCACACGACGAGGGCGGACTCGTGGCCGAGGCACCGCGCGATGTCGCTGAGCGCGTCTTCGACTCCGGCGATCAGCCCGTCGAGAGGAGGGCCGAGAGCCCTCGCCCAGTGCGCCGTCACGCCGTGGTCGGGAGGGCGGCCGCCCGGGAGGAGTCGGAGGTGAATCCGAGGGTCAGCGTCGGACGGAACCCACCACCCGCGGCGACGGGCAGCCGACACGCAGGTGAGGGTGCCGGTGTTCTGCGCGGCGGAGAGGAGATCTGTGGGGCTCGCGGGCGTCGCGAGCCAGTGCCGCCGCACACGTTCGACCATCCCCGCGCGGACCGCGTCGCGGAGCACGGGTGCGGTGAAGCCCGCGTCACCGGCGGCATCGCGATGCGCGATGCCGCCACGCTCGTCAACCCAGCGGCGCAGGGCTTCAGTGCGCGCGAGGGCCCGGGGGCTGAGCGGTGGGGTCACGACACCGAGTGTGGCGGCCGCGGTCGCACCATTCCGCGCGCTCCTCGCTTCTGTGGAGAGCCGGGCGGCTACTGGGGATGTGGAGGGAAGGACGGATGTCGGAGATCGCCGCCGTTGTCGGACGGATTCGCCCGAGACGTCCGACAACGCCCGTGATCGCCGACGAATGCAGCAGGTGTGACGCGGGGGGGGGGGTGGAAGGGGCGGCGGCGAGGGGTGGGGA
>JAESFR010000208.1_pt1 | contig 26164 bp, 23 predicted proteins | sample 9266191 | NCBI WGS metagenome assembly JAESFR01 (sample SAMN14503063, study PRJNA617104) | algae metagenome | isolation source: Pleurocapsa minor HA4230-MV1 and co-occurring heterotrophs from cement on... | place: USA: Nuuanu Pali Lookout, Hawaii | collected 2009-07-20
GCCTTCCTTGCGGATCTCGATCTTCGAGGCGATCGGGTGGATCGAGCTCGTGGAGTTGTTGATGTACGAGATCGACCCGGTCGGCGGCACGGCCTGCAGGTTCTGGTTGTAGATGCCGTGCTGCTGGATGCTGGCCTTCAGCGCCGTCCAGTCGTCCTGCGTCGGGATGTGCTTACCGGCGAACAGCTCTTTGACCTTCTCGGTCTCGGGAACCCACGCGCGCTCGATGTACTTGTCGAAGAACGTGCCGCTCGCGTACGTGGAGTCCTCGAAGCCGTCGAAGGCCCGACCGCGCTCGATCGCGAGGTTGTTCGAGGCGCGCAGCGCGTGGAAGAGCACCGTGTAGAAGTAGATGTTCGTGAAGTCCAGACCCTCTTCGGACCCGTAGTGCACGTGCTCGCGGGCGAGGTAGCCGTGCAGGTTCATCTGACCGAGCCCGATCGCGTGCGACTTGTCGTTGCCGTCCTCGATCGAGCGCACAGAGGCGATGTGGCTCTGCTCGCTCACCGCGCTGAGGGCGCGGATCGCGGTCTCGACGGTCTGGCCGAGGTCATCGGCATCCATCGACAGGGCGATGTTCATCGAGCCGAGGTTGCACGAGATGTCCTTGCCGATCTGGTCGTACGAGAGGTCTTCGTTGTACGTGGTCGGCGTGTTGACCTGCAGGATCTCCGAGCACAGGTTCGACATGTTGATCCGGCCCTTGATCGGGTTGGCGCGGTTCACCGTGTCTTCGAACATGATGTACGGGTAGCCGGACTCGAACTGGATCTCGGCGATCGTCTGGAAGAACTCGCGCGCATTGATCTTGGTCTTCTTGATGCGCGCGTCATCGACCATCTCGCGGTACTTCTCGGTGACCGAGATGTCGCCGAACGGCACGCCGTAGACCTTCTCGACGTCGTACGGCGAGAAGAGGTACATGTCCTCGCCGTTCTTGGCGAGCTCGAACGTGATGTCGGGAACGACGACCCCGAGCGACAGCGTCTTGATGCGGATCTTCTCGTCGGCGTTCTCGCGCTTGGTGTCGAGGAACCGCATGATGTCCGGGTGGTGCGCGCTCAGGTACACCGCGCCGGCACCCTGGCGGGCACCGAGCTGGTTCGCGTAGCTGAAGCTGTCTTCGAGGAGCTTCATCACGGGGATGATTCCCGAGGACTGGTTCTCGATCTGCTTGATCGGAGCACCCGACTCGCGGATGTTCGACAGGAGCAGGGCGACCCCGCCACCGCGCTTGGACAGCTGCAGCGAGGAGTTGATACCGCGCGAGATCGACTCCATGTTGTCTTCGATGCGCAGCAGGAAGCACGAGACCAGCTCGCCGCGCTGCGCCTTGCCCGAGTTGAGGAACGTGGGGGTCGCCGGCTGGAACCGGCCCGAGATGATCTCCTCGACCAGGTCGGTCGCGAGCTTCTGATCGCCGTCGGCGAGGCCGAGGGCCGTCATGACGACGCGGTCCTCGAAGCGCTCGAGGTAGCGCTTCCCATCGAAGGTCTTCAGCGTGTAGCTCGTGTAGTACTTGAACGCCCCGAGGAAGGTCTCGAAGCGGAACTTCTTGCCGTACGCGAGGTCGTTGAGCTGCTGGATGAACTCGAACGGGTACTTCTCGAGCACCGTCGGCTCGTAGTACTCCTTCTCGACGAGATAGTCGAGGCGTTCCTTCAGGGAGTGGAAGAACACGGTGTTCTGGTTGACGTGCTGCAGGAAGTACTCCCGCGCGGCGCGCTTGTCGGCGTCGAACTGGATCTTCCCGTTCTCGTCGTACAGGTTGAGCATCGCGTTGAGCGCGTGGTAATCCAGGCCCTCGAACCGCTCATCCGCCTTGAACGTCGCCTGATCCGTCACTGCAGCTTCCACCATCGTTCCAATCCTTCGCTCACGCGATCCACGTCTTCGGGTGTGCCGAACAGTTCGAGCCGGTACAAGTGCGGCACAGAGCACTTGCGGCTGATGATCTCTCCGGCGAGGCAGAAGTGCTCGCCGAAATTGGTGTTGCCTGCGGAGATGACTCCGCGCAGGTGTCGGCGGTTGCGCTCGTCGTTGAGGAACCGGATCACCTGTCGGGGTACGGCCCCCTTCTCCTCGCCTCTGCCCTGACCCCCGCCGTACGTGGGGGTCACGAGCACGAAGGGCTCATTCGCGACGAGCCCGGCATCCGAGGAGTGGAGAGGGATCCGCACCGCTCGCAGCCCGAGCTTGTCGACGAAACGCGCCGTGTTGCCCGAGATGCTGGAGAAGTACACGAGCAGCGGGGCGCTCGTGGCCACCGCGCTCATGACGTCAGACGAGGCGCGAGGCGAGTTCGTCGATCTTGTCGGGACGGAAGCCCGACCAGTGGTCTTCATCGGTGATGACGACCGGCGCCTGGAGGTAGCCCAGCGCCTTGACCTGCTCGAGGGCCGCGGGGTCCTGCGAGAGGTCGAGGACCTCGTATTCGATGCCCTTGGAATCCAGTGCGCGATAGGTCGCCGTGCACTGAACGCAAGAGGGCTTGGTGTAGACGGTGATCGACATGTGTTACCCGTTCTCCCTCAAAATCGTGTGTTGCATCCGGTAGGCCCCCCACCGGGAGTCCAATACTACATATGGGTACGGACATTGAGTAGCACCACAAGGGCTAGTAGTTACATCCGTGTAGTTTTGCACCGCTCTCCACATGTACAACACAGGTTCTCCACCGTTTCATCCACAGGCGGGGACTCTTTCGCGAACCTGGAAAAACCCTGAATCACGGCCGTTTCGGATGCCGCGGCCGCATCTGTCCACAGTTGGGAAAGTAGTCCGGTCCTCCGACACCGGATTTGGCTGTGGAGTGCACTCCTCGGCGTGTCGCGGTGTGTCGCGGGCGTGTCGCGCGCCGGGTCGTCGCGACCGCACGAGCGTGCGGCGCATCGGCACCGGCTAGCGTTGTCTGGTGGCGGGCTATCGGGAACTTCTTCGCACGCCCGGCGTGGCGAGGATCATGGCCGCTCAGCTGACGGCCCGCTTTCCCAACGGCATGACGAGCCTCGCGATCCTGCTGCACATCGAGCACGTGACGGGGTCGTACGGCGCGGCCGGACTCGTGCTCGGAGCGACTTCGGTCGGCCAGGCGATCGCAGGTCCCGTGACCAGTCGCTGGATGGGCATCTGGGGCATGCGCCGCGTCCTGAGCACGACGCTCTCGATCTGCGCGATCGCGATCACGTGCATCGCGCTGGTCGAGACGATCATCCCGGTGTACATGCTGCTCGGATTCGTCGCCGGCCTGGCGACGCCCCCGGTGCAGTCGGCGGTGCGGACCATCTATCCCAAGATGGTCACCTCGAAGCAGCTCACCCCGCTGTTCTCGTTCGACGCGTCGCTCCAGGAGGTCATCTGGATCGTCGCGCCGGTCGTCATCACCGTCGTGGCGACCCAGGTCGGCACCGTGCAGGCGCTCCTGCTCATCGTCGCGATCCTGATCGCCGGCGGGTCGTGGTTCATCCTCTCCCCCGAAGTCGGGCGGGTCCGCATCCCGCGCAGCCGCCGAGGGCTGGGGCGCGTGCTGGGCAAGCCCCAGGTGCTGCTGGCGACCGTGATCGGCTTCCTCCTGATCGGCGCGTGCGCGGCGGTCGAGGCGGGCGTCGTCGCGACGTTCGACCACGGCGGCCTGGAGGCGGGGCTCGTCCTCGCGATCTTCTCGATCGGCAGCCTCGCCGGCGGTCTGTCGTTCGGCCACATCCCGATCGGTCGCTGGGCCATGGCGCGACGGCTCGGCATCATGTCGGTGGGCCTGTGCCTCACGGTCTTCTCGCTCAACATCTTCTGGCTCGGCGGCACGCTGTTCATCGCCGGGATCGGCATCGCGCCCGCACTGGCCGTGCTGTTCGCGATGACCAGCGCGAGCGTCAAGTTCAGCGAGACCGCCGAGGCCTACGGCTGGATCGGCACCGGCCAGCTGATCGGGGCAGCGGCGGGCTCGGCGATCGCCGGCTTCCTGATCGACGGCGTCGGCCCGCAGGGCGCGTACTGGGCGGCCGCGACGTTCGCGATCGTCGGCACGCTCGTCGCGGTCGCATGCGTGCGCGCGTTCCCCGATCTGCGCCACCGCAACCCCAGCCCGATCCCCGACACCGAGCCGGTCGGAACGATCACCTGAGCGCATCGCGCTCGCAGAGCGCGTCCATAGGTAGCGCATAGCTTCACCCGCTCCAATGGTCGCATGACGAGCGAGAACGACGAGTGGATCGACCGCAACGGCGACGTGATCGACGAGGACCACCGCGGGCTGATGTACGACGTGCGGACGCTGATCGACCGGCGCCGCGCCCTGGGCATCTTCGGTGGGATCACCCTCACCTCTCTCCTGGCCGCGTGCGGCGCGCAGCCGACCGATGCGGCATCGCCCAGCGCGACCGCGTCGACCACCCCGAGCGCGACGCCGACTCCTTCCGCGAGCGCGACGGCCGCGGCATCCGAGCCGATCGCCGAAGTGCCCGACGAGACCGGTGGCCCGTACCCGGGCGACGGATCCAACGGAGTGAACGTGCTGGATGATTCCGGCATCGTGCGCAGCGACATCCGCTCGAGCTTCGGCTCGTCCACGACCGTCGCCGAGGGCGTTCCGCTCACGATCGCCCTGACCGTGCGGGATGCCGCGACCGGCGCGGCCCTCGCCGGCAAGGGCGTTTATCTCTGGCACTGCGATCGCGAAGGCCGCTACTCGCTCTACAGCGGCGGCGTCGAGAACGAGAACTACCTGCGCGGCGTGCAGGAGACCGATGCGAACGGCACGGTGACCTTCTCGTCCATCTACCCGGCGTGCTATTCCGGCCGCTGGCCGCACATCCACTTCGAGGTGTACGACGACATCGCGACCGCCGTCGCCTCGGGCCCGATCGTCAAGACGAGTCAGATCGCCCTGCCGCCCGAGACCAACGCCCTCGTCTACGCGACGAGCGGATACGAGCAGAGCGTGCGCAACGCGTCGCAGGTGTCGCTGCAGAGCGACATGGTGTTCGGCGACGACGGCGGCATCCACCAGATCGCGACCATGTCGGGCTCGGTCGCCGCCGGCTACACCGCGGCCCTGGCGATCGGCATCTGACCGGCCACCGGATCCGGGTGAGCGCAGCCGATTCGGGCCGCGCGGGGGGCGGCATCCGAATCAGGTGACGAGCCCCGAATCCGGGAGCGGGACGGGAGGCCGCACCGCGCCGCGGGGCCTCACGCGATGCGGCGCAGCAGCTTGAGCACCGCCAGCGCGTACGCATCGGCCGGCTCGGGGTGCTCGAACACGAACGTCTCCTCGCCGACCTGGATCTCGACCTCATGCGTGTCGGCGAGGCGCCGCAGCGCGCGGAACGCCCCACGCAGCAGTTCGCGCAGCTGGCTCTCGTGCGGCAGCCACAGCGCGTCCTCGAGCGCGACGGAATCCAGTGCCCATTCGGTCGTGCCGTTGAAGGCGAGGATGCGGCCGGTCGGGTAGTCGCGCGGCTCGATCGTCATCTCGCTCACGGTGAAGACGTCGGCGTCGAACTCGGGTTCGTTCAGCTGGAACCGATCGCCCGAGCGCGGATGCCAGACCAGTCCGGCCTGACGCAGGGCGGCCGCCGATTCCGTCGAGATCATGCACACCATCATTCCGCGTGCCGGCGGCACCTCGGGCCGCTCGTAGGCTGAGGGCATGCCTGCTCCCGTCCTCCTCCCCCGCTCGAGCTGGGGAGACCCGCAATCGGACCGCCGCGCGCTCCTGGTGCACGGACTCGGATCGAACGGCGCCCTCATGTGGCGCTTCGGCGTCGCGCTGGCCGACGCCGGATGGCGCGCCGAGGCGGTGGATCTGCGCGGTCACGGCACGGCGCCGCGGACGCTCGACTACTCGATCGACGCGTATGCCGCCGACCTGGAGGCCACGCGGCCCGCGGCCGGCGGAAGCTGGGACCTCGTGCTGGCGCACTCGCTCGGTGGAGCGGCGGCGACGGTGGTCGCGGCATCCGATCCGGCCTGGACCGATCGGCTGGTGCTCGTGGATCCGGCGATCCACCTCGCCGAACGCGACCGCGACATCGTGCGCTCGAGCCAGGAACGCGCGTTCGCCGATCCGAGCGCGGAGGCGGTGCGCGCGGAGCATCCGCACTGGCACGAGCAGGACGTCGAGCTCAAAGCGCTCTCGGCCCGGCAGGCGAGCCGTTGGGCGGTCGAGCAGACCAGCATCCAGAACGCGGAGTGGGACGTGCGGGATGCGGCATCCCGGCTCACGGTGCCGACCCACGTGATCGGCTCGGATCCGACGGTGTACTCGATCTTCACGGGCGCGCTCGCCGACGAGGTGCTGCGCAACCCGGCCGTCACGATGTCGGTCGTCGCCCGCGCAGGCCATTCGCCGCACCGCGACAAGCCCGAGGCCACCGTGGCCCAGCTGCTGGCGGCCATCGGCGGCTGACGTCGCGTTGCGGCATCCGTCGCGCGCTGCGGCCCCGTCCGCGAGGAGGGCGGGGAACAATAGACGGATGAGCGTCTTCGATCCGACCGGGATCCTGCCCGACGACCTGCTCGCGCGACTGCGGGAGCGGGCCGCGGTGCACGACCGCGAGAACACGTTCCCCGCCGACGACCTCGCCGACTTGCGGGCCGCGGGCTACCTGTCGATCCTCGCGCCGGCCGAACTCGGCGGAGGCGGGCTCGGACTCGCGGAGGCCTCGCTCATGCAGCAGCGGCTCGCGACGGCCGCGCCGGCGACGGCACTCGCCGTGAACATGCACCTCGTCTGGACGGGGGTGGCGAAGGTGCTCTCCGACCGCGGCATCGACGACCTCCGCTTCGTGCAGGAGGGCGCGGCGAGCGGCGAGGTGTTCGCCTTCGGCATCAGCGAAGCGGGCAACGACCTGGTGCTGTTCGGAAGCGACACCCGGGCCGCGCCGGCGCCCGACGGCGCGTACGCGTTCACCGGCACGAAGATCTTCACCTCGCTCGCCCCGGTGTGGACGCAGCTGGGTCTGCACGGTCTGGATGCCGCCTCCCCCGAGGGTCCGAAGCTCGTCTACGCGTTCGTCCCCCGCTCCGAGGAGGCCGCGGGACGCGTCGTCACGCGCGACGACTGGGACACGCTCGGGATGCGGGGAACCCAATCGCGCACCACGGAGCTGCACGGCGCGGTCGCGCCGGCGGACCGCGTCGCGCGGCGCATCGACCCCGGTCCGAACCCCGACCCGATCGTGTTCGGCATCTTCAGCGTGTTCGAGATCCTGCTGGCGTCGGTGTACACCGGCATCGCCCGCCGGGCGCTCGACGTCGCCGTCGACACCGCGGGCGTGCGGCGATCCAAGAAGACCGGTCTCGCCTACAGCCAGGATCCCGACATCCGCTGGCGCATCGCCGAGATGGCTCTCGCGTACGACGCGCTGCCGCCCGAGCTCGCCGCCCTCGCGCGCGACATCGACGAGCGCGTCGACCACGGATCCCGCTGGTTCTCCCTCCTGTCGGGGGTGAAGCACCGCGCCGTCACGATGGCCAAGCGCGTGGTCGATGATGCGATCCTCGTGTCGGGCGGCTCGTCGTACTTCACCTCGAGCGAGCTCAGCCGGCTGTACCGCGACGTGCTCGCGGGGCTGTTCCATCCGTCCGATCCGGAATCGGCTCATGCGACCGTCGCGACGGCCTGGCTCGGACCGGTGACCTCGTGACGCGTTCGGGCGCGAGCGGGGGCAGCCGATGATGGCCCGCACGCCCACCGCGCTGCTCAGCCCGGCCGATCAGGAGCGGCGGCACGGGCTCCGCGTCATGAAGGGCGTCGCCCTCGGGGCGCTCGTGTTCATGGCGATCCTGTTCCTGTTCGCCTTCGCGTTCCAGGAGATGTACCCGCCGCTCGCCTACGTCCGCGCCTTCGCGGAGGGCGGCATGGTCGGCGCGCTCGCGGACTGGTTCGCGGTGACCGCACTGTTCCGGCATCCGCTCGGCCTGCCCATCCCGCACACCGCGATCATTCCGCGGCGCAAGGACGAGATCGGCCAGACGCTGGGCGAGTTCGTCGAGACCGAGTTCCTCCGCGGCGACGTCGTGCGCACGAAGCTCGAGGAGACGGCGGTCGCCGCGCGTCTGGGCGAGTGGCTGAGCGTGCCCGCGCACGCCGAGCGCGTGGGCGCCGAGGGCTCCCTCATGGCGGCGGGGATCCTGCGCGCCCTGAGCGACGACGACGTGAACGACGTGATCGAAGACCTCGCCCGCGAGCACCTCATCGCACCGCAGTGGGGTCCGCCGCTCGGCGCGTGGCTCGGACGCATCGTCGAGTCGGGTGCGCACCACGCCGCGGTCGACCTCGGTGTCGACACCGTCGCCGCGTGGCTCGCGGCGAACCATTCGTCGTTCACCGGGCTCGTCTCGCGGCGGCTGCCGGCGTGGGTGCCGTCCGTCGCACAGCGCCTCGTGGATGACACCGTCTACAACGAGGCCGTGAAGTTCGTCGCGGCAGTGCGCGCCGACCCGCGGCATCCCGCGCGCATCGCGATCGACGGCTACCTCGACCGGCTCGCCGAGAACCTGCAGCACGACCCGACCACGATGGCCCGGCTCGAGGACACGAAGGCGACGCTCTTCGACAGCCCCCGCGTGCGCGAGCTCGCCTCCGAGGCGTGGAACACCGCGAAGGCCGGCCTGCTGGCCTCGCTCGCCGACCCGGAGAGCGGGCTGCGCCGCCGCGCCGCGACAGCCCTCATCGAGATCGGCGAACGGCTGACGACGGATGCCGCGCTGCAGCATCGCGTCGACGGATGGGTCACCGACGCGGCGGTCTTCCTGGTGGACCGCTACCGCCACGACATCGCCTCGATCATCACCGATACGGTCGAGCGCTGGGACCCCGCCGAGACCACGGAGAAGATCGAGCTCATGGTCGGCCGCGACCTGCAGTACATCCGCCTGAACGGCACGATCGTCGGCGCGCTCGCGGGCCTGGTGATCTTCACGATCGCGCACGCCCTGCTCGGCTGAGCGGTGCACGTTTCGCGGCGGTGAACACTTCGTCATCGCACGTCATCCGCCTGTCCGCGGCGGCGAGGCGGAGGTACCCTGATCGCGTGGCCGACACTCCCGATCAGCTGCTCTTCAGTTACGGCACCCTCCAGACCGCGGAGGTGCAGCTCGACACGTTCGGGCGCCTCGTCGCCGTCGAGGACGATGCCCTCCCGGGCTATACGGTCGACTACGCCGAGATCGACGATCCGCGCGTCGTGGAGCTGTCCGGCCTCGAGGTGCACCCCATCGTGCGACCGACCGGCAGCGGGCTGGACAAGGTGACCGGCAAGGTGCTGTGGGTGAGCGAAGAGGAGCTCGACGCGGCCGACGAGTACGAGGTCGAGCTGTACCGACGCGTGCAGGTGCGCCTGCAGAGCGGCCGCACCGCGTGGGTCTACGTCTCGGTGGCGGCGGAGCTGCGGGGCGGAGGCAGCTGAGAGCTCTCGGCGGAACGAGTCGGGCGGAGTAGCGTCGGAGCGTGGCGCTTCCCTCCGACGACCTCTGGCCGCGCGCCGGCGACTGGCCGGCCCTCGACGCGATGTCCGGCGACCTCGACCTCGTGCTGATGGGGGTCCCGGCGTGGCGCACGTCGCTGTCGCCGACCGGCGCGCACGCGACGCCCGGCGCGGTGCGCGAGGCGCTGCGCCGCTACAGCCCCGCGCTCATGGGCGGCGCAGACGGGCCGATCGATCTGGGGATCCTCCCGGTCGCGGATGCCGGCGATGTCGCCGACCCCGATGGGCCGGCGGGGGAAGCCGCCGTGCGCGCCCGCGCTGCCGCCGCGTCGGCCCGCGCGCGGATGCTCGTCGCGCTCGGCGGCGACAACAGCATCACGTACGGCGTCGCGCAGGGCGTCGGAGCACAGGGACTGATCACGCTCGACGCGCACCTCGACCTGCGCGACGGGGTCTCGAACGGCTCCCCGGTGCGGCGGCTGATCGAAGACGGTCTGGATCCCCGGCGCGTGGTGCAGATCGGAATCGCCGATTTCGCGAACTCGGTCGCCTACGCCCGGCGCGCGGCGGATCACGGGATCACGGTCATCGGCCTCGACGACGTGCGCCGGCGCGGCGTGGCCGACGTCATGGCGCAGGCGGTCGAGGTCGCCGGGCGCGGAGGCGGCGGCATCCACCTCGACATCGACGTCGACGTCTGCGATCGATCGGTCGCGCCGGGATGCCCCGCGAGCGTGCCCGGAGGGCTCTCCGCGTGGGAGCTGCGCGCGCTCGTGCGCGCAGCGGCAGCCGACCCGCGGGTCGGCTCCGCCGACATCGTCGAGGTCGACGCGACCGCCGACACCCCCGATCAGCGCACGGTGCGGCTCGCGGCCCTGTGCGTGCTGGAGCTTCTCGCGGGAGTGGGGACACGAACATGATCCGACTGGTCCTGGTGCGCCACGCGAAATCCGATTGGGGCGACGCGAACCTCGACGACCACGATCGACCGCTGAACGAGCGCGGGCTCCGCGATGCTCCGCGGATGGCACGCGGCCTGGCCGAGACCGGCTTCCGCCCCGAGGTCATCCTCTCCAGCACCGCGCTGCGGGCCCGCACCACGGCGGAGGCGTTCGCGGCCGAGCTGGGGGCGGCGGTGAACCTCGATCCGGAGCTCTACGGCGCCCCGGGCGGCGCGCTGCTGGCCGAAGCGGCGGCGAGCGCCGCGCGCCGCGTGATCGTCGTGGCGCACGACCCCGGGATGACCTCGCTCGCCGGACGCCTGTCCGGCGGCGGCATCGGGCACATGCCCACGTGCGCGGTCGCGACCTTCATGTGGGACGAGGAAGACTGGGAGGTCGCGACGGCCGTCGATCCGCAGGAGTGGACGTTCGACAGCCCCCGCTGATGCGGTGCTATGACCGCGTGCCGATCACCTGCGGCGCATCGGGCACAGGCGTCCTCAGGCCGCGACCCCGCCCTGCCACACCGTCCGGATGAGGGGCACCCCCGGGCGGTAGGCCAGGTGGATGCGCGTGGGCGCCTCCAGCAGCACGAGATCGGCGCGCATTCCGGGCGCGATCGCGCCCACGTCGTCGCGCCCCAGCGCACGGGCACCCCCGGCCGTCGCCGCCCACACCGCTTCGGCGGGCGTCATCCCCATCTCGCGCACCGCGAGCGCGATCATCAGCGGCATCGAGCTCGTGAAGCTCGACCCGGGGTTGCAGTCGCTCGCGAGCGCCACGGTCACCCCCGCATCGATGAGTCTCCGGGCGTCGGGATAGGGCTGACGGGTCGAGAACTCGACGCCCGGCAGGAGCGTCGCGACGGTGTCCGATCCAGCGAGGGCGTCGATGTCGTCGTCGTCCAGGTAGGTGCAGTGATCGACGGATGCCGCCCCCAGCGCGACCGCGAGGCGCACGCCCTCGCCCGGGCCGAGCTGGTTGCCGTGCACCCTCGGCAGCAGTCCGTGCGCGATCCCGGCCGCCAGCACACGGCGGCTCTCATCGGGAGTGAACGCCCCGCGCTCGCAGAACACGTCGATCCAGCGGCTGTGCGCGGCGCACGCCTGCAGCATCTCCCCGCACACGAGCTCCACGTACTCGTCGCGTCGCTCGGCGTACTCGGCGGGCACGACGTGGGCGCCGAGGAACGTGACCTCGGGCGTCACCTCCGCGGCCAGGCGCGCCAGTCGTGCTTCGTCGTGCACCGTGAGGCCGTAGCCGGTCTTGATCTCGAACGTCGTGGTCCCCTGCGCGCGCAGCTCGTCGACGAAGCCGGCGAGCCGGCGGCGGAGCTCGTCGTCGCTCGCGGCGCGGGTGGCGGCGACGGTCCGACGTATGCCTCCGGCGGCATAGGGCGTGCCGGACATCCGCGCCTCGAACTCGTCGGCCCGGTCGCCGCCGAACACGAGGTGCGTGTGCGAGTCGACGAAACCCGGCAGCACGGCCCGGCCGCCGGCATCCACGACCTGCACCCCGCCCGCCCGCGAGACTGTATCGGGACGGCGAGACTGAGGGGATTCCCCTCCGTCTCGGCGCTCGGTTGCAGTCTCGCGGTCATCGCGCGGAATCCGCGGCGCATCGGCGGCGGGGCCGACCCACGCGATCCGCGAGCCCTCGATCAGCACGGCGGCATCGCGCAGCGTGCCGCACGGATCACCGTCGCGCGCGACGTTGGTCGTCAGCTCGCCGATGTTCGTCAGCAGCGTCGAGATCACGGCATCCGTCCCGTCAGGCGTCGAGCATCGGCACGTTGAGGCCGCGCTCGACCGCGATCTCGCGGGCGCGGTCGTATCCGGCGTCCACGTGCCGCATCACGCCGGTGCCCGGGTCGTTCACGAGCACGCGCGCGAGCTTCTCGGCCGCGAGCGCAGTGCCGTCGGCGACCGTGACCTGCCCGGCGTGGATGCTGCGGCCGATGCCTACGCCGCCGCCGTGGTGGATCGACACCCACGACGCGCCGGAGGCAGTGTTGAGCAGGGCGTTCAGCAGCGGCCAGTCCGCGATCGCGTCCGATCCGTCGGCCATCGCCTCGGTCTCACGGTACGGCGAGGCGACCGAGCCGGCGTCGAGATGGTCGCGACCGATCACGATCGGGCCCGACAGCTCGCCGGACGCGACCATCTCGTTGAACTTGAGCCCGGCGAGGTGCCGCTCCTGGTATCCGAGCCAGCAGATGCGCGCCGGCAGGCCCTCGAAGTGCACGGTGTCGCCCGCCTTGTCGAGCCAGCGCACCAGCCCCGCGTTGTCGGGGAACAGCGCCTTGACGGCCTCGTCGGTCTTGCGGATGTCTTCGGGGTCGCCCGAGAGCGCCACCCACCGGAACGGTCCGCGTCCTTCGGCGAACTGCGGCCGGATGTACGCCGGCACGAATCCGGGGAACTCGAAGGCCCGGTCGAACCCGCCCAGCTGCGCTTCCGCCCGGAGGGAGTTGCCGTAGTCGAAGACGGCGGCACCGGCATCCTGGAATCCGACCATCGCCGCCACCTGCTTGGCCATGCTCCCGCGGGCGCGGTCGGTGAAGCCTTCGGGGTCGCGCTCGGCCTCGGCCCTCCAGTCGTCGACGTCGACGCCCACGGGCAGATAGGCGAGCGGGTCGTGCGCGCTGGTCTGGTCGGTCACGATGTCGATCGGCGTGCCGCGCAGCAACAGCTCGGGGAACACGAGGGCCGCGTTGCCGACGACGCCCACCGAGAGCGCCACCCCTGCGTCCTTCGCCGCTACGACGCGAGCGACGGCTTCGTCCAGATCGGTCGTGTACTCGTCGAGGTAGCCGTGCTCGACCCGCCGTGCCAAGCGCGACTCATCGACGTCGACGATGAGCACCGCCCCGCCGTTGAGGGTGACCGCGAGCGGCTGCGCGCCGCCCATGCCCCCGCATCCGCCGGTCAGGGTGAGGGTTCCGGTCAGATCCTCCTTGCCGAGCGAGCGCGCGACCGCGGCGAACGTCTCATACGTGCCCTGCAGGATCCCCTGCGTGCCGATGTAGATCCACGAGCCCGCCGTCATCTGGCCGTACATCGTCAGGCCGAGGTGCTCGAGCCGGCGGAATTCGGGCCAGGTCGCCCAATCTCCCACCAGGTTCGAGTTGGCGATCAGCACGCGCGGCGCCCACTCGTGCGTGCGGAACACACCCACGGGCTTGCCCGACTGCACGAGCAGCGTCTCGTCGGGCTCGAGCTCGTCGAGCGTGCGCACGATCGCGTCGTACGCCTGCCAGCTGCGGGCGGCCTTGCCCGTGCCGCCGTAGACGACGAGGTCTTCGGGGTGCTCGGCCACCTCGGGATCGAGGTTGTTCATGAGCATGCGCTTCGCGGCCTCGGCGCCCCAGCTCTTGGCGGTGCGCTCGCCGCCTCGCGGAGCCCGGACGGTGCGGGTGTCGGTGGACGAACTCATGAGACTGCTCCTTCTGCGGCAGCCGCCACCCGGCCCGAGAGCACGAGGTCGGTCACCGCTTCGATGTCGGGTGAGAGGAAGTGATCGTGTCCGGGCCCGCGCACCACGGTGCGCACCAGGTCGCGCACGGCGCCGGTGGCGGGGCCCGGCTGCAGCGGCGCCCGCAGGTCGATCGCGCGCGTGCCGGTGAGCACTTCGATCGCGAGGACCCGTGCGAGGCCGTCGATGCTCCGGCGCAGCTTGCGTGCGGCAGCCCAGCCCATCGAGACGTGATCCTCCTGCATCGCGCTGGAGGGGATCGAATCGACGGATGCCGGAACCGCGAGGCGCTTGAGCTCGGACACGATCCCCGCCGCGGCGTACTGCGCGATCATGAGCCCCGAATCCACGCCCACTTCGTGCGCGAGGAAGGGCGGCAGGCCGTGGCTGCGTGCGGGGTCGAGCGCACGGTCGGTGCGGCGCTCGGAGATCGAGGCGAGGTCGGCGACGGCGATCGCGAGGAAGTCCAGCACGTAGGCCACGGGCGCGCCGTGGAAGTTGCCGTTGGACTCCACGCGCCCATCGGTCGTGATCACCGGGTTGTCCACCGCGGAGGCGAGCTCGCGGTCGGCCACGGTGCGGGCGTGCTCGGCGGTGTCGCGGGCGGCGCCGTGGACCTGCGGCGAGCAGCGCAGCGAGTACGCGTCCTGCACGCGCGTGCACACCGCGGGATCGCGGTGCGACGCGACGATCGGCGATCCGGCGAGGTAGGCGCGCAGATGCGCGGCCGACGCGGCCTGCCCGGTCTGCGGGCGCAGCGCCATGAGGTCGGCGGCGAACACCGCGTCGGTCCCGAGCTGGCTCTCGATCGACAGGGCTGCCGCGACGTCGGCCGTGTCCAGGAGCATCGACAGGTCGGCGAGCGCGAGCAGCAGCATCCCGAGCATCCCGTCGGTGCCGTTGATCAGCGCCAGTCCTTCCTTCTCGCGGAGCACGAGCGGCTCGATGCCGGCCTCGGCGAGCGCCTGGGAGGCCGGCACGACCTCTCCCGAGGAACCGCGCACGTCGCCTTCGCCCATCGCCGCGAGCGCGACGTGCGAGAGGGGCGCGAGATCGCCGGAGCAGCCGAGCGATCCGTACTCGCGGACGATCGGAGTGATGCCCGCGTTCAGCATCGCGGCGTAGGTCTGCACGACGAGCGGCCGGACGCCGGTGCGCCCGGTCGCGAGGGTCTGCAGCCGCAGCAGCTGCAGCGCGCGGACGACCTCGCGTTCGACCTCGGCGCCGGTGCCGGCGGCGTGCGAGCGGATCAGGCTCGCCTGGAGCTGTGCGCGGCGATCCGCGGCGATGAACGTGGTGGCGAGCGCACCGAAGCCGGTGGAGATCCCGTAGTGCGGCTCGGGGTCGTCGGCGAGCCCGTCGACCAGCCGGCGGGTCGCCGCCACGCGCTCGAGCGCGGCGGGCTCGATCTCGACGCGCGCTCCGTGGCGAGCGACGGCGACGACGTCCTCGGGGCGCAAGGGCGCCGCGCCGAGGACGACGGAGGTGTCGGTGAGGGTGGACATGCTCCGATTCCACACCGGCGCCGTCGCGGCGAACAGACGCATCTGTCATCCTGTGTCTGTCATGACAGACAATCCCGACACGAAACCTCAAGTGCCCGCGGCCGACCAGACGCTGCGGATCCTCACCTACCTCGCTCATCAGCGCGGTCCTGCCGCCGCGAGCACGATGGCGTCCGCCCTCGGCATCCCGCGGTCCAGCCTCTACCACCTGCTGTCGACGCTCGAGGAGCACGGGTTCGTGGTGCACGTCCCCGGCGAACGCCGGTGGGGGCTCGGCACCGCCGCGTTCGAACTCGCCGGCGGCTATGCCCGCCAGGAGCCGCTCGCCCGCCTCGGACGCCCGCTCGTCGCCGCCCTCGCCGACCGGACCGGCGAGAGCGCGCATCTCGCGGTCATGACCGGGCGCGACGTGCTCTACATCGTCGAGGAGCGCGCGCCGCGCCGCCCCGCGCTCGTGACCGATGTCGGCGTGCGGCTGCCCGCCCACCTGACCGCGACGGGTCGGGCGATGCTCGCTGCCCTGCCCCGCGAGCAGGTGCGGGCGCTGTACCCGGATGCGGCGTCGTTCGCCGACCGCACCGGACGCGGCCCCCAGCGCCCGGGCGAGCTGCGCGAGGTGCTGCGGCGCACCCGGGCCGACGGTTTCGCGATGGAGGACGGCGAGGTCACGATCGGCCTGCGCTCGATCGGCGCCGCGGTGCGCGACCATGCCGGCTGGCCGGCCGCGGCGATCGCGGTGACGTTTCCCGGCGAGCGCGACACCGACGAGCAGGCGCTCGCGGGGCTCGTGTCGGATGCGGCGAGCGAGCTCGCGCGCCGCATCGCCTGACGCCGCCACCGCGTGAAGAACCGGGGACATTTCGCACTTCGCACAGCCACGGCGGCGGCGAGGTGCCGGTTTCGCCCCAGTTCTTCACGCGGTGGCGGTCGAGAGACTCAGCGCACCACGAGGCGCGGCTCGACCAGCACGTGCGCCGACCCGGCGGCCGGCATCCGGGGGTCGACGATGCTGCCGGTCTCGCCCATCAGCAGCTCGATCGCACCTGCGGCGACCCGCTCGGGCAGCTGTTCGACGCTGGTCAGACCGAGCGCTTCGGCGGCAGGCGTGTTGTCGAACCCGGTGACCGGCAGGCCGGCGCGGCCCACCGCGACCGCGGCCAGATGCGCCCCGATCGCCAGGGAGTCGCTCGCGCACACGATCGCGTCGATCGCCTCGCCGGCATCCAACGCGCGCTCGACGATCACGCGCGCCCGGCCGACGCTCTCGTCCGAGCTCAGGCGGATCGGCGCCTCCGCCGTGTCGGGCATCGCTTCGCGCCATCCGCGCTCGCGGTCATCGCCCGTGCCCGAACCGCGCGGCCAGCCGAGGAACGCGACGTTGGCGCCGGCGGAGTCGATCGCGTATCGCGTCGCCGATCGGGTTCCCGCCGCTCCGTCCACGTCGACCCAGAGATGCTCGGGCTCGTCGACGTCGTCTGCGCCCCACGGCCGCCCGAACGACACGAACGGAACGCCGTGGTCGACGAGCCAGCGGGTGCGCGGGTCGCCGTGGAAGGTGCCGGTGATCACGACCGCGTCGATCTCGCCGCCGTCGACGAGCTCACCCATCCGCTCGATCTCCTCCTCGGGCGAGCGCGCGGCGTACAGCTGGATGCGCATGCCGCGCTCACCGGCGCGCTCGGTGAGCGCGTGCACGAATCGGTCGAGCACGACGCCGGAGATCCCGCCCGCGTAAGGATCGAGGTGGATGCCGATCGTCGAGCTGCGCCGCGTCCGCAGCTGCCGCGCGGCCGCGTGCCGCCGATAGCCCAGATCGGCGATCGCGCGCTCGACCCGCTCACGCGTCGTGGGCTTCACGATGGACGGGGTGTTCAGCACGTTCGAGACGGTCTGACGCGATACGCCGGCGACCCGGGCGACGTCCTCCACGGTGGGTGCTCGGTTCACGGCTCCCTCCCCCGAGGTCGATGCGGCGGTCCGTCCGGCACGGGCTGCGCGTGCGAGATGCACTGCTGGACAGGCTAGCGCGAGGGGTTGACAGCGCGCACGGCCTCTGCCTACCGTCGATGCGAGGCAGTATTTGATCGTTCAAAGTCGAGCGGCCACCGCTCGCGTCGAAGGAGACGGAAATGACACGGAACACAGCGCGGATGCTGGTGGGCGTCGGGGCTCTCGCGGTGACGAGCGCCCTCGTCCTGACCGGATGCGGCGGGTCGGGGTTCGACGACAACAGCGGCGGCGGCACCGCGGACGGCGAGCTCACGTCTTCGGATGACCCGCTCACGATCCTGATCGGCTCGAGCGGCGACGCCGAGACCGACGCGGTCACCGAAGCGGTGGCGGCCTGGTCGGAGGAGTCGGGTGTCGACGCGGAGGTGACCGTCGCCAACGACCTCCCCCAGCAGCTGTCGCAGGGCTTCGCGGCGGGATCGCCGCCGGATCTGTTCTATCTCGCCACCGAGGCGCTCGCCGGGTACGCCGGCAACGGCTCGCTCGTCGCGTACGGCGACCAGCTCCAGAACAAGGACGACTTCTACCCCTCGCTCGTGGAGAACTTCACGATCGACGACCAGTTCTACTGCGCGCCGAAGGACTTCTCCACGCTCCAGCTCGTGATCAACAAGGGGCTGTGGGATGCCGCCGGCCTCACGGATGCCGACATCCCCACGTCCTGGGACCAGCTGGCGCAGGTCGCCGCGACGCTCACCCAGAACGGCGTGACCGGGCTCGCGTTCGGCACGGAGTACCAGCGCGTCGGCGCGTTCATGGCGGAGGCGGGCGGTCAGCTCGTGAGCGATGACGGCACGCAGGCCGTCGCGAACAGCTCCGAGAACGTCGAGGCGCTCACGTACGTCCAGCAGCACCTCAACGACGGCTCGTTCGCGTTCGCGAGCGACCTCGGCGCGGGCTGGGGCGGCGAGGCGTTCGGCAAGCAGCTGTCGGCGATGACGATCGAGGGCAACTGGATCACGGGCGCGATGACGAACGACTACCCCGATGTCGACTACGTCGTCGCCGAGCTGCCCGAGGGTCCCGCCGGCAAGGGCACCATGCAGTTCACGAACTGCTGGGGCATGGCAGCCGACAGCCCGAACCAGCAGGCGGCGCTCGACCTGGTCGAGTACCTGACCAGCACCGAGCAGCAGCTCGCGTTCTCGGCGGCGTTCGGCCCGATGCCCTCCATCGCGTCGGCGGCCGACCAGTGGACCAGCGACAACCCGCAGCTGGCCGCGTTCCTCGCCGGTGCCGACTACGCGCAGGGCGTTCCCACCAACGACGGCATCGCCGCCGTGATCACGGACTTCAACGCGTCGCTCGAGTCGCTCAAGACCGGTGACCCGCAGGAGATCCTCGACACGGTGCAGTCCAACACCGAAGCGGTCGTGGGCTAGGCCCGGCTCATGACCACGACCTCGACACCGCCTCGCCGGGCGACGACCCGCTCTCGCGCGGGGCTGCGCCGCGGCGAGGCGGTGGCGGGGTGGGTGTTCACCCTCCCCGTCATCCTCATCCTCGGCGTGTTCCTGCTCGTCCCGGTGCTGATGGCGCTCTGGGTGAGCTTCTCGGACTGGTCCGGCCGCGGAAGCCCCTTCTCCTCGAACGTCGGGTTCGTCGGGCTCGAGAACTACGCGGCGATCACGACCGACGGCGGCCTGCCGACGCGCGACTTCGGCACCGCGCTGCGCAACAACGGCTGGTACGTCATCTTCGTCGTGCCGCTGCAGACCGCACTCGCGCTGTTCCTCGCGGTGCTGGTGAATCGGGCCGTCCTGCGCGGCCGGGGACTCTTCCGCACCGCGTTCTACTTCCCGTCCGTCACGAGCTCGGTCGCGATCACGGTGCTGTGGCTCTTCCTGTTCTCCGCCAGCGGCGCCGTGAACGAGATCCTCTCCTGGGTGGGCATCAACGGCCCGAACTGGTGGAACGACCCGAGCGGCATCCTGCACAACTTCTTCGCCCTCTTCGGCGTGACCAGCGGGCCGCCGCTGCTGACCGAAGGCGACTTCCTCGGCCTGTCGTGGTGGGACTGGCTCGCCGGGCCCTCGGTCGCGATGACCGCGCTGATCCTGATGGCGGTCTTCACGACCAGCGGCACCTTCATGCTGCTGTTCATCGCGGCGCTGCAGAACATCGGCGGCGACACCGATGAAGCGGCGATGATGGACGGCGCCAACGCGTGGCAGCGTTTCTGGCGCGTGACGCTGCCGCAGCTGCGGCCGACGCTGTTCACCGTGCTCACGCTCGGACTCATCGGGTGCTGGCAGGTGTTCGACCAGATCTACACCGGCACCCAGGGCGGACCGGGCAAGACGACGGTCACCCCGGCCTACCTGTCGTACTCGGCCGCGTTCCTGGATCAGGACTGGGGTCAGGGCGCCGCGATCGCCTTCATCCTCTTCGCGATCATCGTGGTCTTCACGATCTTCCAGCGCTGGGCTCTGCGGGAGCGGCCGGTCTCCCGGCGTCGCGCCCGGCAGTACGAGGTGCCCCCACGACCGCCGACGGCCTCCCCCGCGATCGCGGCATCCCAGCGCGTCCCCGCGGTGCCCGATCCCACCGACGACCGGAAGGATGCGCGATGAGCGACATCGAGACCGTCGCCGCGCGCGCCGAGGCGCAGACGCGAGTCGACCGGACGGACAAGAGCTGGGACCGCCCGACCCGCCAGCGCTGGCGGACCCGGAGCGCGACCTGGCAGATCGTCCTGTACGCCGTGCTCGTGATCCTGGCGCTGATCTACATCTATCCGTTCCTGGTGCAGGTGGCGACCTCGTTCAAGACGGATGCCGAAGCGGCGGCCGACCCGGTGGGCCTGATCCCGCAGACCTGGACCTTCGCGGCCTACGAGCGGCTGTTCCTGCGCAGCGACTTCCCGCTGTGGTTCGCGAACTCCACCGTCGTGACGATCTTCGTCACGCTCGGGCGCGTGTTCTTCTGCTCGCTCGCCGGGTACGCTCTCGCCCGGCTGCACTTCCGCGGACGGGGCGTCGTGTTCGCCGCCGTCGTCGCCGTGATGGCGGTGCCGGCGGTCGTGCTGCTGATCCCGAAGTTCCTGGTGATCAATCAGCTGGGCATCTACGACTCGTACGCCGGCATGATCCTGCCGCTGCTGGTGGATGCCGCCGGCGTCTTCATCATGAAGAACTTCTTCGAGTCGATCCCCGTGTCGGTCGAGGAGCAGGCGCGCATCGACGGCGCGGGAGCGTTCCGGATCTTCTGGTCGGTCGTGCTGCCCATGGCGCGCCCGGCGGTCATCACGATCGTGATCCTGTCCTTCCAGGGATCGTGGAACGAGCTGGCGCACTTCATCGTCTCGACGCAGTCCCCCGCTCTGACGACGCTCACGAAGGGCGTGGCATCACTCGCGTCGGGTCAGCTGAGCCAGGGCACCCAGTATCCGATCAAACTCGCTGCCGCGCTGATCATGACGATCCCCGTCGCGGTGATGTTCTTCATCTTCCAACGGCGCATCATGAACGCCAGCGAAGGAGCGGTCAAGGAATGACTTCCTCCGGGCACGGTCCCGACCATCCGCGCCAGCCTCTGCTGCACGACTCGATCGTCGTGCTGCAGGCCCCGACCCAGGTGTGGTCGGGCGCCGGCGGCGACGCGGGCGCGTCGGCGATCGACGGCGTCTATCACGGCGACGTGCGGCACGTGCGCGCCCTGAGCCTCGAGTGCGCCGACTCGGACCTCGAGTGGCTCTCGGTGGCGCCCGACGGCCCGTCGCGGGTCGTCTTCGGGGGGCTGCTCCGGGCCCTGGACGATCCGACCGCCGATCCGAAGGTGCGGCTCGTGCGTGACCGGCGCGTCGGCGAGGGCTCGCTCGAGGAGATCTGGACCGTGGAGTCGAACGTCGCCGAGCCGATCCGGACGACCCTGACGCTGCGGGTCACCCCCGACTTCGCGTCGCTCCACGAGGTGAAGGCCGGCATGGCGGAGCCGCGCGCGTTCGCGGTCGAGGTGACGGATGCCGCGGCATCCGCGTCGGCTGACGATCAGCGCCTCGCTCTATCCGCCCCCGGTGCCGAGGTCTCCGAACGCGAGAGCGCGATCGTCGCGTCGTGGAGCGTTCTCGTGGCGCCGGGCGACCGCACGACGGTGCGCTGGCGGCTCGACCTCGACGACCCGACGCTCGTGGTGCGCGGAGCAGCGGGCGACGAGCCGAAGGATGCCGCCGAAGAGGTGCCGACCCGCACGGCCGGCGGCGCCGATCCGCGCGCTGCCCGGTGGCTCATCCGGGCGCGCGGCGACCTCGATGCGCTGCGCCTCGCGCTGCCCGCGCATCCGTCCGACGAGTTCTTCGCCGCCGGCGCCCCGTGGTTCCTCACGCTCTTCGGCCGGGACTCGCTCTGGGCCGCGCGGCTGGCACTGCCGATCGACACCCGGACGGCGGCATCCACGCTGCGCGTGCTGGCGCGGCTGCAGGGGACGACCGACGAACCGCTCACCGCGGAGGAGCCCGGCAAGATCCTGCACGAGCTGCGCGCCTCGGCGCTCGAACTGCCGCACGAGGGCGTCGTGCTGCCGCCGGTCTACTACGGCAGCGTCGATTCCACGCCGCTGTGGATCTGCCTGCTGGTCGACGCGTGGCGCGCCGGGATGCCCGAGCGCGAGGTGCGCGAACTGCTGCCCGCGCTCGAGCGGGCGGTGCGGTGGGTGCTCGAGCACGGCGACAGCGACGGCGACGGATTCCTCGACTACATCGACCGCAGCGGCCGGGGCCTGGCCAACCAGGGCTGGAAGGACTCGGGCGATTCGATCCAGTGGCGCGACGGGAGACTCGCGCAGGGCCCGATCGCGCTCTGCGAGGTGCAGGGGTACGCGTACGAGGCCGTGCTCGGCGCGGCCGATCTCTTCGAGCAGTCGGGCTCCACGGGGCTGCCGGCCGACGAGCTGCGCGCGTGGGCCGCGGGGCTCAAGGAGCGCTTCGCGGAGTCCTACTGGGTGCAGACGCCCGAGGGCGAGTATCCGGCGATCGCCCTGGACGCGCACAAGCGCCCGGTCGACACCCTGACCAGCAACATCGGTCATCTGCTCGGGACCGGCATCCTCGAGCCCCACGACGAGCGGCGCATCGCCGATCTGCTGGTCGGGCCGAGCATGCTCTCGGGCTACGGCATCCGCACGATGTCCACCGGTGCGGCCGGATACTGGCCCCTGAGCTACCACGGCGGCAGCGTGTGGACGCACGACACCGCGATCATCGCTCGTGGCATGGCCGCCGCCGGGCTCGACGAGCACGCGCGGACGGTCGTCGACGGGATGCTCGCCGCCGCCGAGGGCTTCGAGTATCGGGTGCCCGAGCTGCACGCGGGCGATCCGGCCGAATCGACGTCGGTGCCGGTGCCCTATCCCGCCGCCTGCCGCCCGCAGGCCTGGTCGGCGGCGGCGGCGATCACCGCGGCGAGCATCGCGGGGACGATTCAGCACCGGTGATCCGCGGCCGGCGTGAAGAACCGGGGAGATGTCGCACGATCACCGCTCGGCGCGGCTCGTCGGCCCCGGTTTCTCCCCGGTTCTTCACCGCCGACGCGGGCAGAAGGCGCCCGCCGGGTCAGTCGACCTTGATCACACGTCCGCCGGTGAGCGCGACGAGTTCGTCGAACGTCATCGGGAACACCGTGTGCGGCGTGCCGCCGGCCGCCCAGATCTCCGGAAAGGCCGCCAGGTCCTCATCGATCAGCGTGGCGAGCGGGGCGGGATGCCCGGTCGGGGCGACCCCGCCGATCGCCTGACCCGTCGCCTCGCGCACCTGCTCGGCACTGGCCCGGCGGATGCTGCCGCGCCCGGTGCGCTCCGCGAGCGCGGTGGTGTCCACGCGGTGCGCACCGCTGGTCATCACCAGCAGCGGCTCGTCGTCCGACCAGAACACCAGGCTGTTCGCGATCGCCCCGACCTCCACGCCGAGCGCCGCGGCGGCCAGGGGCGCCGTGGAGGCGGCATCCGGCAGCACGACGATGTCGCCGGTGATGCCGGCGGATCGCAGGGCGTCGTGGACGATACGGCTGCGTGCGGGAAGCTGGGCGGTCACCCGTCCAGAATAGGGACGATCCGCGTGTCAGGTGCGCTGGCCGAGCGCCAGGACGTTCCCCTCGGTGTCTTCGAACCACGCCGACCTCTCGCCATCCAGCTCGGCGACACCGTCGACGGTCTTGAGACCGGGGAAGTCGTAGTCCTGGAAGACCACGCCCTTCGCACGCAGCGCCGCCATGTCACGCTCCAGGTCGTCCGTGTCGATCGCGAAAACCGTGTTCTTCGCGGTGCCCGCGTACGACGTGACGTACAGCATGATCGGCGTGCCCCCCAGCCGGTAGAAGACCGCGTCATCGCCGGACGGTCTCGTGTCGGGTGTCAGCCCCAGCACCCCTTCGTAGAACTGCCGTGCCCGCCCCAGATCCGACGCCGCGATGACCGCCGCGCCCTCTGCATTCTCGAACATGTCGATTCCCCTCCTCGTGGTGAATCTTCATCCCCAGCGCAGACGGTACTCCGCCCGGATGCCGCCCGGTAGGGCTCGCCGTGCGCGCCGCGGTCGGGTGCGGCTTCGCAGTGCTGGCGCGCCGTGCGTCGCTGCGTCAGGCTGGTCGCATGCGACGCCCGCTTCGCGTCCTGACGCGCTATCCCGTGATCACCGCGACGGTGATCGTCGGGATCGGCGTCCTCGCTCTCGACGTGGGCGGCTATCCCCGTGCCGGCCGCTGGCTCGCGACGCTGTGGGTGTCCGCGTTCGTCGTGTGGACGCTCATCGGGATGGTCCGTGACGTGCTGCGCGGGCATGTCGGCCTGGACGTGCTCGCCGTGGTCGCGATGGTCGCGACCCTCGCAGTGGGCGAATACGTCGCTGCCCTGATCATCGTCCTGATGCTCGCCGGCGGCGAGGCTCTGGAGGACTACGCGGGCAGGCGGGCCAAGCGGGAGCTCACGGCGCTCCTGGACCGTTCGCCGCGCGTCGCCCACGTGCTGGTGCGTCCGGGCGACACCGGGTCGGACGAGGTGCGGGATGCCGCGGCCGATGACGTCGAGATCGGAGCCGTGCTGCTGATCCGGCCGGCCGAGCTGGTTCCCGTGGACGGCATCCTGCTGTCCGAGTCCGCGTCGTTCGACGAGTCGTCGCTCACCGGCGAGAGCATGCCGGTGGCGCGCACCGCGGGCGACGAAGTGCTCTCCGGCGCCGTCAACGGGTCACAGGCGGTGCGGGTGCGGGCGATCCGCCGCAGCGCCGACAGCCAGTACCAGCAGATCGTCGCGCTGGTGCGGGAGGCGCAGGAATCGCGCGCGCCCGTCGTGCGGCTGGCAGACCGCTTCGCGATCCCGTTCACCGCAGTGTCGCTCGCGATCGCCGGAGCGGCGTGGGGCATCTCGGGCGACCCTGCGCGATTCGCAGAGGTCCTGGTGCTGGCCACGCCGTGCCCGCTCCTGATCGCCGCTCCGGTGGCCTTCCTCGGCGGGCTGTCACGAGCCGCGAAGAACGGCATCATCATCAAGGGCGGCGCGGTGATCGAGCAGCTCGCGCGGGTGCGGGCCGTCGCCTTCGACAAGACCGGCACGCTCACGCAGGGGCGTCCCGTGCTGGTCGACGTGCGGGCCGCAGGAGGCTTCGCGCCGGACGAGGTGCTCCGGCTCGCGGCATCCGCGGAGCAGTATTCGAGCCATGTGCTGGCCGAGGGGGTGCGGCGGGCGGCTGATGCGCGCGGCCTCGAGGCCGCCGCCGCCCGAGAGGCGCGGGAGGTGGCGACGAACGGGGTGACCGCGCTGATCGGCGATCGCACGGTGGTCGTCGGCAAGCCGGCGTACATCGCGACGATCGCCGCGGACACCGAGCGCACGCCGCTCGAGCCCGGCCAAGCGGCGGCCTATGTCGCGATCGACGGGCGGTTCGCGGGCGCCCTCGTACTGGCCGACGATCCGCGACCCGAGTCGCGCGCCGTCGTCGGCTGGCTGCGGGAGCACGGGGTGCAGCGCATCTCGATGCTCACCGGGGATGCGCGGCCCACGGCGGAATCGATCGCCGACGCGGTCGGCATCACCGACGTGCACGCCGAGCTGCTGCCGCCCGAGAAGGTGCACCTGGCGGCCCAGCTGCGGCCGCGGCCGGTGCTGATGGTGGGCGACGGGGTCAACGACGCGCCGGTGCTGGCCGCGGCCGACGTCGGCATCGCCATGGGGGCGAAGGGGGCGACCGCGGCCGGCGACGCCGCGGATGCCGTGATCCTCAAGGACTCGCTGACCGAGGTCGTCGAGGCCGTGTCGATCGGTCGGCACACTCTGCGCGTCGCCTACGTCGCCATCTGGATCGGCATCGCGATCAGCATCGGGCTCATGCTCGTCGCCACGACCGGTGTGATCCCCGCTGTCGCCGGGGCTCTCATCCAGGAGCTCGTCGACCTCGCGACGATCCTCTATGCGCTCCGCGCGCTCGGCGGGCCAGCGAGCGGTCTGCGCATCGACGCGCCGCGCTCCGAGCCGCTGCGCGCATAGCGCGATCCGGACGACAACGCCCGCGACTGCCTGTGCAGAATGCTCACTCTCCGGCGAGGACGTTGATCATTCGGCCTGCCGGTGGTGCAATGGAAGCGGATGCCGCACTGAGGCGCATCCGCACCCGCCGGCCGTGTCCCACGAAGACTCCGGCCGCTGATCGACGAGGACCACGATGTCTGCGACCCTGCCCCTCCCCGATTTCCACCACGAGCGCGTCGAGACCCTGACCGGTCGCCGCAGCGGACTGTTCATCGCCGTCGCGCTGCACTCGTCGGTGCTGGGCTCAGCTCTGGGCGGTGCGCGCCTGTGGAGCTACCCGCACTGGAGCGAC
>JAESFR010000209.1_pt1 | contig 26076 bp, 21 predicted proteins | sample 9266191 | NCBI WGS metagenome assembly JAESFR01 (sample SAMN14503063, study PRJNA617104) | algae metagenome | isolation source: Pleurocapsa minor HA4230-MV1 and co-occurring heterotrophs from cement on... | place: USA: Nuuanu Pali Lookout, Hawaii | collected 2009-07-20
ACCCCCACCCGCCCGCGAACCCACCCCTTCCTCCCGAGCCCACCCTTTGGCGACGCACGTTCGGGGTGGGTTGGGCAGCAAGGGGTGGGTTCGGCGAAGTGGGGAGGGGTCGGGATGCGCGGGGCGCGTCAAGCCCCTGCGACGGGCGCAACAGGCGCGGGAGGATGACCGCACACCGTCGAGAGGAGACCACCGTGTCCGACCCCAACAAGCCCAGCCAGGCCGAAGGCGACGACCCGAGCCGTCCGGACGAGGGTGAGGTGCTTGCCGAGGAAGGCCACCCCTCACAGGCCGAGGGTGGCGACCCCGATGACCCCAACCCCACCCTCGAGGTGGGCGACGGCGACTAGAGAGCCACCAGCTCGACGTTCCGGAGCGTCCCGCCGTCGGCGACCGCGGTCATGAACGTGCACCGCGGCTGACGGCGGCGGTCGGTCGGCGATCCCGGATTCAGCAGTCGGAGCCCCGAGGGAGTCGTCGTGTCCCACGGGATGTGGCTGTGCCCGAAGACGAGCACGTCGAGGTCGGGGTAGCGCTCCGACATCCGCGCCTCCCGACGCTTCGCGTCACCGGTCTCGTGCACGACGCCGAGCCGCACCCCGTCGATGTCCTGCGAGGTGAACTCCGGCAGCCTCGACCGCAGCTCATCCCCGTCGTTGTTGCCGTACACCCCCAGCAGGTCGCCGTGCCCGAGCAACTCGTCGAGGACCGCGACCGAGACCCAGTCGCCGGCATGGATGATGAGGTCGGCGTCATCGGCCACCCGCAGCACCGGATCGGGCAGCCGCCGGGCGCGACCCGGGATGTGCGTGTCGGAGATCAGCAGCAGGCGCGTCGGCATGGGTCGATTCTTCCCGAGCGTCGCTCCACTCCGCGCGCTGTGCCTACGATGGCAGAACCTCGCCGTCGACACCGAGGAGGTCGGCATGGTCCAGGTCCGCGTCGTGGGCGTCGCACTCGATGCCGCGCGGCAATACGTCATCCTCCTCCGCCCCCTCACCGATGACGACGAGGGCGGACGGATGCTCCCCATCTGGATCGGCGCGCAGGAGGCCACCTCCATCGCCATCGCCGTCGAAGGCGCCGAGCCTCCCCGTCCCCTCGCGCACGACCTGATGAAGACGATCCTCGAAACGGTGTCGGCCGAGGTGGAGAAGGTGGAGGTGACGCGCATCGACGACGGCACGTTCTACGCCGAGATCACCATCCTCCTCGCGGGCGGCCGGCGCGTGCTCGATGCCCGCCCGTCCGACGCGATCGCGCTCGCCTCGCGCGTCGGCGCCCCCATCTGGGTCGCCGACGCGGTGCTCGCCGACGCCGGGATCCCGGTCGCGGCCATGGAGTTCGACGACGAGGAGGAGAAGCTCGAGGAGTTCAAGCGGTTCCTCGACGAGGTCGACCCCGAGGACTTCCAGGGCTAGCCCGCCCCTACGCGCCGGGCGCGAGGGAGGGCAGGATGCGCGTGCCGAAGGTGTTGCGGAGGGCGCTCCGCGCCGCGAGCCACCCCGGCATGCCGTGCACGCCCGGGCCGGGGCTCGTCGACGCGCCGCACAGGTACACGCCGTCGAGAGCCGTTCGCCAGGGGTCGGGGGAGAGCACGGGTCGTTTCGCCAGCTGCCAGAGGCTCGGCATCCCGGCCGCGATGTCGCCGCCCGGGTAGTTGGGGTTGTGCTCGGCCATCTGCACCGCGTTCAGCGACGAGGTGGCGATGATCGTGTCGCGGAACCCGGGCGCGAAGCGCTCGATCTGACGGATGACGGCCGCCGCGGCATCCACGGTCGACCCGGCCGGTACGTGGGTGTAGGTCCAGAGGGTGTGCATGCCCTCCGGCGCTCGCGAGGAGTCGAACGTGCTCGGCTGAGAGAGGAGCACGTAGGGGAGCTCGGGGTGTTCGCCGCGCGAGACGGCGTTCTCTGCGGCGGCGACCTCTGCGCGCGTGCCGCCGAGGTGCACGGTGCCCGCCTCCCGCACCGCGGGGTTGGCCCAGGGAACCGGCCCCGACAGGGCGAAGTCGACCTTCGCCACGCCGTTGCCGTAGCGGAAACGCTCGAGGGCGCGGCGGTAACGCCCGGGCAGGCGGTCGCCGGCCATCGAGATGAGCGCCGCGGGCGTGACATCGAGGAGCGTCGCGCGCGCTCGCGGCAGGTCGTCGAGGGAGCGGATGTCGGTGCCCGTGACGATCTCGCCGCCGTGCGCCCGCAGGTCATCGGCGAGCGCCGTCGCGATGGAGTCGCTTCCCCCGACGGGGATCGGCCAGCCGCGTGCGTGCGCGTAGGTCGTAAGGGCAAGGCCTGCCCCGGCGGAGGCGATGCTCGGGAGGCGGAGGATGGTGTGTGCCGAGACGCCGGTGAGCATCGCCGGGGCCGCGTCCTCGGTGAACCGGGCGTTCCAGAAGGGGCTCCCCTGCTCGAGGGCGGCGAGACCGAAGTGCACCGGTGTCACCACCTGGTCGGGAACGCGCACGAGCGGGAACGTGGTGAAGCCCGCCACCTGGTCGGCGGCGTCGACGAGCGGCTTCAGGAGAGCGCGGTACGCCGCGCCGTCGCGGCCGAGGCTTTCGGCCGTGCGGTCGAGATCGCGGTACGCGACTCCGGCGCCACCGCCGTCGAGGGGATGGGCGAAGGAGACATCCGGTACCACCAGCGAGATGCGGCGGTCGAGCTCGAACTCGCGGAAGAACCGTGAGGCGAGGGCCATGGGGTGCACGGCCGAGCAGATGTCATGCCGGAAGCCTGGGATGGTGAGCTCGGCGGTGGCCACGCCTCCGCCGATCGTGGTGCGGCGCTCGTAGACCCGCACCGAGAGCCCCGCCCGGGCGAGCGTGACGGCGGCCGCCAGACCGTTCGGTCCGGCGCCCACGACGACGACGTCGAGCTCGGGCTTCCTGGCCTCCGACGTCATGCGCGCCGGCCCTCGGCCGCCTCGGCGGCGGCGGCGGCGTCGCCGGCGACATCCTCTTCGGGCTCGACGTCGGGGGAGGGCGGGCGTCCCGTCTCGGCGTTCTCCCGCTCTGCGGTGGACTCGTCGGTACGGGGGTGACGGCCCTCGGCGAGGTAGGCAAGGCGGTGAAGGGTCTCGGCGTTGCGCGCATGCAGCATGAGGTCGAGCAGGAACGGCGGGATGAGACGGCCGGGGCCCGCGACCGCCTCCTCCTGGAGGCGCACCACGCACCCAGCGCCCCGCGGCTTCACATCGATGGCGACTCGCGCCTCGCCGATGGGCCAGCCGCTGGCGACCATGACGGCCCGGTGGGGCGGGTTCCACTCGGTCGACGTGGTCTCGTCGTCGATGAGCATCGGCCAGGCGCCGAAGGAGTGGTGGAGCTTCGCCCCGACCGCCGGCCAGTCGGCGTCGACATCACGCATCCGAGACGCGCCCACCACCCACGTCGGGAAGACCCAGCCGTCAGCGAGCACCTCGAAGACGCTCTCGGGCGCGCAGGCCATCTCTCTCACGTTGCACGACATCGCCACTCCTTCCCGCTGTGTCGACCGTATGGCCTTCCGCGAGCGGGGCGAACCCGCTTGACACGTCAGGTGGGGGAGCGACGCCACCAACGACGCCGAGGAGGCGGAGCGGCCGCGACGGCGGGAATCCGGGCGTCGCGGCGGGCCCGCCATGCGGCGATCTCGGCCTCCACATCGCGAAGCGGCGTCACCACCGGGGGCCCGCCGAGCAGCTGCATCCGCGCGTGGCGGACGCGGCGGTTGAAGTCCTCGAGCGCCTCGCGCACCTCTTCTTCACGCGAGAGCGCGTCGAGGCGATCCTCGAGCTCGGCGTTCTCGACGCGAAGGGTGAGAGCGGGCGGGCCGAGTCCGGTCAGCTGCTCGCGCTCGATCTTCTGCCGGATCCACCAGTCGGGGTCGTGGGCCCGGCCCAGGTCGGGGAGGGGCTTGCCGCTGCCGGGCAGGTCGTCGAACTCGCCCCGGCGGATCGCCTGCTGGATGGCCACCTCCACGTACGCCGCGCGTGCGGCCGGAGTGGGCGTTCGCGCCGGGTCGTCGGGCCGAGCGGATGTCTCGGGCCGCGCGGCACCGGAGTCTGCCGCCACCGCCTGGGCGTCGGGCTCCTCCGACTCCTCCTGCAGGCGCTCGATCCGGTATCGGGCGGCACGGAGCCGGGGATCCTCCATCTCGCACCTCCTCACTCCACGGTACGACGACGCCGGCGGGCTGGAGGCCTCCGCCCCCACCCCGCCGGCGTCCTCGTCGGCCCGGTGCTGCCTCAGCCGCTCGTGACGTTGTCGTAGGCGCGCATCGCCGCTTCCTGCGCGTCGGCGAGCGCCTCCTCGGGAGTCTTGTCGCCGAGGAGCGCGGCGGTCACGGCGTTGTTCAGCTCGTTCTGGATCTCCTGCCCGGCGGGCGATGAACCGAACGACTGGCCGTACTCGAGCACGTCGTAGTAGGTCGCGATGACCTGATCGAAGTTCTCATTGCCCGAGGGAACCACGTACTGCTCGCGGATGGCCTGGTCGGGACCGGGCGAACCGGTGAAGAGACCGGTGTTGATGCCGCCGTCCGCCTCGCGCGTCGCCGCGCGGGCTTCGGCTGCGGCCATCCAGGCTTCTTCGCTGGTGATGTCGATCATCCACTCGCAGGCCGCGGCCGCGTTCTCCGCGCTCGCCGGGATGACGAATGCCGAACCGCCCGCCACCGAGAACGGCTGACCCTCGCTGTCGAGGAAGGGCACCGCCTGGATGTCGATGTCGTCGACGTAGGGCGAGAGCACGTTCGGGTACCACTGGGCGTTGACCTGAGCGCCGACCTGATTCGCGACGAACTGGTTGTTGTCGCCGAAGGTGTCGAACGCGTCGGTGAAGCTCTTGACCTCGGCGTATCCGCCCTGAGCCTCGTTGATCTGCTGCAGCATCTCGATGCCGGCGATGTTCGCCGGGTCGTCAAGGGTCGGCACGCCCTCCTCGTCGGTCAGCTGCCCGCCCATCCCGAGGATCCACAGCGGTGCCTGTCCGGTCGAGACCGGGTCGAACCCGAGTCGCGACGGGACGCCGCCCGACTCCTGGTACATCGTGCCGATGGCGCCGAGGAGGGCCTCGGAGTTCGATGTGTCGATCTGCTCGTTCGTCACACCCGCTTCGTCGGTCACCGTCTTGTTCACGATGATCGCCGGCGGCTGGTAGAACTGCGGCACGGCCCACACCTGATCCTCGTAGCGGACGTCATCCACGACGAACGGATACCAGTACTCGTCGGGGGTGACGTCGTGCGCCGAGAAGCACTCGTCGAGCGGCATGATGAGGTCCTGCGCCGCGTACGTCGTCACGAACCGCCGGTCCATCTGCACGACATCCGGCACGTCGCCGCTGGCGATCCGGGTGGTGAACTTCTGGGCGTCGAAGGCCGTGGCGTCGAGTTCGATCTCGACGTCCGCCAGCTGCTCGGCGGTGTAGTCGAGGCGGGCTTGGCCGACGTCGTCGGCGTTCTCGAAGCCCCAGGCGGCGAGGGTTCCGGTCGGCTCCGCGGAGAAGTCGACGTCTTCGGCGGCTGCGCCGCCCCCGCCGCCGCCGCAGCCGGTGAGGACGATGAGAGAAGCGGCGCCCAGGGTCGCGACGCCGATGCGCGTTCGCATCATGTGATTCCTTTCACTCGTGGTGCAGACGGTCCCTCTCGGGACCGGGCGAGGGGTGTGGAAAGAGGGGAGCCGGGTCACCCTTTGCGTCCCTGCGTTGCGACGCCCTCGATGAAGTACCGCTGCCCGAAGGCGAACATGATGAGCATCGGAAGGGTGACCAGGAGCGAGGCGACCATCACGTACTGATAGTCGCCCTGACCGCCTGCGGTGGGGCTGTACTTCGTCATGGCGTACGCGATGCCGAGCGGTGCGGTGAACTCGTCGACCGAGCCGGCGTTGAGGTAGATGAGGGCTGCCTGCAGATTGTTCCAGCTCGCCTGGAACTCGAAGAGGAACACGATGATGAACGACGGGATGGACAGCGGCATCGCGATCCGCCAGAACAGGCCCCAGTTGCTCGCACCGTCGAGCTTGGCCGCTTCGAACAGCTCGCGCGGGAGCCCCAGGTAGAACTGCCGCTGCAGGAAGATGTAGAACGCCGAGCCGAAGAGGTTCATCCCCCAGAGGGGCACCCACGTGCCGAGGAACCCGGTCTCTTTCCAGATGAGGTAGATCGGGATCATCGTCACCGCACCGGGCAGCATCATCGTCGCCAGCACCAGGCCGAACAGCAGCCCCCGCCCCGGGAAGCGGAAGTACGCGAAGCCGAACGCCACGATCGAGCTCGAGATCGCCACGGCCGTGGCCGCGAGGAGGGCGATGGCGACGCTGTTCCACATCCAGCTCAGGAGCGGCAGCTGATTCCACACCTCGACGTAGTTCTCGGGAACGAACGTGCGGGGGATGAGGGCGTTGTCGAACACCTCGCCGCGGGGTTTGAAGCTCGCCGCCAGCAGCCATGCGAAGGGGTAGAGGAACAGCAGCGAGAAGCCGACGAGGATGAGGGCGAGGATGACCCGACCGGCGAGCGTCTTCGGCTGCGAGAAGGCGCGGCGCCACCGCGAGCGGGCGGGGAGCGCGGGCGAGGCCGCCGCGGCCGCCTCGGGGACGGGTCGGGCGACACCGGGTGTCTGGAGCGTGGCCGACATCAGCGATCCCCCTCGTAGTAGACGAATCGGTTGCCGAACTTCACCTGGATGACGGTGATGATCATGATGATCACGAACAGCAGCCACGCCATGGCCGCGGCGAATCCGAAGTTGAACTGCCGGAACGCCTGCTGGAAGAGGTAGATGGCGTAGAACAGGGATGCCTCGGGGGAGGCATTGCTCTGATCTCGCCAGAACAGCAGGTATGCCTGGTCGAAGACCTGGAAGGCGGCGATCGAGAGGACGATGACGTTGAAGAACATCGCCCCGGAGATCATCGGCAGCGTGATGGAGAAGAACTTCCGGATCGGGCCCGCGCCGTCGAGCGAAGCCACCTCGTAGAGCTCGACGGGGACGTTCTTCAGGGCGGCGAGGAAGATCACCATCGTCCCCGCGACCGTCCACAGCGTCATGATGACGATGCTCGGTTTCACCCACGCGGGGTCGACCAGCCACTGCGGCCCCTCGATCCCGAAGATGCGGAGGAATCCGTTGATGGCGCCGGAGTTGCCGTTCAGCAGGAGGAAGAACACGGCAGCTGTCGCAACCGCCGGGGTCATCTTCGGCAGGTAGTACAACGTGCGGAAGATCCCGGCGCCGCGGCTCGCACGCGCCAAGAGCATCGCCAGGACGAGCGCGAAGACGATCTCCAGCGGCACCGCCATCACGACGTAGAACAGCGTGTTCGCCAAGGAGACACCGACGCGGGGGTCTTCGAAGAGCTCGGCGTAGTTCTCCACTCCGACCGGCTGAGCGGAGTTCGTGGCGAGGTTGTAGTTGCTGAACGAGATGTACAGGCTGTAGACCATCGCTCCGGCGGTGAAGACGAGGAAACCGATGATCCAGGGCGAGATGAACAGGTATCCCGAGATCGCTTCTCGCCGGTTGAAGCGGTCGCGCGCGACCGGCTCGCGGCGGAACAGGCGACGGCGACGCGGCTTGGTGGCGGCGTCATCGCGTGTTTCGTCGGTGAGGGCGTCGACGAAGGACTCGGGGCGGGTGTTGAGGCTCATCGTCGAGCCTCCCCACGCCGTCGGTGGGGGTGATGCATGTCGTCTCCTTGGGCGAGGCTCCAAGGAACCTATGTCGGCGAGGTGGCCCCGAACAGGCGCTTGCCAAGAAGGAGAAGTTGTGTCTAGATCCCGAACCGTACTGGGCGACCGGGGGGTGTGACCGCGTCGACGACGCCGGCGAGAAACACCACGCCGGCGGCCGCGGCGGGGAGGAGCAGGGCGACGGCGGTGCCCGCGCTCTCGGCGACGAGGCCGGTCAGCGCGGAGGCTGCGGACTGCCCGACGACGACGCCCGTCCCCAGCAGGGTCATCGCCGTCGCCGACCGCCCGGCCGGGCTGCGGTGCGCCGCGAGGCTGTACTGCGTGACGAGGGTCGGGCCGATACCCACCCCGATGACGAGCAGAGCGAGGGTCATCCCGACCACATCCGACACCCACGGCAGCAGGACCGTGCCGGCGAGGAGGATCCCTCCGAACACCAACCACCGGGCGCGGAGCGTGAAGCGGGCGGGGAACGCCGCGACCGCCAGCGCGAAGACGGCCGATCCGAGGCCCATCGCGCCGTACACGACCCCCGCCTGCTCCGCGGCGCCTCGATCGGCCATGAAGGAGGTGAGGGAGGTGAGCATGCTTCCGAAGAACAGGCCCATGCCGAGCGCGCCGGCGACCGGCGCCGCGACGCGGACGAGCTCTCGGGCGGGGGCCTGCGGCGCCGCGGCATCCGACCCTTCCCGGTCGGCGCGCGCCGACGGATGCAGCGCGAAGGCCGTGACGAACACGACACCCAGCACCGCGGCGCCGACCACCGGGGCGATCGGGTTCAGCGTCGTCGCGAGGATCCCGACGATCACGGGGCCGAAGACGAAGACGATCTCGTCGGCGGCCGACTCATAGGCCATCGTTCCGCCGATGACGGCGTTCCGGCGTTCGGGTGCGACCCCTCCGGTGATGATCCCGACCAGTCGGCTCCGCGAGAGCGGCGCGACCTGCGGTGTCGTCGCGCCGATGAGGAACGCGGTGACGAGGAGCGCGACATCGGCAACGGGGGCGAAGGCGAGCCACGCGATGAGTCCGAGCAGCACGCTGTTGGTGACGCCCGCCGCCAGCAGCACACGCCGCTGGCCGAACCGGTCGGCGGCAGCGCCCAGGAGTGGCCCGAAGACGGCAGTGCCGAGACCCGTCATCGCGGCGGTCAGCCCGCCGAGCGCGAGGGAGTCGCGGGCGGCCACGACGAGGGTGAGGAGACCCACGACCATCATCGCGAAGGGCAGTCGCGCGATGAGCGCGACGGGGAAGTACGACGCTCCGGCGGTTCGGATGAGGCTGAAGCGCGCGCTCGGCGAAGCCGTGGAGGCAGGGGGGACAACAGGCAGTGTGGCGGTGTGCATCTCGGTCGATTCGGTCGGCCGCCGGCGCTTTGGCACAAGCGGCGTTTCGTGCCGCCTTAGCGCGCGAGAGGCGCCAGGTAGATGCACAGAGCCCTTTGATTCTACCCGACGGCGTCTCGCGGGGCGCTGACCGCTCGTGAGGCGCGCGTCGCGCGCCCCACGAGCAAAGACGTCTCGCGTGCTCAGCCGATCTCGTCGCGCCAGGAGTGCTGGGGGGCGAAGCCGAGCAGCCGGCGCGCCTTGTCGATCGAGAGCAGGGTGTCGTTCACTCCCACCTCCTGCCGACGGGCGACATCCGGGAAGACCTCGGCGAGCAGCTCCGCGTTCGGTCGCGTCATGACGGTGTCGGCGGCGGCGATGATGAAGGTGTCGAAGCCGGCGGGCGCCACCCGCAGGGCCCGTTCGATCGCCTGGGCGCCGTCGCGGGCGTCGATGTAGCCCCACAGGTTCCACTTCCGGGTCCGGGCGTCGTCATCGAAGGAGGGGAATTCGGCGTAGTCCGCCGGCTCCATCACGTTCGAGAACCGCAGCGCCGTGATGGAGAGGTCGGGGTGCCAGCGCACGAGCTCGCGAGCCATCCGCTCCTCCAGCGTCTTCACCAGCGAGTACATGCTCTCCGGGCGCGGCTCGTACTCCTCGTCGACGGGGACGTACGGCGGCGGGACGTCGAACGGCAGGCCGAGCACCGTCTCACTCGAGGCGTAGACGATGCGTCGGACGCCTGTGCGGATCGCGGCGTGGAAGACGTTGAACGTCGCCGCCATGTTGTTGTTGAAGGTGGCGACGTCGCTGCGGAGGCCCGGCGCGGGAATCGCACCGAGGTGCACCACCGCGTCGACCCCGTCGTGCTGATCGTTCACGCCGCCGAGGGCGTCGACCACCTGGCCGTAGTCGGTGAGGTCGACCTGGACGAACCCGGGGGCGCGGGTGCCGACGACGTCGAGGCCGATGACCTCGAGGCCGGCCGCGCGCAGTTCCCTGGCGACGACGGAACCGAGTTTTCCGGATGACCCGGTGAGGGCGATGCGCGTCACTGACATGTGTGTGCTCCGTATCCGTGCCCGATCTCGGTCGTCACCGCCTCTCCGTCGATGGTGGCGGATGCGGTGACCTCGACCTCTCCGGGCTCGATCGTCGTCGTGCGGGAGGCGAAGGCCTGCGAGAGCACCTTGCCGGGGGCGAGGGAGGTGACCGTCTTGCTGCCGTAGGCGGTGGAGACCTCCACCGTCACCGGCACCTCGTCGGTGTTCTCCACACGGACGACCAACTGTACCTTCCCGACCACGCACCGGGCTGCGGTGGAGACCTCCACGGTCGCGCCGGCGGCGGGCAGGTCGATGGTCTGCGGATCGACGCTCTCGAGGGTCGGGATGACCTTCTGCATCAGCCCGTTCTCGCCGAACTCGAGCCTGTCGATCGTCGTCTCGCGGTTGTTGCCGTTGCCGCCGGGCATCGCGAACCGGTGGTACGCGATGTACCAGTCGTCCGTGCCGGGGACGTTGATGATCGAGCTGTGGCCCGGTCCCTTGATGCCGAGGGACAGGTCCTTCTCGAGGATCACGCCGCGGTAGGTCCACGGGCCGTTCATGCTCGTGGCGGTGGCGTAGCCGACGCGGTAGTTCTCCGACCCGGTGTCATCGATCGCATAGGTCAGGTGGTACAGACCGTTGCGGTAGTTGAAGAACACCCCTTCGCGGAAGTCGGTCAGACCGTTGATCCGCTGATAGGTCCCAGGCTTGATCGGAGACCATGTCGTCGTTCAGCTCAGCCAGCACCGGGCTGCCGTTGCCCCAGCCGAGGTACCACTTGCCGGTCACCGGATCGTGGAACGCCGCCGGGTCGATTGCCTGACCCGAGGTGACGGCCTCGTTGTTGAGGATCATCGGCAGCGGCTGCGCGACGAACGGGCCCTCCGGGCTGTCAGCGACGGCGACACCGAGCGTCTTGCGGTTGTAGGTCGGGTTGTGACCGGAGAAGTAGAAGTAGTACTTCCCGTCCCGCTCGATGATCGTCGGCGCCCACGCGTTCCCGGTCGCCCACGGTACGTCGCCGTTCTCGCCGTCGAGGGTCAGGAACGGCTCTTCGGAGCGCTCCCAGTCGACGAGGTTCTTCGACGTCCAGACGTAGAACTCCTTGCCGCCCCAGCCGGGGAAGCCGTCGGAGGTGGCGTAGATGTAGTACGTGTCACCGAACACCGCGATGTTGGGATCGGCGTACAGCCCCGGGAGGATCGGGCTCTTCATCTCGCGGGCCTCGATCGTCCAGGTCACCGTCTCGTCACCGTCGGTGGTGAGGGTGTAGGTGACCGGCGAGGAGAGATCGACCGTCGTGCCGCTGGCGGGCGAGACGGTCACACCCTCCACCGTGGTGAAGGTCGGCGCAAGCGCGGTGAGGTCCGTGCCGCGGTTGACCGGGAGGACGACGGAACGCGTGGCGCTGTTCACGATCGGGGCGATCTTCAGCGCCGACGGGTCGCGGAGCGACACGTCGATGAGCTGATCGTCGACCCCGGCGTTGCCGAGGATCTCGGTGGCCGACAGCGCCCGGTTGTAGACCCGGATGTTGTCGTACCAGCCCTGGAAGCACGCGTCGCCCTCGTAGAACGACCGGCCCAGATAGCCGAGGAGATCGTCGCCGAGCTGGCCCACCGTGGTGTTCAGCGAGTTGTTCTCACCCACCTTCACTCCGTCGATGAACAGCTGCATGCGGTTGCCCTCGAACACCATGTCGTACCGGTGCCACTGGCCCGAGGTCATCGCCCCTGTCACGGCCGACTCGTTCTGCCACGAGTCGGTGGTGATGGCGCTGCGCACCTCGCCGCGGCGCACGCGGAGGAAGTAGTAATCGATGTTGTTCTTCCCGAAGGCGAACGTGAAGAAGTTCCCGCTCGTCCGCTCGGAACGGATGTCCATCGACACCGTCATGGTGCTCCGGCCGTCGAAGAATCCGGTCGGGAACGCCGCGTAGCCGCCCGATGCCCCGGTCAGACGCAGTGCGCTGCCCTTCGTGGCCTCCGTACCGACGGCGGCCGTGCCGAACGCCCGCAGATCGGCATCGCCGGCGGAGTCGGCCAGAGTCCCGTCATCGAAGGTGTACTCCGCGATCGGACCCTGCTGGGGTTCCTCGGGTTCCTCCGGGTCGACCGGCGCGTCGCCGTACGCCTCGAGGAGGCGCTCCTCTTCCGCGGCCGAGAGGCGCAGGACCGATCCGTGACGGAAGCGCTGATCGAAGGAGTACTGGTCAGGGCCGGTCCCCACGCTCAGCTGGCGGAACTGCAGGCTCTCCAGCGTGTCGGCGATATGGCCGTAGTAGCCGCCGTCGTCGCCCATGATCGCCCAGCGGCCGTCGGGCAGCTGGTAGACCGTGTGGCCCTCCATGCGGGTGCGAAGGCCGAAGTCTCCCGCCTCATCGCGTGCGACGACCGTGGTCCATGGGCCGTCGAGGCTCGGGGCGGTGTCGATGACCGTCCACCAGTCCGAGGTGGAGAAGCGGTAGTACGTGTCGCCCTCCTTGGCGATGGACGAGTCGATGATGTTCGGTCCGGTCTGCCCGTCGCCCTGCGCGTTGAGAGAGGCCCACACCTCGGGCTCGGTGAAGGTGACGAAATCGCGCGTCTTGGTGAGGTAGACCCGCAGCGCCCAGTCGGGAGTGTTGTTCTCGCGCTGGTCGCGAGCCGACCAGTACACGTAGTACTCGCCGGTCTCGTCGTTGTACACAGCCTCGGGAGCCCAGACGTTCCCGGCGTGCTCGAACCCCGCGAAGACGATGCGCTGGTCGCTCCAGTTCACCAGGTCGCTGGATTCCCACACGACGAGGTTCTGGCTGGCGTTCAGCTGATCCCACCCGGATCCGCCGGGCCCGCCGCCCTCGGCGTGGAGGTCGGTGCCGATGATCCAGTACTTGTCGCCCTCGGCGGAACGGACGAGGTGCGGGTCGCGCACGCCGAGGTCACCCCCGAGGTTCGCCAGGATCGGCTCGTTGTCGTTGAGCTTCGACCACTGCAGTCCGTCCTCGCTGTGGCCGAAGAAGATCTTCTCGTATCCGCCCTCGGCGGCGAAGTGCGTCCAGAGGTATCCGGCGGTGTAGTCGGTGTCGAGGCCCTCCGGGGCGGCGGTGACGGTGATCGGTATCTGACGCGACGCGCCGGTGTTCGCCACCGTCGCCGTGAGCGTCACCGTGGCGTCATCGTCCCCGCGCGTCACGACGCCGGCGGCCTTGCCGTCCTGCGCCGTGGTGGTCACGACGCCCGCGGGCGATGCAGACCACGAGATCGACGTGCCGTTGACCGACCCGGTCGAGGGCAGCGTGATGTTCCCGCGGACGTCGGCGGCGTTGGGGATCTCGATCGCGTCGAGGTCCTCCTGCGCGAGGGCGTCATCCCCCGGCATGGCGAGGACGGTGAGCTCGAAGGTGCGCGTCTCGGCGGCCTCACCGCGGGTGAGGGTCGCCGTCAGAGTCGCCGTCGCGTTCGGCTGCCCGCTCTCCGGTCGGGTCACCGCGCCCGCGGAGGTGATGACGCCGGGATCGCTGGTCGCCCAGGCGATGCTCGCGCCGTTCGCGCCGGTGGCGGGGAGCGTCAGGTTCGCCGTGAGGCCGGAGGTGTTGCCGAGGGAGATCGCCGCGGCATCCCGCGCCAGCTTGGTGGCGTCGTCGGGGTGGAGCGCGACGACTTCCGTGGCGCTCAGCGCGGTGTCGTAGATGCGGAAGTCGCGGACGCTGCCGGCGAGGCGCCGGTCGGCGTCGTAGTTCGAGCGGCCGATGTAGTTCGCCGTCGTCACGCCGCCGCCGAGGGATGCGGGCGTGATCGTGACGTTGGTGTTCTGGGCCACCTGCACGCCGTCGAGGTAAAGACGCGCGGTGTTGGTGGCGTCGTCGAGGGTGTAGGTAAGGGTCTTCCAGACGCCGCGCGGCAGGTTCTGCCCGCTCGCAGTGTTCTGCTCGCCCTGCCAGTTGTTGGGGGAGATGGTGCCGCGGTAGGCGTTACCCGTGGTGAACAGGTAGCCGTTGCCCGAGTTGGAGGTCGCCGGGGTACCGAGACCCCAGATGAAGTACGGGGTTGCCTGGTCCTGACGGATGAGGACCTCGGCGCTGACAGTGACGGAGTTCAGACCCGCAAGGATGTTGTCGGGCAGCTTCACGTGGTCGTCGGCCCCGTCCAGGCGCACCCCCTCGCCGCCGGAGAGGGTCGGACCGCCGACGTACGTCGCATTCTTCCCCGATCCCGAGACGTCGACTGCCACCGTGCCGGAGGTCTCGTCGAGCGGGTAGTGGGCGACCAGCCCCGTGTCGCCGAGCGCCGGGGGCGTCACCACCACCGCGCCGGTCAGACCCAAAGCCAAGGCCGCGAACGCCGCCAGCGCTCCTCGTGGACGTCTCATGCCACTCCCTCGTGATCTGTCCGAGCAGCCGTGCTCGGACGAGTGGATGTTATCGCTCACAGATTTCGAAATTCAAGAGACGATTTCGCTTGACACGTCGCGGTGGTGGCTCTTACGGTGGGGATTCGCCGGCACTGTTCCCGGTAACACGCACGGCAACGACCACTACGTCGCAGACTGCCACGCCCTGCACCGTCGCAGACAGGAGATTCGCGCGCATGCCGACCCGATCACCTCTCCGTTCCCCCGCTCGCCGGCGAGTTCAGTGGGTCGCCCTCGCCACGGCCGCTGCCGTCGCACTGGCTGGCGCCGTCATCCCCGTGACCGCGGCGCAGGCCGACATCGGCGTCGATCCGCTGATCCACTACACCTTCGACCAGGTCGCGGGTACGACGATCGCGGACGCAAGCGGCAACGGCAATGACGGGATCCTTCGCCAGTCCGGCGGCGCCGTCGAGAACGGCGTCCTTTCGCTTCCCGGTGGCTCGCGCGGCAGTGCGGCGTACGTGGAGATCCCGACCACGGGGCTCGTCGGCAAGAAGGATCTCACCATCTCGACGTGGCTGAGCCCCCGCACCGGCCCCGCCAACGTCGCCGCGGCCTTCATCGGCGCGCCCGTGGCATCCGGAGCGTCCTTCTCCAGCGGCTACTGGCTCCTCAATCCCACCAACCTCAGCGGCTACGTCAAGTCCGTCGTCACGAACGGTGTGAATGCCGGGTCCCCCTGGACCACCGAGGTCGGAGCGGGCGCCACCAACACCCCGACGCTCGGGACCCGCACCCCCGCCGGGATGTCGCTCTACACGACGGTCATCGACGGAACCGACGGGCAGCTGCGCGTCTATATCAACGGAGCGCTGATCTCGCAGTCCACCATCGCCCGCGATGTCTCCTCCTTCGGGTCGTCGCTCGTGGCCTCCCTCGGCCGCTCCACGTACAACGACGCGACTTGGAACGGCCAGATCGACGACTACGCGATCTACCCCGCGGCCCTCGAGGGCGCCCAGGTCGCTGAGCTCTTCTCCGCCCAGGCCATCGACCGCGCGGTCGGCTCCGTCGAGGTCGCCGAGACCGTCACGGGCGACTTCGCCCTCCCGACCAGCAGCTACGGCGTGGCCATCGCGTGGACCTCGGATGACCCGGCGATCGCCATCACCGGAGGTGCGGCGGATGTCACCCGTCCCACCGCCGGCTCCGGCGACAGGACGGTGACGCTCACCGCGACCTTCACCGCCCCCGATGAGACGCGCACGCAGACATACGCGGTCGTCGTGCCGGCAGACCTCGCCGACGCCGACAAAGTCGCAGGCGACCTCGACGCGATCGAGATCCCCGGCCTCGACGACATCCGCACCAACATCTCCGTTCCGGTCAGCGGCGCCCTCGGCTCGAGCATCACCTGGACGGTGACCGAGGGCTCGGACTTCGCCGCCCTGCGGGCGGGCGTGAGCGAGGGGTACCAGACGGTCGCCGTCGATCGCCCCGCCGCCGGCGCCGCCGAGGCCGAGGTCGTCCTGACCGCCACCGCGCGGAACGGATCGGCCGAGCAGGCGCGGCAGTTCCGGCTCGTGGTGCGGCCGATGCCCACGGGAACCGATGACACCGAGGCCTACGTGTGGGCCTTCTTCACCGGCGAGGGCGCGGGCGCGGAGCGCGTGAGTCTGGCCGCATCGAAGGGGAACGACGCACTGGACTGGAACACCCTCAACGACGGGGAGCCGATCTTCACCTCCACCCAGGGCACCACCGGACTCCGGGATCCCTTCATCATCCGCTCCCCTCAGGGCGACCGGTTCTACATGCTCGCGACCGACCTGAAGATCGACGGTCTCCCCGGCGGCTTCGGCACGGCGCAGATCTCGGGGTCGCGGTACATCGAGGTGTGGGAGTCCAACGACCTCGTCAACTGGTCGGAGCAGCGCCACGTGAAGGTGTCCTCCGACTTCGCGGGCAACACCTGGGCGCCCGAGGCGTATTGGGACGAGGAGCTCGACACCTTCGTGGTGTTCTGGGCCTCGAACCTCTATGACACCCCGAACGCCGCCGACCGCACAGCCGTGACGTACAACCGCATGATGTATGCCACGACCGACGACTTCCGCACCTTCTCCGAGCCGAAGCCGTGGATCGACGTACGCCGCGGCGCGGGGCTCGGGACCATCGACTCCACCGTGGCGAAGGTCGGCGACACCTACCACCGCTTCACCAAGGACGAGGCGTCGATGACCATCCGGCATGAGAAGTCGACCAACCTGCTCGCCACCATCACCGGCACCCTTCCGGGGGCTTCCGGTCCGGCCGACCAGTGGACCCTCGTCAAGGAGCGCGTCGCCTCGGGCCTCCCCAACGGTGAGCCCGGCCGCACGTACAGCAGCGGCGAGGGCCCGAGCATCTTCCCCGCCAACGAGGGGGACGTCAACGGATATGAGTGGTTCCTCTTCATCGACCAGCCCTCGTACCATGGCGGTCCGAACTACTACATCCCGTTCGGCTCCGACCAGATCGCCGACGGCAACTCCTGGCAGCCGCTGGGCGCCAAGCTTCGCCAGAACCTGCCGCAGAACTCCGACGGGGGGAAGCCCCGGCACGGAACGGTCATCCCGGTGACGCGCGCGGAGTATCAGCGCGTCCTCGAGGCGTACGCACCCGACCTCGCGGTCACCTCGGTCGCTGCGATCGACGTGGTCACGACCGCCGGCACGGCCCCGGTGCTGCCCCAGGCGACGCTGACGAAGGCCGACGGCTCGACGGAGACGGTGGATGTCGTCTGGGACGCGGTCGACCCGGCCTCCTACGCCGCGGCCGGCACCTTCACCGTCGCCGGCATCGCCCAGGATGACTCCCGGATGCCCGTCGAGGCCACCGTCACGGTTGAAGACCGCGTGTCGATCGAGGTCGTGACCGATAGCCGGTGCGTCGTCGGCAAGGTTGCGCTGACGCTGAAGGTCACAAACGACTCCGGCTCCGCGGTGACCGTTGAGATCGAGACTCCGTACGGCGCGCGCTCGGCGACGATCGCCGCCGGCAAGACGGCGAGCTACGCGTTCACGACGCGCCTGGCCACGATGCCCGCGGGATCTGTGACGGTGATGCCGAGCGTCGACGGTGAGAGCGCCGCACCGGTGGTGGCGGCCTACAGTGGCCGCACCTGCTGACCCGAACGAGCGTTTCGGAGGTCGGAAGGGCCGGCCCCGGAGGAAATTCAGTCCGGCACAGCCGCCGCACTGAGGATGGGAGAGAACGGATGAAGACGTCAGGTCTGCTTGCCCGGGCAGCCACCGGCATCGCCGGAGGAGTGCTGCTCCTCGGTGTGGCGGGGGCGGCGCTGGCCGCTGAGGTGGGATCGGACGATGTCGACGTCAGCGTCGCGATCGAGCCCGAAGAGCCGGTCGGTGCGCTGACGATGAGCGTCGCTGCTGATGCGACGACGCTGACCGAAGTGGACTCCGGTGAGGAGGGCGTGCGGCGATTCGACGGCACGCTTCCGACGGTGACGGTGACCGACGACCGAGCGGATGTCCCAGAGGACACGTACTGGTACGTCGTCGGCCAGGCCTCGGACTTCGTGAACGAAGAGGGGTCGATCATCCCTGCCGAGCACCTTGGCTGGACGCCGGAGGTTCTCACCGAGAGCGACGGGGAAGTCTTCGCCGGCGATCAGGTCGACACGGTCCTCGATGACGGGCCGAACAACGTGGGGTTGGTGGGAGAAGAGTTGTTGGCACTGAATCTCGCCTCGACCGACGCCCGGCCGATCGGCACATGGGACGCCAACGCCGCGCTGTTCTTGAAGACGCCGTCCGGCATCGAGGGTGGCAACTACACCTCCAAGATCACGCTCACCCTCTGGGAAGACACCTTCTGAGAGGCGCGAGCTTCTGCCTTGATCGATCGGGTCGGGGTCACCGGCGGATGATCCGCTGACCCCGACCCATACCCTGGATTCTCGTGTTCGCCTCCGTCCCTGCCTCTTCTCCCGTGCGCGCACGCATCGCCGCCCTCGCCCTCGCTCTGGCGGCAGTGGCCGCCGGTGCGCTGGGAGCGCCGGTCGCCGCCTGGGGGGCAGCGGATGACACCGCTGCCCCCGACGAGTCGAGCATCCGCTGGTCGGTGACCCCCGCCGACGCGACGGGTCCGGACGGCCGGACCGCGGCCGAGCACACCCTCGACCCCGGCGACGCGATCGACGACTATTTCGCGGTCCGCAACGTCAGCGACGCCGATGTCACCTTTTCGCTCACCGCCGCGGACGGCTTCTACACCCGCAACGGACGGTTCGACATCCTCGCCTCGGGTCAGGAGTCGGTGGGCTCGGGAACCTGGATCTCCCTTCCCGATGAGGTGGCGGTCGCCGCCGGTCAGACCGTCGTGGTGCCCTACCGGATCGCCGTCCCCGATCGCGCCGAGCCGGGCGACCATGCTGCCGGCATCACGGCGTCCGTCCTCTCCATCGGCTCGGCCGACGACGGCACGAGCGTCGGGGTGGAGAGTCGGGTCGGATTCCGCGTCCTCACCCGGGTCACGGGCGACATCACTCCGCTTGCGGCCATTACGGCCCTCGAGGGCTCCTACGACCTGTCCTGGAACCCGTTCCGACCCGGCGACATCCGCGTGTCGTTCGATGTGGTGAACGAGGGCAACACTCGGCTTCTGGTCCGTGGTGACGCCGCCGCCGGCGGCGGCACGACGGCCTTCCCTGTCGCGGACGACAATCCTCAGGAACTCCTTCCCGGCGACGAACGCCCCTTCACCACCGTCGTCGACGACGTCTGGCCCTTGTTCCTCGTTCCGACCACCGTGACCGTCACCGCCGAGAGCGCCACGATGGATGGGGAGATCGCGGACGTCGCCCCGGTGCAGGCGGAGGTGACGGTGTGGGCGGTCCCGTGGCCGCAGCTGGCTGTCGTCGCCGGGCTGGTCCTCGTCATGGCGGCCGTCGCCGGGGGACGGATCCGCTCCCGCCGCCGCCTCGCCGCGCTTCTGGCGGAGGCGCGGGAAGAGGGACGCCGCTCGGTCGCCGGTTCAGAACCGGCGTGAGGGCGGCGTGTTTCCAAACTCCACAGCCCCATACACGCCGCACCCGTCGGCGCCGTACCATGTGCAGATCGGGCGCCAGGTCGACCCGTCGCGCATCGCCGGACACGGCGGAAGAGACGGACAGCTCCCCGGAGCACAACGGCGAGTCGTCCGTGACATCGAACGGGGGGAATGAAGATGTCGGGAACTGCGGCGCGCAGCGGGTGGCAGAGACCCAGCATTTACGACGTGGCGAAACAGGCGGGCGTGTCGCACATGACCGTGTCGCGCGTGCTGAACGGGCACCCCAACATCCGTGAGACGACCCGGGAGCGGGTGCTGCAGGCCATCGACGAGATGAACTACACCCGGAGTTCCATCGCACGGGCTCTCGCGACCCGGCGCGCCATGCGGATCGGGGTGCTCGTCGACAGTCCGGTCCAGTACGGGCCGAACAGCACGCTCCGGGCACTCGAGGGTGCCGCGCGCGACGCCGGCTACGCCATCAGCGCCTTCTCGGTCTCCGACGATGACGACCGCCAGATCGACACCGGGGTCGTCGACCTCGTGACCCAGGGAGTCGACGCCCTGTGCGTCATCGCGCCCCGGGAGTCATCCCTCGACCTGCTCGGACAGCAGGACACCGGGCTCCCCACCGTCGTGATCAAGTCCGAGCCCCACCCAGAGATGCATACCGCCGGTGTCGACCAGTGCCGCGGGGCGAAGCTCGCCGTCTCGCACCTCATCTCGCTCGGCCACAGCCGCATCCTCCATCTCGCGGGACCACTCGACTGGTACGACGCCCGCGTGCGCGAGCAGGGCTGGCGTGACGCGCTGGCTGCGGCCGATCTGCCCCTCACCGAACCGGCGGTGGGGGACTGGACGAGCGACTTCGGCTACGAATACGGCAGCAGTCTGGATCTCGGCGATGCGACGGCGATCTTCGCCGCCAACGACCAGATGGCTCTCGGCCTCATCCACGGTCTCAGCGATCGCGGTATCCGCGTTCCCGACGACGTCAGCGTCGTGGGGTTCGACGACCTGCCCGACGCCCGGCACTTCCTGCCGCCCCTCACCACGGTCCGCCAGGACTTCGCCGCGCTCGGGGCGCTGGCGCTGCAGATCATCATCGCCGCTATCGAGGGTGAGTCGACCGAGGAGCACGAGATGATCGAGCCCCTGCTGATCGTTCGACGGTCGACGGTCTCCCCGCGCGTGTGAGCGCGGTAACAGCTCGATAACGAAGCGGAAATCCATGCTTGCGCTTCTGTCTTGTTAGCGCGCACAATAGGACGGCACACCCGAAGAGTGTCCCGCGGGGACACAGCGATTCCTTTCCGACCGAGACGCGTCGGAGAGTCTCTCAAGGAGGAGAAATGGCACAGAAGAAGCGGATGCTCGGTCTGCTCGGCTTCGTCGGCGCGGGAGCGCTGGCGCTCGGGCTCGCCGGCTGCGCGAGCGGGGGAACCGACGCAGGCTCGGGCGAAGCGGGCAGCGGCGGCGACGGCGACCTCGTCACCGTGGGCTTCGTCGCGGTCGGCCCGGAGGGCGGTTGGCGAAACGCCAACGAGCAGGCCATCAGGGACGCGTTCAGCCAGGAGGCGGGCTTCGACCTGAAGTACGCTCCCGCAGCGAGCCCGACCGACCAGAAGTCCCAGATCGACGCGTTCGCGACGTTCGTCAACGACGAGGTCGACGCCATCCTCCTCACCGCCACCGAGGCCTCCGGCTGGGAGGACTCGCTCGAGCTGGCGCAGGAGGCGGAGATCCCCGTCATCCTCCTCGACCGCGGTGTCGAGGCGAGCGAAGACCTCTACGTCACCCGCATCGCCCCCGACAACGTGAACGTTGCGGCGTCGGTCGGCGAGTGGGCGCTCGAGACCTTCCCCGAGGGTGCGAACTACTACACGCTTGAAGGGGTTCCCGGGCTTTCCGTCGTCAACGAGCGCAACGAGGGCTTCGACATGGCGATCGAGGGCGCGGACGGGTGGAACAAGATCGGCGCGCAGACCGCCAACTGGACCGCCGACGAGGGGAAGTCGGTCATCGAGACCGTGCTCAGCGCGAACCCCGACCTGCAGTTCATCTTCGCGCAGAACGACGAGATGGGCATCGGCGCGGCGGCTGCCGTGACCGCCGCGGGCCTCACCCCGGGCGAGGACGTCAAGATCGCGACGATCGACGGCACCACGCCGGCTCTCGAGGCACTTGCGGCGGGCGAACTCAGCTTCGTCGCTCAGTACAACCCCTTCTTCGGCGACCTCGCCGTCCAGGCGGTCAACGACGCGCTCGCAGGCGAAGACGTCGAGAAGAACATCATCGTCGAGGGCGAGACCTTCAACTCGCCCGAGGCCGGCCAGGCCGCGATCGATGAGGGCAAGGGCTTCTGAGCCGCCCCGCTTTCGGCTAGAGAGATCTGAAACGCGCGGGGGCTGCCGTTCCGGTGGCCCCCGCGCGCACACGCCTCGGAACCGAACGCCCTCCCGCACCACAAAGGAACCGCGCAGCCATGAGTGAACCGATCGCGATCGTCGAGGTCCGTAACGCGTCCATCACCTTCCCGGGGGTGAAGGCACTCGACGACGTCAGCTTCCGGCTGCTCCCCGGCGAAGTCCATACCCTCATGGGTGAGAACGGCGCCGGCAAGTCGACCCTCATCAAGGCGCTCACGGGTGTCTACCAGATCGACTCCGGCGAGATCGTCGTCGCTGGGCAGGTCCGGCACTTCACCGGCACCGCGTCCGCACAGGCCGCGGGGATCTCCACCGTGTACCAGGAAGTCAATCTGTGCACGAACCTCACCATCGGTGAGAACGTCATGCTCGGGCACGAAGTGCGCGACTGGCGGGGGATCAACTGGCGCAAGACGCATGCCCGAGCCAAAGAAGGACTGGCTCGCCTGGGTCTCGGCGACCTGGACCCGCGAGCGCCTCTTTCGTCGATATCCATCGCCCTCCAGCAGCTCGTCGCCATCAGTCGTGCGATGGTCACCAACTCGAAAGTGCTCATCCTCGATGAGCCCACATCGAGCCTGGACGCCAATGAAGTCGAGGTGCTGTTCGGTGTCATCCGCCGCCTCCGCGATCAGGGCGTGGCCATCCTCTTCGTCTCGCACTTCCTCGACCAGGTCTACGCGATCAGCGACCGCATCACGGTTCTGCGCAACGGCCAGTTCGTCGGCGAGTATCTCAAGCGCGACCTCGATCGCACCCAGCTCATCTCGAAGATGATCGGCAAGGATTTCGCAGCGCTGCGGGCCCTCGGATCGAATCGACAGACTCAGGAGCGCGACCGCACGATCACTCCGCTCTTCGTCGCCGAGGACCTGGGGCGCAAGGGCGCGATCGCGCCCACCGACCTCGACATCCACGCCGGCGAGGTGGTCGGGTTCGCGGGTCTGCTCGGAGCCGGCCGCACCGAGCTCGCGAGGCTCATCGCCGGGGCGGACAAGGCCGACTCGGGAACAGTGCGGCTTCGGGGCGAGAAGGTTTCGCTCAACTCGCCGGTCGCCGGTCTGTCCCACGGCATCGCGTACTCGACCGAGAGCCGTCGAGACGACGGCATCGTCGGCGACCTCAGTGTCCGCGAGAACATCATGCTCGCTGTACAGGCTCGACGAGGATGGCTCCGCCGTGTGCCGGCCCGGGAGGTCGATCAGCTGGTGAAGACCTACATGGAGCGATTCAGCGTTCGGCCGAACGATCCGGACCGCCCGATCCGTCTTCTCTCGGGCGGTAATCAGCAGAAGGTGCTGCTCGGACGATGGCTGGCCACCAACCCCGACCTTCTCCTGCTCGACGAGCCGACGCGAGGGATCGACGTCGGCGCGAAGGCCGACATTCAGGAAACCGTGGCCGAGCTCGCGGAGGGCGGCATGGGTGTGGTGTTCATCTCGTCCGAATTGGAAGAGGTCGTCAGACTCTCGGAGCGGATCGTGATCCTCAAGGACCACGAGAAGGTGGGCGAGGTCGTCAACGGACCGGGCGTCACCGCCGAAAGCATCGTCTCGATCATCGCCACCGAGACGGAGGGGCGCGCGACAACCGCGACCCGAGCCGCCGCACACCAAGAAGGGGGAGCGTCATGAACCGCCTCAAGATCGCGCTGCGCACGCCCTGGTTCTGGGCCATCGTGGGAATCGCGCTGCTGCTGGCGATCAACTCCCTGAAGGACCCGACCTACCTGGCACTCAGCGTCAACCCGACAACGGGGCTGCTCACCGGCAACCTGCTCGATATCCTCCGCATCTCGGCGCCGATCATCATGATCGCGCTCGGCATGACCTTCGTCATCGCCACGGGAGGCATCGACTTGTCCGTCGGCTCGATGATGGCGGTCGGCGGTGCGGTCGCGATGGAGACCCTCTCGAGCCTGGACGGCACATCGCCCGTGGGGGCGATGGTGACGGCGATCGGCCTCGCGCTCGCCCTGGCGATCGTCCTCGGTGCGATCAACGGCTTCCTCGTCTCCGTCGTCGGGCTCCAGCCCTTCATCACCACACTGATCATGATGCTCGCGGCGCGCGGGATCGCGCGCGTGATCACGGGGGGCCAGAACACCAACGCGACGAACGAGCCCTTCCGGCTGCTCGCCAACGGTCAGATCTTCGGCCTTCCGACGAGCTTCGTCTTGGCCGTCGCGATCGTCCTGGTCGTCACCCTCGTCATGCGCCGCACGGCACTGGGCCTCATGATCGAGTCGATCGGGATCAACCCTCACGCGAGCCGGCTCGCGGGCATCCGTCCCCGCCCCATCCTGTTCGGGGTGTACGTCCTCGCGGCGGCCCTCGCCGCCGTGGGCGGTCTGTTCAGCGTCTCCGAAGTGATGACGGTGAGCGTCGGGGGCACCGGAAACCTGATGGAGCTCGATGCCATCCTCGCCGTCGTCATCGGAGGCACATCCCTTGCCGGCGGGAAGTTCTCCATCGTGGGCTCCACGGTGGGAGCCCTGCTCATCGCCACTCTGAATAAGACCGTGTTGTTCCTGGGCGTGCCGGCTGCGGCCACTCCTGCCTTCAAAGCCGTCGTCATCATCGTTCTCGTGCTCCTGCAGTCCGAGCGCGTGCGCTCATGGGTCGTCGGCCGGAGGAAATCGCCGCGCACACCCACCGGTGACCCCGGCGAGCCCACTCGACCGGCAGCGGATCAGGGCACGCCCGTCTCGAAGGAGGTCGTCGCATGAGCGCCTCGCGTACTCTCACCGAAGCACTTCCCCCCGTCCCCGACCTTCCCGAGAGCAAGGGCGCCGGTCGCCTGGCACGTCTCTGGGAGCGCAATCAGACGCTTGTTCCCACGCTCGCCGCGCTCGTGCTGCTGTTCGGCATGCTGATCTACGCGGAAGTCGCCTACGGCAGGGTGTTCCACGCCGGCACGATGTCGAGCCTGCTCATCAGCTTCGCTCCGACGATCATCCTCGCCGTGGGCATGACGATCGTGATCGTGTCGGGCGGCATCGACCTGTCGGTCGGCGCGGTCGTGGCGTTCAGCTCGGTGGCCGGCGTCATGGTCATGAACATCGGCGTCGACGGCTGGGCCTCGATGGCTCTCATGATCCTGGCCGGCGCCACATTCGGCACGGTGGCGGGCGTCATGGTGCAGTACTTCAACGTGCAGCCGTTCATCGCGACACTCGCGATGATGTTCCTCGCGCGAGGCTTGGCGTCGATCCTCTCGACGACGCCTGTTCAGGCGCCGGAAGGCTCGCCGATCCATCTGCTCGCCACCGACTGGAAGCTCATCGACGGACCGAAGGTGAACGACCTCACTGTCACCCCTGGTCTGATCATCGCCGTGATCGTCGTTCTCGGTGGAATGTTCTTCCTTCATCGCAGCCGCAGCGGGCGGACGGTGTACGCGATCGGCGGCAATGAGTCGTCGGCCGCACTGATGGGTCTTCCTGTCGCGCGGACGCGCGTGGGCATCTACATCATCTCGGGTGCGCTCGCGGGTCTTGCCGCGATCGTCTACACCGCAGAAGTCGGCGGCAAGGCGCAGAACGTCACGGGCATCGGGTGGGAGCTCGACGCCATCGCTGCCGTCGTCATCGGTGGAACCCTGCTCACCGGCGGCTACGGCTACATCCTCGGCTCCGTCGTCGGCGTGTTCGTGATCGCGGCCATGCGACTCATCATCACCAAGGACGGCACGATCAACCCGGAGTATCTGACGATCATCACGGGCGGCGTGCTGCTGGTGTTCGTTCTGCTTCAGAGGGCTCTCACCCGTCGGCGAGCGAGCTGATGCACACCACCGAGATCCAGGCGGCGATCGACGCCGTCCGCGCCGATGTCGCGAACCTCCACGGCGAGCTCGTGCGTTACGACCTGATCGTCTGGACGGGGGGCAATGTCTCGGGCCGGGTGCCGAGCGCCGATCTGTTCGTGATCAAGCCGTCGGGGGTGTCGTATGACGACCTCTCGCCGGAGAACATGATCCTGTGCGACCTGGACGGGAACGTCGTCCCCGGGTCACCGGGAAGTGAACGCAGTCCCTCCAGCGACACCGCGGCTCACGCGTACGTGTACCGGCACATGCCCGAGGTGGGTGGGGTGGTGCACACGCATTCGACGTACGCGGTGGCGTGGGCGGCGCGCGGTGAGGAGATCCCGTGCGTGATCACGGCGATGGCGGATGAGTTCGGTGGCCCGATCCCGGTGGGCCCTTTC
>JAESFR010000210.1_pt1 | contig 26025 bp, 30 predicted proteins | sample 9266191 | NCBI WGS metagenome assembly JAESFR01 (sample SAMN14503063, study PRJNA617104) | algae metagenome | isolation source: Pleurocapsa minor HA4230-MV1 and co-occurring heterotrophs from cement on... | place: USA: Nuuanu Pali Lookout, Hawaii | collected 2009-07-20
CCGCTCGTCATACCGGCTCACGGATCCGCACCTCGCGCCGGCACTGGGTGAGCTGCTGCAGGTCGCGCTCTCGGTCGAACCCGAATGCTGCGCCGGCGGGGAATGTCGCTGCGCATGAGCAGGACCGCATCAGCGGTCGAACGGCCGCCGGTCCTGCAGCGGAGGATCCGCTGGATCGTCGGTGCGACGATCGGGTACAACCTCATCGAGGCTGTCATCGCGATCACCGCGGGAACCATCGCGTCGTCGGGTGCGCTCATCGCGTTCGGTCTCGACTCGACGATCGAGGTGCTGTCCGCCGCCGCCGTGGCGTGGCAGTTCACCCGGCGAGACCCCGAACGGTGGGAGAGAAGCACGCTGCGGGTCATCGCGATCGCGTTCTTCGCCCTCGGTGCGTACGTGATCGCCACGTCGCTGATCACCCTCATCGGCGGGATCGAGGCAGAGCACAGCCCTCTCGGCATCCTGATCGCGGCCCTCAGCGTGATCGTCATGCCGTTCCTGTCCTTCGCGGAGAGGCGTGCGGGCCGCGAACTCGGATCAGCGTCTGCTGTTGCCGACTCGAAACAGACCCTGATCTGCACCTACCTGTCGGCCGCCGTCCTGGCCGGCCTGGTCCTGAACTCGCTCTTCGGCTGGTGGTGGGCCGACGCGATCGCCGGTTTCGTCATCGCCGCCTTGGCGATCCACGAGGGGATCGAGGCCTGGCGTGGGGACGCGTGCGCGACCTCCGTCGGGATGATCCTCGAGGAGGACCACTAGACCTCGTCGGGGAACCTCCCGCGGACGGTTCCGTCGATCGCGTCGGCGAGCGCGAAGATCACGGGCCACGCGCCTTCGGAGCTGTTGCCCAGCACCGTCACCGTGGTGCGTGTCTCCGGAAGATGCGTCGACCGGAAGGATGCGCCTGCGTCATAGCCCTCGAGGATCAGCGCGGAGTTGCGGCGTCCCAGCCAGAACCCCATGCCGTACCGCTTGTGCTCGGACGGCACATCGAATCGGGGGCGGGTCATCTCGGCGACCGTGTCGGGCGCGACGATCCGGCCATCCAGCAGCGCGTTCCAGAATCGGTGCAGGTCGTCGGCGGTGAAATACATCCCGCCGTCGCCGTTACCGCGCACCGGGAGGTGCAGCACATTGGTGCGGTTGCCGTCCTCGTCCAGGTAGCCGAGCGCGGCATCCCCCGGCAGATCATCCGAGCGCAGGAATGCGGAGCCGGTCAGGCCGGCCCGTTCGCACACCTCGGTGTGGACGAGTTCGTGGAAGCCGCGGCCACTGACGCGCTCGGCGACGAGCGCGAGCACCACGTAGCCGCCGTTGCAATACGCGAAGCGCTCCCCGGGCGGGAACTTCTGCGGGAACCCGTCGAGCGCGGGAAGGAACGCCTCCGTCTCCGCGAGCGTATGGAGGGGCACGGAGAAGACGTAGTCGTCGATCTCTCCGTCATCGTCCTCGTCGAGGTAGTCCCCGATGCCCGACGTATGGGTGAGCAGGTGCTCGACAGTGACCGCGTCGTCGATCAGCGGAAGGTCCTCGCCCAGGATCGGCCGCACCGGATCGGCGAGCGCCAGCCGGTCGGCCTCGACCAGCCGCATGATCACGAGCGCCGTGAACCCCTTGTTCGCGCTCGCCGCCGAGATGCGGGTGGCCGGGGTGTTCACGATCCCGAGCGCACGGTTCGCGAACCCCTCGCAACGCTCGAGCGCGCGCCGGTCGCCGACGTCGATCGTGAGCACGCCCGTGAACGCCTCCGCCTCGATGGCGGCGTCCAGCGCGTCGGTCGTGATGGGAAGGTCCATGTCGGTGCCGCCTCTCAGGCATTGTCGTAGGCGCGCCGCAGCCACCCCACGAGTTCTTCATCGATGTCGTCGACGCCGGTCACGGACACCTTGTGCGTGCACATCCCGCCCCCGGTCAGCAAACGGTCCGTCGGCGGGGTGCTCCCGAGGTTGAGGCCGAGTTGGATCCGCTTCGCACTCGCAGGCTCGATGAGTGCGAACTGCTTCGAGCGGCGCAGCGACACGCTCGCCTTCTTCGGGCTGACCTCCACGTCGTCGCCGAAGCCGCGCACGACCCCGACGATCGACTCGTAGATAGGGCGGAGGCGCGCCTTGGCGCCCTGATATTGGGCGTCGACCAGATCCTCATCGTCGGTCGAGACCCCTCGCGAGCGGTACTGCAGCGCGATGCCGTTCGCATAGCCGTGCGTCACGCCGTGCGTGTTCTTCAGATACGACACCATCTCGGAATGCTTCGCGACCGCTGCCTCGTCCAAGACGACGAACCACTCGTCGAGGGCTTTCCCGGTGTTCGCTGGAAGGTTGTCGATCATCGCCTGGATTGCGGGGTCCATGCCACGAGTGTAGAAGCCCCCACCATCCCTTGATCAGGGCCGACTCCGCGGCCGGGGCTCGCCGGGGTTGATGCGGGCGTAGTGCGGTGGGAGCCTGGAGCACGTGCGCGTGCTGTGTGCGACGACGGCCAACGACGGTCACTTCGGGCCGCTTCTGCCGTTCGCCCGAGCTCTGGCAGAGGCGGGACACGAGGTGCGAGTCGCTGCTCCCGCCTCCTACGCCCGTGCGGTGCGGGCCGCAGGCTTCGCGCATGAACCGTTCGCCGATCCGCCGCGCGACCTGATCGGCCCCGTCATGGCCGGCCTCCCCGCGCTGGGGTTCGCCGAGGCGGACGACGTCGTGATCCGCGAAGTGTTCGCCCGAATCGACGCGCAGGCCGCCCTCCCCTCCCTCATCGAGACGGTCGACCGGTGGCGTCCCGATGTGCTGCTCCGCGAGACCGCTGAGCTCGCCTCACTCGTCGCTGCCGAGCGTGACGGCGTACCGCATGTGCATGTCTGCATCGGCATGCACGAGATCCTGCCCCAGTTCGCGCATGCCATCAGCGAGCCGCTGGAGGAGCTGGGGAGCATGGCCGGCCTCGTCGAGGGTCGAGCGGCCTCCGCGCTGGCATCCGAGAGGGTCCTCAGTCTGGTGCCCGAGGTTCTCGACCACCCGAAGGGGCGTGCGGGGTGGGGAGGCGATGACTTCCTGCGATTCCACGAGCCCCCGCGGACTGCCGGCACGCGACGTCTTCCGGAGTGGGGTGACCCGCACGCCCCGCTGGTCTACGTCACGTTCGGCTCGGTCACGGGGTCACTGCCCCCCTTCGCCGACGTGTTCCGGCGCGCACTGGATGCCTTGTCCGAGGTCGACGCGCGCGTGCTCCTGACGGTGGGGCGCAAGGTCGACCCCGCCGGACTCGGCCCTCCGCCGCCCAACGCCCACGTGGAGCAGTGGTGGCCCCAGGGTGCCGTACTCGACGAAGCCGCGGCGATGCTCGGCCATGGCGGGTTCGGAACGACGATGGGCGCTCTGGCCGCCGGGCTCCCCCAGGTGGTCGTGCCTCTGTTCACCTCCGACCAGGTCGTCAACGGCGACCATGTGGCGGCGGTCGGCGCCGGCCTCACCGTCGAGCCCGGACCGTCGTCGATCGAGCTCGCCGCGGCCCACGTGCCGCAGTTGCTCGCAGATCCTTCCTACGCCGCGTCGGCACGTCGCGTGTCGGCAGCGATCGCCGACCTCCCGTCCACCGCCGACGCCGTCCGCACCCTCGTCGCGCTCGCCGGCTGACGGCCCGTTCCGGTGTCTGCCGAGGGATGCCGCGCCTAGGCTCGGCTGTCGTCCCGGGAGGTGACGACCAACATCGTGCGTCCGATCAGTCGCCGCCGGGATAGAGCAGGTCCACGAGGGCACGCGTCGCCGCCGCCGGCGAGAGGTCGTCGAGCAGCCCGTCCGGCACGCGCAGCGGCGGGAAATGCGCGGGAATCGGTGCGTCGGCGTCGATGGGCAGGCCGACGGCCCGTTCCAGATCGGCCGGCGCGATGATCCCCAGCCGGTCCAGCCGCAGTCCGCCTTCGTTCATTTCGAGGATCGGAAGCGAGCCGGACGCGCTGTGCGGGGCCGACGATTCGAAGAGCAGCGGCAGGCTGTGCCGGCGGCAGAATGCCGCGGCATCCTCGATCTCGACGATCTCGGTCGAACCGGCCTCGTTCATCGACGTGGCCGCCACCCACGGAATACCGGCTCGCCAGAGCGCCTCGATGAAGCCGAAGGTCCCCGGCATCCGCCGCGGATCGAACACCTGCACCCAGGCGCGTCCGTGATTCTCGGAGATGAGGTGCTCGGGGATCCGGCGGGTGGGGTGGGCGGGCGCCCGGACAGCGATCATGCAGGCCGATTGGGCCGCGAACCAGGGGGTCGCGAGCAGCTGACGCACCTCAGGGGACACGGATGTCGCGTCGATCAGGTCGATCAGATCCCGGGCGCCCACACAGATCCCGAGCGGCTTGAACCCCCGACCGGCGCCCTTGATCGCCATGATCCGCTCGGCGACACCCGCATGAGCCCCGTCGACGATGAGGCCGAACACCGTGCCGAAGTGCGCGCCGACGACCTCGCCCGCTCGGATCAGCTCGACGGCGCGCGCCACAGCGCCCTTGTCATCGAACGAGACGATCTCCACGGCATCATTCCACCATGCGGGTGCGCCACGACGGCTGCCGATCGGGTTCGACCGGGGCATCATCGAACTCCGTCGAACGGCACGCCGTACACCTTCGGGGGCGCGGCCGCCAGCCCGCCTCCGTGTCGCTAGCACCGCATAGCATGCCCGGTGGCGTGAGACGGGGGTTCGGATGCTGATGGACGACAGTCCGGCCATCACATGGGCGCGGGTCGAGACGGACTTCTTCGTGGCGAGCACCGCCGGGACGTTCATCGGGACCATCGACGATGAGCACGATCGCGGCTTCATCGCGCGGGACATGCGCGCGTCCGTGATCGGCTCGTTTCAATCGCTCGCGGTCGCGATGGAGGGCGTGGCGGAACGACATCGCGAAAGGGATCCACGGTGACGACGTGAGCGAACTGTTCTCTCTGGTGTACTCGAGCACGGCGACGCGCCCGTTCGACGACGACGACCTCGCCGCGCTGCTGGAGAGCAGCCGTCGCTCGAACACCGCCGTCGAGATCACCGGTGTCCTCCTCTACCGAGGCGGTCGCTTCATCCAGTTCCTCGAAGGGCCCGAATCGGAGGTCCGCACCCTCATGGCCCGCATCACCGAGGACTCGCGTCACACGAACGTCCGCGTCCTGCTGGATGGACACGGACCGCACCGGCAGTTCGCGGAATGGTCGATGGGCTACGAGCCGATTCAGATGCCGGCAGGGCCGCCACCGGCCGGGTTCCGCGATACTTTCGACGACATCGACAGGCTCGATGACCGGAACGCCGTCGTTCGCGCCGCGCGCGAACTCAGCCTCTGGTTCCGGCGGCGCTCCGACCCACCAGGGTGACCTGACGGGCGGGATCCGGGACACCGCAGCGGGGTCGGCAATAGGGTGAGGTGCGTTGGCCCGCCACGGATGGAGTGGAGTCGAAATGTCCGAAGCCCCTGAGTCTGCCAAGTCAGCTACTGCCCACACCCGGCAGGCGAATCAGGCCGCTCGCGACGGCTTGCCGTCTGCGGACCGCCGGGACTACGACGATGCGCGCCGCGGGTTCGTGGCGACCATCGAGGATCCCGTGATCAGGCGTGCCGACGGGCTGGCCGTGATCGATCTCTCCAGCCACGATTTCGTACTGGAGACCGAGGAGGCCCCGGACACCGTGCATCCCAGCCTCTGGCGGCACGCGCAGGTGAACCAGCCGCACGGACTATTCGAGGTGACTACCGGGATCTATCAGGTGCGCGGACTCGACCTGTCGAATGTGACGTTCGTCGAAGGCGACGAGGGGATCATCGTGATCGACCCGCTGGTGTACGCGGAGACAGCCGAAGCCGCTCTCTCCCTTTACCGCGCGCATCGCGGTGACCGTCCTGTGAAGGCGCTCATCTACACGCACAGCCATGCCGATCATTACGGCGGCGCGAAGGCGATCCTCGATCAGGCAGACGTGGATGCCGGTCGCGCAGTCGTGATCGCGCCCGACGGATTCCTTCAAGAAGCGGTGGCCGAGAACGTGTACGCCGGCAACGCCATGGCGCGTCGGGCGACCTACATGTACGGCCCCATGATCCCGCCGGGACCGCGTGGACATGTCAGCGCCGGACTCGCGAACGCTCTGTCGAACCTGGGCTCCTCGACCTTGATCGCGCCCACGGACCTGATCCGGGAGACGGGTGACAGGCGAACGGTCGACGGTGTCGAGATGGTCTTCCAGATGGCACCCGGCACCGAGGCGCCGGCGGAGTTCCTCATCCACTTCCCCGCCCATCGAGCGCTGTGTGCGGCGGAAGACGCCACTCACACGATGCACAACCTGTACACGCTCCGAGGTGCGCAGGTGAGGGACGCCGTCACGTGGTGGAAGACGCTCAACGACACGATCGAGCTGTTCGGCGCGACGACGGATGTGGTCTTCGCGCAGCACCACTGGCCGAGGTGGGGCACCGAAGACATCGTGCGGTTCCTCGAGAACCAGCGCGACCTCTACAAGTACCTGCACGACCAGGTTCTGCACCTGGCGAACAAGGGCGAGACGATGCTCGAGATCGCCGAACAGCTCGAGCTCCCGTCAGGGCTGTCGGGCGAGTGGTACAACCGCGGTTATTACGGTTCCGTGAGCCACAACGCCAAAGCGGTGTATCAGCGCTACCTCGGCTGGTACGACTCCAACCCCGCCCACCTGCACGCGCTCCCTCCCGACGAAGCCGGGACCCGGTATGTCGACCTCATCGGCGGCCCCGACGCAGTCATGGACAAAGCCCGGGCCGCGTTCGATTCCGGCGAGTACCGGTGGGCCGCCGAGCTTCTCTCCCACCTCGTGTTCGCCCATCCTGCTCACCGCGAAGCAGCCCTTCTGCAGGCCGACACTCTCGAACAGCTCGGCTACCAGTCGGAGAATCCGACCTGGCGCAACGAGTACCTGATGGGTGCTCAGGAACTGCGCGGAGGCGTGCGCGACCTCGGTCAGATCCAACTGGCCACGCGCGACGTCCTTTCCGCGATGACACCGGACATGGTGTTCGACTTCATGGGCATCAAACTCGACGGCCACCGCGCCGCCGACGCCGCGATCAGCATCCAGTGGCACATCGACGACGCTGCCGACGGCGCCCCCGACACCTACGCGGTCGAGCTGCGGAACGGGTGCCTCATCCACACCCCTCGCAAGAAGCTCGCACAGCCGGACGCCACGGTCTCCTCCAGCCACCGTTCTCTCGCCGACATCGCCTTCGACTCCCGCACGCCCGGGGACGAATTCGACGGCGAGAAGTACGTGGTCGACGGCGACGGCACCGCCCTCTCCAGACTGCTCGCTCTTCTGGACGACTTCCCCTTCTGGTTCCCGATCGTCCAGCGCTGACCCTTGCCGGGCAGATCGACCACGACAGGGGCGGTTCTCGCTCAGGCGGGATGAATCCTCATCGCGATGGGTCAGACGATCCACGATCCGGAATTACGTGTATATACTCGCACTCATGGAGACGGAGTGCTACTGCACGAGCCTGCGGGTCGCCACGAGACGGATGACCGCGCTCTACGACCGCGCGCTCGAGCCCGCCGGCATCACCGTCGCACAATGGTCGTTGATGCGACGGATCCCCTCACCCGGAGACGAGCCGATCACCATCCACGAGCTCGCCGAGCGCGCCGAGCTCGAGCGGTCCACCGTGGCACGCAATCTGCGCGTGCTGGCCAAGTCGGGACTGGTGAAGATGAGCACGTCATCCGCCGACAAACGCGCGAGCGCCATCGTGCTGACCGAGCAGGCCGTGAACGTCGCTGCGGTCGCCCGGCCCCTGTGGCAGAGCGCGCAGGCCGAGGTCGAGCGGATGCTGTCGGCCGACGACGCCGGGCGTCTTCGGTCTCTCGCACTCTCGGTCACCGCGGTGGAGGCGTCATGAGCGACGTCCGCGTCGTCGACGGTCCCGGCCTGCCGGTCGGCCTTCCGTTCAGCCTGGCCGCAGGAACGGATGACACCTGCTTCATCAGCGGCATGCCCGCCCTCGACGGTGACGGGCACTATCAGCCGGGGACATTCGACGAGGAACTCGCCCTCGCCTGGCACAACGTCGTGCAGATCGCGGATGCCGCAGGCTTCGCGCCCCACGAGATCGTCTACGTCCAGTGCGTCATGGCCGACATCGACGAGTACGCCGCGCTGAACGACTGGTGGCGACGTGTGTTCAGCGACGGCGCCGCAACGCCCGCCCGCTTCACCTTCCAGGCCGCGGCGCTCCCCTTCGGGTGCAAGATCGAGATCCAGGCTGTCGCCGCCCGCCGCCAGACCGTCGGTGAGGCGCAGTCATGACCCGCATCGCCCCCACCGCCGACGGGGTCACTCCCCCTCGTCCGCGTAGGGGCTTCCACCCCGCCTGGTGGGTCGCCGCCGTCGCGTTCGTCGCGCTGCTCGCAGCCGCCGGCTTCCGCGCGGCTCCGGGAGCGCTCATGGTGCCGCTGAACGAAGAGTTCGGCTGGTCGACCAGCGTCATGTCGCTGGCCGTGAGCGTCAACCTTCTCCTCTACGGACTGACCGCCCCCTTCGCGGCCGCCCTCATGGACAGGTTCGGTGTGCGCCAGGTCGTCGCGACCGCCCTCACGCTCGTCGCACTCGGCGCCGGCGGAAGCGTGTTGATGACCGCATCCTGGCAGCTGTTGATCTTCTGGGGTCTTCTCATCGGTCTCGGCACCGGATCGATGGCGCTGGTGTTCGCCGCGACGATCGCCAACCGTTGGTTCGTCCGGCGGCGGGGGCTCGTGATGGGCATCTTGACCGCGGGATCGGCCACTGGGCAGCTCATCTTCCTGCCGCCGGTCGCCATCCTCGCCGAAACGGCGGGCTGGAGGTACGCGTCGCTCGTCGTCGCGGCCGCCGCGCTGCTGGCCGTCCCCCTGGTCTGGTTCGTGATGCGGGACTACCCCGCCGATCGCGGAGTGCTCCCCTACGGCGCCGACCCCGACACGTACGAGCCGCCGGTACCCGCCACCGGCGGGGCCGCGCGCCGCGCGTTCGCGGGCCTCGCGTTCGCCGCGAAGACGCGGGCGTTCTGGGCTCTGGCGATCGCCTTCGCCATCTGCGGCGCGACGACGAACGGCCTGATCGGCATCCACTTCATCCCGTCGGCTCACGACCACGGCATGGCGACGGCGACCGCCGCGGGCCTGCTCGCGGTCGTCGGCGTCTTCGACATCGTGGGCACCGTGGCCTCGGGATGGCTCACCGACAAGTTCGACCCCCGCAAGCTGCTCATCATCTACTACGCCTTCCGCGGGGTCGGGCTGCTGCTCCTGCCGTGGCTGCTGGCCGAGACGATCCATCCGAGCATGGTGCTGTTCGTCGTGATCTACGGACTCGACTGGGTCGCCACCGTTCCGCCCACGGCGGCGCTGTGCCGCGAGATCTTCGGCGACCGGGGAACGATCGTCTTCGGATGGGTCTTCGCCGCGCACCAGATCGGCGCCGCGTTCGCCGCGCTCGGCGCGGGCCTCATTCGGGACACCTTCGGCGAGTACACCTACGCGTGGTGGGGAGGAGCGGCACTCTGCGCCATCGCGGCAGTCCTCTCCCTCGCCGTCAAGCGCGCACGCATCGAGGCGCGAGCCGCCACCGGAGAGAGCGCCCTGCGCGATCCGGCCCCGTGAGAGCGAACGGACCGGCGGTCGAGGCCGAGGCCGTCATGCAGGCGCACTCGAGCGTGCGAGCGCCTGCAGCAGGAAGGCGTGCGTCTGCGCATCGGCAGCGGCCAGCATGCCGTGGTCGCCGGTGTGCAGCTCGAGGCCGGCGAGGTTGGTGACGACGGCGCCGGCCGCACGGCAGAGCGCGATGCCGGCGGACCAGTGCACGCTGCTGCGAAGGTCGCCGCCTGTGACATAGGCGGCGTGCTGTCCGCTCGCCACCCACGCCAGCGCCATCGTGCTCGACAGGCAGCGCGGACTGAACCGGGCACGAACCTGCTCGTCGATCAGCAATCGGGCGCCGACCCCGGTCGAATAGCCGCTCTCGAGATTCACCGTGACGAGGCGCGAGGATGCCGTCGGTGAGAGCCGACTGTCGACACCGTCGATCCGCTGCCAGGCGGTCACGCCATCGGTGACGAACGCATGGGCTGCGACGGGATCGACGACGGCCGCGGCCCGGGTGGTGCCGTCACTCTCGAGCGCGACGTTCACGGCGAACACCGGCACCCCGGCGGCGAAGTTCAGGGTGCCGCAGATCGGATCGACCAACCATCGCCGCGTCGAATCACCGGTCTCCCCGAGCTCCTCGCCGAGGACCGCGTCGTCCGGACGGAGCTCTTCGAGGACGCCGCGGATCTCGCGTTCCGCCTCGACGTCGGCTTCGGTCGTGAAGTCGACGCCTGACTCCGCCACCCGACGAGGTCGCGTCCCGAAGCGGGACCGAGCGACAGCCGCTCCCGCGAGCGCCGCCCGCATCGCGACCTCGGCGTCCTCCATACGTCAGTCGGCGTCGGCCGGGCACAGCGAGAGCGCCGCGGCCTCGACGACGGCGCGCGTGTTCTCCACGGCCTGCTCGCCGCCGGCATCATCGTCGTCGAAGACCTCGATGTCGTCCTGCGCTTCACCCTCCGCGAGCTGCTCACACGCCTCTTCGCCGAACTCGAGGAGCTCCTCGTCGGAGGGGACGTCTCCCACCCAGGTCGAGCTGACGTGCTCGAGGTACGCGCCCGTATTGCCCTGCCCGTCGGGGTCGATGGCGTCCGCGTCGGGACGATCGGACTGCGCGCAGCCGGAAAGGAGGACGACGGATACCGCGATCATGACCACACCCCACCTGCGCATGCTCCGATGGTAAGCCGCTCAGGTGAACGTGCGTCGCCCGGTCAGGCTCGCGGCAGACCCGAGATCGCGAGCGGATGCGGTCACATGGGCTGCTGACGAACCCCCGAGGGGCCGAATCGCTCCGCCGACGCCACCTGCTCGGCAACCCGCCGCAGTGCCAGCAGAAGCGGCTCGACGATGACAGATCCCAGCACGACGTAGCGCACCGCCGCCTCGACGGATTCGCCGGGGACGTTCTCGATTTCGGCATCCGCCATCGCACGGATCGAGCGGAGGTAGACCGGCATGACATCCGCCGGCACCTCGAAGCCGGCGCGGTCGATCGCAGCAAGGGCACGAGCGACGTCGGCCAGCGCCCGGTCATCGCACTTCCCCGGCTGCCACCCCAGTCCCCCGGCCAGCTCCTGCGCGGCGGCGGTGTCGATTCCGGCGTCGGCCGGCGGCGTGATGGCCGCGTGTGCCAGGCCCAGCAGGTGGTGCGCATCCGGTGGCGGATCATCCAGAGCGCCCAGCACCTCGCGGGTGGCGGCGATGCTCACCCCCGAGTCGACGAGCGCCCGGATCAGCCTCAGACGCTCGAGGTGAGCGCGCCCGTAATCTGCCTGCGTCGCCGATCGTCGCTCGCCTTCGGGCATCAAGCCCTCACGCAGGTAGTACTTGATGGTCGGCACGGCGACACCGCTGCGCTCCGCCAATTCCGAGATTCTCACGCGCTCCCCCTTGACTTCGATAGTATCGCTATCCAATATAGATAGTGAAACTATCCAATGAGTCGGGAGCGAGTGATGAGCAAGATCGTGGCGGGCCGGAACACCCATGAGTACGACGGCGAGCTCGTCGTCTTCCACATCGGGATGCAGATCAATCGATGGTGGCGACCGGACCTCTGGATGCCGGCATTCGGCGCGATGCCGAGGATGCTTAGCGAGCTGAGCAGGGACGAGGATTCCGGGTTCCTCGGCTCCGAGCTGCTGCTCGGATCAGGCGGACCGTACGTCGTGCAGTACTGGTCGTCGATCCAGAAGCTGTACGCGTACGCCTCGGATCCGGCGGCGGAGCATCGTCCGGCGTGGGCGCGCTTCAACAAGGCGGCCCGCAAGGCGCCCGGCGCGGTCGGCATCTGGCACGAGACCTTCGTCGTCGAGCGTGCGGAGAGCATCTACGTCGCGACCAAGCCGATGGGGCTGCCGAAGGCCACGCGAATGGTCCCGATTCGGCGCACCCACGATCGCGCGCACGCGCGGCTGAGCGACGGACGCACCGCGGTCGCGGTGACGGCAGACGACCTCCGCTGACGAGTGCTGCCGGTCCGTCACCGGGCGAACTCGCGCGCCGGAATCCCGGCCCGCGAGCGGCGCAGCACCACGATGGCATCGACCGCGGTGGCGATGATGATCAGGACGAGGATGGACTTCGTCATGGCGTCGGCCTCGGCGGAGACGAAGATCGGGCCGCCGAACACCCACCAGAGCATGAGCACGATGAACAGCAGATCGATCACGCTCCGGATGCGCCACGTCGTGCGGGTCCACCGGCCTCCGATGAGGACGACGACGTAAAGCGCGAACTCCGCCGCCCACAGCGGCAGGAGCCACGGCGCTCGCCATTGCTGGAATCCGGGGTCCAGGGTAAGGGCGGCACGCAGGGGTTCGGGCAAGCCGGGCGCCCAGGCGTCAAGAGACGTCAGAGCGATCAACGCGCTGGCCCCGAGGAGACCGAGCGCGAGGTAGAATACCCCCAGGGGACGGTTCACGAGGTCGCGGTCGATCGCGCTGCGCGGCACCGACGCGGCAGTCGGCGCCCATTCCGTCGACTCCGACTCGCGTCGATGACTCATCAGCGCAGCGAGGAGCGTGAACGTGATGAGGAGTCCGGGCCACCACAGCGCCCCCAGTCCGGGCCCGAACCACCAGACCGTCAGCCTCCCCCACCAGGTGCCGGCGCCGTAGTCCCACCCGTAGATCGGCGTCACCCCGAGAAGTGCCGCCGGGAGGGAGATCGCCCAGATCACCGCGATCCCACCGAGCGCGAGCCACGCGAAGCGCGGCGCGTCGGACGGGCGGATCACCGTGAACCCTGCCGGTCGATAGCGATCGGCCACATCGCGAGGCAACCCGAACTCCGTGAGCAGCTCCATCGTCACGTCGGAGTCGACCGGGCGTCCGGAGTCGGCTGCCCTGCCGCGGACCTCTTCGCCCAGGAGCGACCGAAGCTCTTGCGAGACGTCGTCGCGCTGCCGGCGTGGCAGGTGTCGGACGACGTCGCCGACGTATGTGTCGATGATGGCGTTGGGGTCCACGTCAATCCTCCTCGTCGAGCAGCCGGTCCATCACCGACGCCAGCGACCCCCAGGCGGAGGTCAGTTCCCTGTAGACCGAGACGCCCTGAGGGCTGAGCTCGTAGTACCGACGCGGCGGTCCGTCATCCGCGTGCCACTCGGATGCGAGCAGTCCCTGGCTCTCGAGGCGCCGCAGCAGGGGATAGAGAGTGCCTTCTTCGATCGGCATCCCGCGCTCGGCGAGGTCCTGCCGAAGCGAGTAGCCGTACTGCCTGCTGCGGAGCCGCGAGAGCACGGCGAGCACCAGGACACCTTTCCGCAGGTCCTGCTCGAGCTTGAGCAGCTGCTCGGCATCGCCTACCATGCGCAACACACTACATAGCGCGACACAGTATGGCAAGAGCGAGGCGTCGTCAGCGGTGACGACCCTGCTGCGTGCGAGATGTATGGGTGTGCCAGGATCGGCTCGTGGCCATTCCCGTGAACGTCGACAACTTCGCTCGCGCCGAGACGGATCGCATGTTCCACGATCTTCAGTCGAGCGCTGGCGGAGTGAACGTCCTGCTCCACAACCGTGTTCCGGCCGCGATCGACGCGCAGACGGTGATCCGGCTCAACCGAGACACGCTGTACAGCTTCGCGGTGGTCGATCTTGCCGGGGGCGCCACGCTGTCGCTGCCCGAGCACGGTGACCGATACGTCTCGGCGATGGTCGTGAACGAAGACCACTTCGTTGAAGCCGTCTTCCACGACGCCGGTGCCTATGACCTCGCGCCAGACCGGTTCGCCTCCCGGTACGTCGCAGTGGCGGTACGCGTCCTCGTCGACCCGGGGGATCCCGTCGACATCGCGGCTGTGAGCGCGATCCAGGATCGGATCGACCTGACCGCCGGATCGGCCGAGCCGTTTTCGTACCCGGATTACGAGCCCTCCTCCTTCGATGAGACCCGCGACGCGCTCCTCGTGCTGGCCCGCAATCTGACTGACTTCGACCACACGTTCGGCACGAAGGACGAGGTCGACCCGGTCCGGCATCTCATCGGGACGGCCGCCGGGTGGGGAGGTCTCCCGAGCACTGAGGCGGCGTATGTCGGTGTGGACCCCCGTTTGCCCGTCGGCCGCTATGAGCTCACGGTCGGCGATGTGCCGGTCGACGGATTCTGGTCGATCTCCGTGTACAACGCGAAAGGCTACTTCGAGAAGAACGACCGCGACATGTACACCGTGAACAACATCACGGGCGTCAAGAACGCCGACGGATCGACGACCGTGCGCTTCGGCGACTACCCCGCCGACGTCCCGAATGCGATCCCCACCCCCGAAGGGTGGAACTACCTCATCCGTCTTTACCGCCCGCGCCCCGAGGTCCTCGAGGGCGCGTGGACCTTTCCTCGAGTCGCCCCGTAGCCGGCCGCGGCTGCCGACCTACGGCGCCCGCTGCCCGCCGCGCCGCGCCGCGACGTACTCCGCCGGCATCCCCGGCCCGATCCGCACCGTCGTCTCCCGCGGGTCGATCGCGCCGCACTGCGCACAGGTCACTTCGGTGGTCACCGGCTGACCGCAGGTCGTGTGCCGATAGAGGATCGGCGGCGGACCGGGTGCCGCCCAGTCGTCACCCCATTCGGTGAGGGCGATCAGGGCGGTCGCCAGCGCGCGCCCCTTGTCGGTGAGCACATAGTCGACGGAGCCCTCGCGGCGCATGATGCCGCTGCCGACGAAGGCGTCGAGCCTCGTCGTCAGCACATTCGTGGCGATGCCGAGGTTGTGCTGGAAGTCGCCGAACCGTGTGACGCGCGCGAACAGCGCGTCACGGATGATCAGCAGACTCCACCGCTCGCCGACGAGCTCGAGCGATCGGGCGATCGAGCACACCTGCGTGTCGTAGGTCTTCCCCAGCATGCGTCGAGACTAGCACTTGCGTGATGCAAGTATCGGGTCTAGCGTCGCAGGGGAACGAGGGAGCGATACCGATGAGCGCCGATTACACCGCCACCATCACCGTCAGCAGAACGCCCGCCGAGGTGTATGACGCGATCAACGACGTCGCAGGTTGGTGGGGCCGCATCACCGGCACCACGACCGCCGAAGGCGACGAGTTCGTCTACGTCGTGCCGGGCCTGCACTACAGCGGGTTCCGGGTCACCGAGCTCGTGCCCGGTCGCCGCGTCGCGTGGGTCGTGACGGGCAGCTACCTCGGCTTCGTCGATGACAAGCAGGAATGGAACGGAACGACCGTCCGCTTCGACATCGCCCCCGCCGACGCGGGCACGCGGGTCACGTTCACGCACGAAGGCCTCAGACCCGAGGTCGAATGCTACGGCGCGTGCTCGAACGCGTGGGCGACGTACATCCGCGGCAGCCTCGCCGGGTTCCTGGAGACCGGCATCGGGCAGCCGAATTTCTTCGAGGGCGATGAAGCTCTGGAAGCCGCCGAGCACGCGACTCTCCGCCACCGCATCGAGGGCGCCGGGGCTGCGCTCAACGCCGGCTGACACCGCGAGGAGCACATCATGGGACGAGTGGTCGTCGTGCAGTACATCACGCTCGACGGAGTGGTCGAAGACCCGGACGGCAGCGACGGCACAGCCGCCGGCGGGTGGGCGATGCGGTACGGGCCGGAGGGCATCGCGGGAGACAAGTTCCACCTCGGCAGCATGATGCAGACAGGCGCCCTGCTGTTCGGTCGGCGCACGTGGGATCACTTCAGCGAGCTCTGGCCGCCTCGCGAGTCGGAGTTCGCGGGGCTGATGAACGCGGCGACGAAGGCGGTCGCCACCCATCGCGCGCTCCCCGACGTGTGGGCGAACTCGGAGGCGATCGCCATGCCCCTCGAGGAGTGGGTCACTCAGACGAGGCAGGAGCGGGATGTCGTCGTCATCGGCAGCGAGTCCGTCATCACGCAGCTGCGCGACGCGGAGCTGATCGACGAATACCGTCTCATCGCCTTTCCCGTCGTCCTCGGCGAGGGGAAGACGCTGTTCCCGGATGCCGCGCAGCTCGAACTCGTATCGTCCGAGGTCGTCGGACCGGGGAGCCTGTCGGTCTACCGCGCCCGTTAGGACGATCCTCAGGGCACCGCGCTCGTGGCGAGGATGGCCACCCGGGAGCCGTCGTCCTCGTCCGTCTCGTCGATCACGGAGAAGCCCTGGGCGGCGAGCAGGGTGAGCGATGCGGTGTTGCGCGTGTCGACGGTGGCGTACACGGCGGGCAGCCCGAGGGTGGTGAGTCCGAAGCGGGTGACGGTCCCGGCGACCTGACGGCCGAAACCCCGGAGCCAGTATCCGCTTCCGATGATGTAGACGAGCTCCCACCCGTCGATGTCGTCGCGGGGCGACGGCTTGAGCTCGGCGTGTCCGATCACGGCATCCTCGAGGACCACCGCCCACACCGCGAACTTCTGCTCGGGATACACGTGCGAGAACACGCGATGGAAGAGCGCGCGATCTTCGTCTGCGCTCTGCAGCCCGTCTCCGACGTAGGCCATCACCGCCGGATCCTGGAACAGCTCCACGAACGCGGTCTCATCCGCCGGCCGATAGGCACGCAGTGTCAACGGGTCGCAGTGCAGCTCGGGCGACGGTGATCCGGTGGCCATTCCCCCATTGTGACCGAGTCGGGCCGGAGGAACCGAGTACCTCGGGCCACCCGCAGCAGAACCCGTGATCGGCGTTGTTCGGGCGATCGCGAAGCGCCAGCGACACGGGCACGCCCTCTGCCAAGATGTGGCGGTGATCGCGCTCGTGTCTTCTCCCACCAATCTCGGTCTCCGTCCGCCGCGGCCCGGCAGTACGCCGGGCACGAGCAAGGCACCGGAAGCGTTGCGGGAGGCGGGACTGTTCCGCGCGCTGATGGAGGACGGCGCGATCGACGCCGGTGTCGTGCTCAGCGGGAGATACGTCGCCGACGATGAGGTCCGTCCGGCCGGGCGCGTGCGCAACCAGGAGGCGATCATCGATCACGCCCGACGCCTTGCCGACCGCGTCTCCCGCATCCTCGACGCCGGATACGCACCGCTGATCGTCGGCGGTGACTGCAGCATCCTCGTCGGCGTCGGGCTGGCCCTTTCCCGGCGCGGTCGGCTGGGCCTGATCCACGTCGACGGCCATACGGACTTCCGGCACCCGGGCAACAGCGATGACTGCGCCAGTGTGGCCGGCGAGGATCTCGCGGCCTCGATCGGACTGCACTGGCCGGCGATCGCCGACATCGACGGTGCGGGCCCGTATTTCGACCCACGCCGCGCCGCTCACATCGGACACCGGGACGACGATGAAGGAGCAGCGGAAGCGCGCCGCGCGCTCGGGCTCGTCGTCTCCGCGGCGGAGGCGATGGCGCGGGAGCCCGCCGACGTGGCGGCGGCGCTGCGCGAGACGGCCGGACCTGGCTACTGGCTGCAGGTCGATGTCGACGTCCTCGACCCGAGCATCATGCCCGCGGTCGACAGCCCGGATCCCGGTGGGCTCGACGCCGCGCAGCTCACGGAGCTGCTCGTTCGGCTTGCCCCAGGGGCGGTCGGCGCGTCGATCACGGTCTTCGATCCCGACCTCGATCCCGACGGCCGCTATGCGAGGTCGATCACCGAGATGGTCGTGGCGGGTCTCGCTCACCTGGGCACCGCAACCTGAGGGCTGCGCGACCACTTCCACGCGGAGCGCAGGATGAACGCGAGGATCAGGACCTCAACGCCGATCGAGATGGCGTAGAAGGCGACCCATTCAACGGTCGTCCCCGCCGCGTTGAAGAGCGAGTACGGGATGAGCAGGGACGCGACGACGAGGTTCGTCACGCGGTTCGCCCGTGCGGGCAGCGACATGGAGAGCACCACCATCACGGCCGGGGTCGACACCGAGATCAGAAAGATCGTCAGCAGCGTCGAGCTGATGTCGAACCGCCAGATGAAGCCGTTCAGGATGCCGTCGACCACACCCGGCTTGTAGAAGTTGAGGATGTCGACGTAGACGTACAGGAACATGAAGCTGGTCCATGCGGCGGCGAGCTTCGCCTGCACGGGGATGGTCGGGCTCTCCAGCCGGGTCGGGGTGGTCTCTCGGATGGTCATGATTCTCCTTGGTGGTAACGATTCGTACACTGTACGTCGTACGCTGTACTATGACCGTACGCTGTACGATTGTCAAGTCGTGCAAGTGACTTTGAGGAGAGCGCGTGTCCGCGAGGAGACAACGTGAGGTCGAGTCGGACACAGGGTTGAGCAAGGAGCGGATGCTGCGCGAGGCGACCCGGATCGCCGACCGCGAGGGCGTCGACGGGTTGAGCATGCGCCGGCTGGCGGGCGAGCTCGACGCGGGTGCGATGTCGCTGTACCACTACGTGAAGAGCAAGGAAGAACTGCTCGACGCGATGGTCGACGTGGTGTTCGGCGAGATCGAGCTGCCACCGGAGGAGGAGGAATGGCAGAGCGCGATGCGCCTGCGCGCGGCATCCGCCCAGCAGGTCCTCGCTCGTCACCCGTGGGCGATCAGCCTCATGGAGTCGCGGACATCACCCGGACCGGCGAACCTCCGCCACCACGAGGCCGTCATCGCCTGCCTTCGCACTGCCGGGTTCTCGGTGCCGATGGCGACGCACGCCAACTGGCTGATCGACAGTTACGTCTACGGTTTCGCGTTGCAGGCGGCGAGTCTGCCGTTCGCCACCGCCGATGAGCTCGCGGACATGGCAGAGGATGTGTACCTGCCCCAGCTGCCGCCGGAGCAGTTCCCCTTCCTCAACGAGTCGGCCGCGGCGCTGGCCGCGACCGGCTTCGATCCTGCTGAGCAGTTCACGTTCGGGCTCGACCTGGTCCTCGGCGCCCTCGAGCCGCTGAGGGCCTCACCGTAGCTACGCGGGTCGGCAGCTCGGACGCTCCGTCGGCGAGCCGCCCGCGACGGCCTTCTGTCTCGATACCATCGGCACGGGCGCTGACGCCGATCATCCGGGGGGACGTGATGGACACAGCGGTATCGAGTGAGCCGACGACCGGGGTGCGCGAACGGATCGGCCGCATCTGGTACGGCGGTATCGCGGTCGTCGTCGCGATCGCGCTGATGATCCAGCTCGCGCTCGTGTTCTCCGGCGGCCAGGACGTCAACTCGTTCCACGACACCGCCGGTGAGAGCCTGCCGACCCGCTTGGTGCGGCTGTTCAGCTACTTCACGATCCAGAGCAACCTGTTCGTCCTGTTGACGTCACTCGCGCTCGCACTGAACATCTTCCGCGACGGCAGGCTCTGGCGGGTCGTGCGGCTCGATGCGCTGCTGGGAATCATCATCACCGGCATCGTGTACGAGACGATCCTCGCGCAGCTCATCCACCCACAGGGGTGGGCGCTGGCCGCGACCATCGGCTTCCACTACATCTCGCCCTGGGCGACGCTCATCGGCTGGCTGATCTTCGGTCCGCGCCCGCGCATGTCGTGGTCCACCACCGCACTGGCCTTCATCTGGCCGATCGCCTACCTCGTCGGCATCTTCGTCAACGGCGCGATCACGGGGTGGTACCCGTACCCCTTCGTCGACGTGACGATGATCGGTTTCGCCGACGCCGTCCGCAACTCGGCAGTGATCCTGGCGGGCGGCGTGGTCATCGCGGTCGTGCTGACCCTGCTCGACCACCATCTGCCGTCTCTCATCCGCGACAGACCCCAGGCCGAGCCGCGCTGAGCCCGGTGCGGGAGCAGTCAGTTCGACAGGAAGATCACGGCCAGCAGCATCGCGATGACGAAGGTGCTGAAGACGAAGGCGATCATCGTCTGCCCCGTGACGACCCTCCGACCGAGAGTCGTGAGGATGGACACATCCGACGAGGAGAACGTGGTCGACACCTGCGCCGACAGGTAGAAATAGTCAGCGAACACAGGTTTGGTGTCCCCCGGGAAGCTGAGACTCGGCGCCGCGGCATCCAGGCGCGCGTAGTGGACGGCATAGGCGTAGACGGTCACCGTCCAGGCGCTCACCACGACCAGGAACGCGAGCACGTTGGCCACGACGCTGTCGAGCAGTCCCGGGGTGATCCAGACGGCCGCCACCGCGATCATCGCGAGGATCGACCAATGGGCATTCGCGCTCGGTCCGCCGCCGCTCAGCGACGCGGCGATCCGCTGCGCCCGGCGTTTCGGGGTGGTCGCCGTCAACCAGTCGGCGAGCTGCTGCGCCGTCGCGCGCGAGAACGTGACCTGCGTGAGCACCAGGTAGCCGAGGGAGTAGAAGATCCAGAAGGCGAACGAGGTCACCGCGACGGTGCCGAACGTGAAGGACACGGGCTGCACGACGTTGAAGACCACGAAGGCCGCGACCGTCAGCGCCGTCGCGATCCCCAGCGCGGCCTGGTTGCGGGTGACATCGGACGCCAGCCGGGGCACGCCGCGGCTCGCGGCGGTGCGCGCTCCATCCCCCGCGGTCATCCCCACGCGCTCATCCTCGCATCCGCTCACCGCTTGTCCGCTGATCTTCCTCACCGGGCTCTATCTGGGATGCTGGGCTCCACCTGTCCGACGAGGGATGTGACGGCCGCCGCCACCGGCCGTCGTTCGAGTGGGGGAACGCGTGCATGATCCTGCAATCGACAAGCCGTGGAGACGACCCGGCGCCCTCGCCTACGCGCACCGGCGGGTGAAGAATGCGCTGCGGCCACCCGTGACGGTGTATCCGATGCCATCCGAAGTGCGCAAGGACGAGGACGTCGCCGTGCGGATGCGCGACGGGGTGACTCTGCGGATGAACGTGTTCCGGCCGGCCGGCAGCGACGGCCCGCTGCCCGTCATCCTGTCGGCACATCCGTACCGGAAGGACGCGCTGCCGACGCTTCGGCGAGGTCGGTGGAAGATCAATCCGCAATTCCGGGTCATGAATCAATCGGAGCCGCTGCGCATCTCGGACCAGACCAGCTGGGAGGCCCCCGACCCGGTGTGGTGGGTGCAGCACGGGTACGCGGTCGTCAATCTGGACACCCGCGGCGGAGGTCGCTCCGAGGGCCGCGGCGACCTGCTCTCCGACCAGGAGGCCGACGACATCGCCCAGGTCATCGCGTGGATCGCCGCGCAACCCTGGTCGAACGGCCGTGTCGGGATGCTGGGGGTCTCGTACTTGGCGCTGTCGCAATACAAGGTGGCCGCGCTCAACCCTCCGGCGTTGAAAGCGATCTGCCCGTGGGAGGGCTTCACGGATGCCTACCGCGACTTCTTCACCCCGGGCGGCGTGATCGAGAACGGCTTCGCCCGCATCTGGCTCGCGATCACGAAACGCACCGTGCGGCTCAACACCGACCTGGCCGCCGAGCGACGTCGTCACCCCGAGCGCGATGCCTGGTGGGAGCGCCTCACGCCCGACCTCGGCAGGATCACCGCACCGATCCTGGTGTGCACGAGCTTCTCGGACGCGAACCTGCACAGCGGCGGATCGATGCGCGCGTTCGAGCACGCCGGGTCCGTCGAACGCCACGCCTACGCGCACCGCGGACCCAAGTGGGCCACCTTCTACGGCGAGGCCGCGCTCGCCCATCAGCTCGCCTTCTTCGACAAACACCTGCGCCGACTCGACGTGCCGACACTGCCACCGCTGCGACTCGAGGTCCGCGACCGGCGCGACCGCATCGTCGAGGTCCGGGATGAGCAGGAGTGGCCTCTCGCTCGCACCGAGTGGCGGCCGCTGCATCTCGGCAGCGGTGGAGTGCTCGGCGACTCCGGCGGCACGACCGGGCGCATCGCCTTCGACCTGCGACGCGAGGCCGCGGCGTTCGAGTACCGATTCGACGCGGATGCCGAGCTCAGCGGCCCGATGACACTCCGCCTCCGCGTCTCGACCCGCGGTGCGCGGGATCCGCGCCTGTTCGTCGGCGTGGAGAAGTGGTCGCGGAATGGTCCGGTGCCCTTCGAAGGGTCATACGGATACGGTCGCGACCACATCGCCCAAGGGCGGCTGCGTCTCGCGCTCCGGGGCCTCGATCCGCAGCTCACCGCCCCGCATCGTCCGGAGCACGCGTTCACCGAAGCGCGGCCGGTCCGCGACGGCGAGGAGTACGAGGTGGTCATCCCGCTCAGCTCGTCCGCGACGCGATTCCGCGCGGGAGAGGGGCTGCGGCTGCTGATCGCCGGGCGCTACCTGCAGCCGCGGAATCCGTTCTTCGGCCACTTCCCCGCTCACTACCAGCCGACCGGGCGGGGCCGGGCGACCATCGCGTGGAGTCCCGACGCCCCGTCGACCCTCATGATCCCCGTCATTCCGGGCTCCTGACGCACGGACCACACGACGAAGCCCCCGCTCGACCAGGTCGGGCGGGGGCTCGCTTTGGTATTTCAACGATCGTGGGTGCTCATAATCAACATCCTTCCGTCGGGGACATCGACACTAACGAGGGATCGCAGGCATGGCAAGAGGTGCCGCACCCGACCGCCGCGCTCTACACGGTCGCCGGCCGTTCCCGCATGCCCCTCCCCTGCGGCTGAGGCCGGCCGTAGACTCCGGTGATCCGCCGCCGGAGCGGACCCGATCGAGCAACGGAGGAAGCATGCGACTGGGAATGGTCGGCCTCGGCCGGATGGGTGGCAACCTCGCGCGCAGGCTCATGCGCGACGGCCACGAGACCGTCGTCTTCGACGTCACCGAGGCGGCGGTCGCCGCGCTGGAGAGCGACGGGGCCGAAGGCAGCCGCAGCATCGAGGAGCTCATCGACAAACTGCAGGCACCGCGCGTGGTGTGGCTGATGATCCCCGCGGGACTCACCGGAAAGGTCGTCGACGAGGTCGCCGCGGCCCTCGAGCCGGGCGACATCATCATCGACGGCGGCAACTCCAATTACCGCGACGACGTGCGGCGCGGCAAGAAGCTCGGCGAGCGCGGCATCCACTACGTCGACGTCGGTACGAGCGGCGGGGTCTTCGGACTCGAGCGGGGATACTGCCTGATGGTCGGTGGCCCCGACGAGGCGGTGCAGATCATCGAGCCGATCCTCAAGACGATCGCGCCGGGTCCGGGCGAGATCCCGCGGACCCCCGGCCGTGAGGGCGCCTACGCGCCCGAGGAGCAGGGCTACCTGCACTGCGGCCCCTCCGGCGCGGGACACTACGTGAAGATGGTGCACAACGGCATCGAGTACGGCATCATGGCCGCGCTCGCCGAGGGTCTCAACATCCTCGAGAACGCGGATGCCGGCATCCGCGAGTCCGAGCACTCGGCCGAGGTCGCACCACTCGAAGAGCCCGAGTTCTACCGGTTCACGATCGACACCCCGAAGGTCACCGAGCTGTGGCGGCGCGGATCGGTCATCTCATCGTGGCTGCTCGACCTCACGGCGGCGGCGCTCGAAGAGAACCCGACGCTGGACGGCCTCGCAGGCCGGGTATCGGACTCGGGCGAGGGCCGGTGGACGATCAAAGCCGCGGTGGACACCGGGGTGCCGGTCCCGGTGCTCGCCGCCGCGCTCTTCGAGCGCTTCGCATCCCGTGGCGAAGATCATTACGCGAACCAGCTGCTCTCGGCGATGCGCCTGCAGTTCGGCGGCCACAAGGAGCTTCCGGCCGGCGATGTGCTCGAGGCCGGCAGCCGGAAGGCGGATTCCGACACCGCGTGACGGCGGCGGGCCGATCGGATCGGCGCCCCCGGGACACGACGCAGGAGATTCGCCTCAGGGTCGACGACTTCCGTCCCGGATTTGCCGGAATCCGGGGCGCAGCCCGGGAGCACCGCCTTCGGATCACCTGCGCTATGCCCGCTGTGAGCCGCCGACCTGGCCAGGCCCGATGCCGTATTCAGGCTGGGAGAGTCAGCGGCGCCCGTGAACGCCGAGTTTCCGTGGCCCAGCCCGACCGCCGGCGGCATCCAGCCTGAATTCGGCTTCGTGGAGCGGACCGGAGCCTCGATTACGATGGTCTTGCCGGCGCAATTCGGCGGCGAAACGGCCGGCATCCGATCGGTTAGCACCGGCGAGGCGTGCGCACCAGGGGGCGTCGCGGCGCCCGCGCGCGACCTAGCATCGGGCTGTGAGCAAGCGAGCACCGAAGAGCGTCAGCCTGTTGATCCTCGGCGCCGGGGGCGACCTCACCAAACGCCTGCTGCTCCCGGGGCTCGCGAGCCTGCTGTCGGAGCACGACTACGACGTGCAGGTGATCGGTGCGGCGCGCGAAGAGCGCACCGACGAGGAGTGGCGGCAGCTCATCCGCGACAGCTTCAGCCAGGTCACGCACCCCGAGAACGCCGACCGCTACCTCGAGTCCGCGCGGTACATCACGGGGGATGTGACGGATGCCGAGCACCTGCGCACCCTCCTCGCGGCCTGCGCCCACACGCCGATCATCTACTTCGCCCTCCCGCCCGCCGTCACGGTCAAGGTGTGCCACGCGCTGCGCCAGGTCGAGCTCCCCGACGGCACCCGGCTCGCGCTGGAGAAGCCGTTCGGCACCGATCTGAGGTCCGCGCGGGCTCTGAACCGCGTGATCGCGCAGCTCGTGCCCGAAGAGCAGGTGTTCCGCATCGACCACTTCCTCGGGATGTCGATGGTGCTCAACATCCTCGGCCTGCGGTTCGCGAACCAGTTCTTCGAGTCCGTCTGGAACGGTCGTCGCATCGAGCGCGTCGAGATCGTGTACGACGAGCTGCTGGGGCTCGAAGGGCGCGGCGGCTACTACGACCATGCGGGCGCGCTCGTCGACATGCTGCAGAGCCATCTGCTGGAGGTGCTCGCGCTCGTCGCGATGGAGCAGCCGCCGAAACTGAACGAAGTGGAGCTGCGATCCAACGCGGCGCAGGTGCTGCGCGCGACGCACGTCTGGGATGACGACCCCGCCGCTTCGAGCCGCCGCGCGCGGTACACCGCCGGCAAAGTCGGCGACCGTTCGATGCCCTCCTACGCCGACGAGCCGGGGGTCGACCCCGCCCTGAAGACCGAGACGCTCGCGCAGCTGACCCTCGAGGTCGACACCAAGCGGTGGCGTGGCGTGCCCTTCGTGCTCCGCTCGGGCAAGGCACTCGGCAAATACGTCACGCAGGTGCGCGTGCACATGCGTCCCGTTCCGGAGATCCCCGGATTCGGCGGCGCTCCGGCCCCCGACACGATCATGCTCGACCTCAAGTCGGGGGCGGTGGAGCTGGGGCTCACGATGAACGGGAGCGGCGACCCGTTCACCCTCGAGCGGAGCACACTGGTCGCGAAGAAGGAACTCGGAGACCTCCTCCCCTACGGCCAGGTGCTGCAGGGGATCGTCGAGGGCGACCCGCTGCTGTCGGTGCGGGCCGACATGGCCGAAGAGTGCTGGCGCATCCTCGAGCCGGTGCTGCGCGCCTGGCGCAAGGACGAGGTGCCGCTCGAGGAGTACAAGGCCGGCTCGCTCGGACCGAAGGGCTGGTGACTCACCCGCCCGGCGGGTTGCTGGTCTCGGCATCCGCCCGTGCGTTGTGCGGCTTGGCTCCGAGATCCTGGTCGACCCCCTGGTCGGGCTTCTGCGGAGCGGACGGCGAGGCGCCGGGCTGCGACTCCCTCAGCTCGGCCTGCTCGCCCTCGGACTCTCCGCGAACGTAGGGCAGCGCGTCTCCACGACCGCGCTCGGCGGCCGCGATCGCATCGGCGGCCCGCACGAGGGTGAGGTGCGAGAGTGCCTGCGGCACATTCCCCCACTGGCGCCCCGCGACGGGGTCGTACTCCTCGCTCAGCAGTCCGACGTCGTTGACGAACGTGACCAGACGACCCATGAACTCCCGCGCCCGGGCGATCATGCCCGATGCGGCATATTGCTCAACGAGCCAGAAACTGCACGCGAGGAACGGGTGCTCGGTGCCCGGGAGTCCGTCCACGCCCGTCTCCGGGCGGTACCGGAGAAGCAGCCCGTCCTGCATCAGATCTTCCTCGATCGCAGCGACCGTGCCCAGCATCCGCGGGTCGTCCGCGGCGACGAAACCGATCTGCGCGAGCTGCAGCAGCGCGGCATCCACGGCCTTCCCGCCGTAGCGCTGCACGAAG
>JAESFR010000211.1_pt1 | contig 25931 bp, 23 predicted proteins | sample 9266191 | NCBI WGS metagenome assembly JAESFR01 (sample SAMN14503063, study PRJNA617104) | algae metagenome | isolation source: Pleurocapsa minor HA4230-MV1 and co-occurring heterotrophs from cement on... | place: USA: Nuuanu Pali Lookout, Hawaii | collected 2009-07-20
GGAAGAAGACGAGGGTGCGCACGAGCACGGACGACTTGCGGAGCACGAAGTTGTAGAGCAGTGCGAGGCCGTAGCCGAGGACGACTTGGAAGATCGTGACGAGCACGGCGTACTTGATCGTGAACCAGAACGCGTCCCACACGTACGGGTCGCGGAACAGCCGCTGGAAGTTCTCGATGCCGTTCCACTCGAAGCCGCCGAGGACGGAGCCGGTGAAGAACGTGAGGCCGAAGGACCACAGGACCGGGGCGAGGATGATGACGGTGTAGACGAGCAGCGCCGGGGTGAGCAGCAGCGCGATCGCCTTGCGGTCGCCGAGGACGGACTTCATGAGGCGGCCTTTCGAGACCAGGGGGAAGCGGGTCGACGGTGCGAGCCCGCCTGAGTCAAATGTGCCTCCCCGGCGCGCCCGTGTCGAGCGCGCCGGGGAGAGGTGATCAGCCCTCGTCGAGCGCGGTCTGCACCAGGTTCATGAACTCCTCGGCGGAGAGTTGACCGGTGACCAGGAGGGCGGCGTTCGTCGAGGAGACGCTGCTCGCCTTCGCGTTGAAGAGCGCCTCGAACCACAGCACGCTGTCGGTCGCCGTCGAGATCTCGTCGGCGATCGTCTGCGAGATCGCGGGCAGGTCGGCCGGCTCGTCGGCGATGAAGCCGGTGATCTGACCCTGCTTGAGCGCCTCGTTGCCGTAGTTCTCGGTGATGCACTTCAGCCACGCGCCCACGTTGTTGTCGGCGGCGTAGGTCTTGGCGTTGAACGTGGCCGGCAGGCCGACGTTCGAGGGGTACTCGTCGATCGAGCCGGCACCGCCGTCGACGGCCGGGAACGGCATGAAGCCCACGTTGTCGGCGCCGATCGTGTTGGCGTCGCTGTTGATGTTGCCCAGCAGCCAGCTGCCCATGTAGATCATCGCGGCCTTGCCGGTGAGGAACTCGTTCGAGGCGGCGTCGTAGTCCAGCGAGGCGACGTTGTCGCCGAAGTAGCCCGCCGCACCGAGGTCGGCGATCTGCTGCGCGGCCGCGACGTACTCGGGGTCGGTGAGCTTCGCGTCTCCGTCGGCGACGGCCTGCATCGCGTCGGGGCCGAGCGAGCGGAAGATGTAGCCGCTCACGAGGCGGGTCAGGGGCCAGCCCTGCTCGCCGGATGCCGCGAAAGCGGTGAGGCCGGCGGCCTTGGCCTGCTCGGCCACGGTCAGCAGGTCGTCCCACGTCTCGGGGACGGCCCAGCCGTTCTCCTCGAAGATCGCCTTGTTGTAGAAGATGCCCTCGATGTTGTACTGGTACGGCAGGAAGTTGAACGCGCCGCCGTACAGCTTCTCGATCGTGGAGACGGCGCCCTCGGCGACCTTGTCGCGCACGCCCAGCTCGGTCAGCGCCTTGTCGAAGTCGACCAGGTAGCCGGCTTCCCACAGCTTCGCGCCTTCGGCCGGGTTGCCGCCCGCGGAGAACATGGGGGGCAGGCCGTCCTGCGTGGCGAGGAGCTGCACCTGTGCGTCGAGCTCGGCCTGGGGGATGGAGTTGATCTCGAGCGGAGCGGCTTCTTCCTCGGCGGAACAGGCGTCGTCGGCCAGAGCCTGGAGGACGGGCTCCGTCGTGGTGTTCTCGGCGTTCTTGAGGAACTCGAGCGTCGTGGGGTTCTCCCCGGATCCGCCGCCGTTGTCGCCGCCGCCCGAGCATCCGGCGAGGACGAGCACGCCGACACCGGCCAGGGCGAGAGCGCTGACGAGCGGCTTGCGAAGCCGCCGTGCTGTAGCTGTGGACACATTTCCTCCTTGAAAGTGACGTCGTGTTTGAGACGTTTCAATGAGGATGCTAAGCGAGACGCGAAGCACCTGTCAAGCGGTTTTGAAACGTCACAAAACGATAACGCCGAGGGTCTGCATCAGAACTCGGTCACCATCGGGCGACCGTCGAGGTGGGCGATCATGTTGAGCACGAGGTAGTTCCAGTTCTGGAAGCCCTTCGTCATGATCGGCTCTCCGCTGTCGGGGTGGTAGTACTCGTGCAGGCTGCCGTTCGCATCCAGGTCCTGACCGAACAGTCGCACCGTCTTCTCGGCGAGTTCGCGTGCATCCTCGGTGTAGCCGTACTTGAGCAGCCCGCGGAACACGAGGTAATTGCTGATCCCCCACACCGGGCCGAGCCAGTTCGACGGGTTGTTCGAGGCGCGCAGGTCGTACATCTTCTCGAGCCGCGACAGCGTGCGCACGCCGTACGTCGCGGAGAAGGTGCGCGGGTCGAGATAGCGCTCGCGCATGCGGTCGGCCTGCTCCTGAGACGCGAAGCCCGCCCACAGCGGCAGGAAGCTCGACCAGTTGTCGATCCGCAGCAGCAGCGACGACCAGCGTCGCGGGGCACCGGCGTGCAGCCAGTCCTCGGGGTCGATCGGCCGGAGCGCGAGGTCGACGCTGTAGAACGTCCCGTCGCGCTCGTCCCAGCAGCAGGTGTTCACGGCGTCCGCAAGGTCTTGTGCGCGCCCGCGCCAGCGGTTCGCCTCGGCCAGCCGGCCCGACTCCTCCAGCAGATAGCCGTAGGCGAGGAGCTCGCGGTAGAGCAGGCAGTTGAGGTAGATCGATGCGGTGCTCCGGTCGGGGCGGTAGTACGCCGACGGATCGTTGTCGACGCCGATCGAGAAGTCGGTCTGCCAGTACGCCAGGCCGGTCCCGGCGTGCACGTGACTGTGGAGATACCGCTCGAGGAAGCGGCCGAGGGTGTCGAGGTGGGGCTGGATCCATCCGACATCACCGCGACGCTGGGCGATCATCGCGGCGTGCTGGGCGAGGACGGGCTTGTGCATATTCTCGGAGAAGCCGCCCGCGCGCCCGGGGTCGCGGTGGGTGAGCGCCCCGTCGGGCTTGAGCTGGATCGGCATGACGCCGTCCTCGTCGGTGTGATCGAGGAAGTTGAGGATGCACCCCTGTTCGTACGCGAAGAAGCGGCCGCGGCTGTCGGTGTCGGCTTCGACCTGTCCGAGCACCGCGCTGATGAACCAGGAGTCCCAGTCCCACAGCGCGGCGGAGTAGTAGGGCGAGTCGGGAGTGCTGGGCACGGTGTACGGGTGCGTCAGGATCCCGGCCGGCTCGCGCGTCATCAGCTCGCAGCTCGTGCGGATCTCGTCTTCCAGCAGGCGTTTCCAGCGCTCCAGCATCTTTGCTCCTCGAGTGAAACAGCGTGGCTCCGACAGTCTGTCATTGAAACGTTCCGATGCGCCACCGCGCGGCATCCCGACGTGTTGTACCCTTCTGTTCAATGCTCGCCGCAGGATGACGCGAAGACGCGGAAAGGCACGGGGATGGCCAGGGTCGGTATTCGCGAGGTCGCCGCGCACGCCGGCGTGGCCGTGGGCACCGTCTCGCACTATCTGAACCACCCCGATAAGGTGTCGGCCGAGAAGGCCGACCGCATCCGCGCGGCGATCGAGACGCTCGGATTCGTGCCGAGCAACGCCGGCCGGCAGCTGCGCATGGGAATCAGCACAGTGATCGGCTACATCGCGCCGGATGTCAGCAACCCCTACTTCGCCGAGATCGCCGAGAGCGTCGAGCGGCGGGCCTCGGACTTCGGGGTGAGCGTCTTCCTCGCGAACTCGCATCGCAGCAAGGAGCGCGAGGACGCCTACCTCCAGGTGTTCGAGCAGCACCAGGTGCGCGGGCTGATCGTCTCGTCGCATCTGCCGATCGAGGACCGGCTCGCTGCCGTCCGGGGGCGCGGCACGCCGTCGGTGCTCGTGGGACAGGCGGCGCGCTCGCCCGAGCAGGCCTCGGTGTCGCTCGATGACGTCGACGGCGGCCGCCAGGCGATGGAGCACCTGCTGAGCGTCGGATGCCGCCGCATCGCGTTCGTCGGCGGCCCGCTCGGCATCCCGCAGGTGGCCGACCGTCTGGCGGGAGCCAGTGAAGCCGTCAGCGCCGCCGGAACCGCGGCGACGCTCGAGGTCATCAACCAGCCCGACCGCACGATCCGCGGGGGTCGGGAGGTCGCGGCGGGACTCCTGACCCGTCCTGCCGACCAGCGTCCGGACGGCATCTTCGCCGTGAACGACCTGCTCGCGCTCGGCATCCTGCAGACCCTCGTCTCGGCCGGAGTCCGTGTGCCCGAGGAGCTCGCGCTGGTCGGCTATGACGACAACGAGTTCGCGGAGGCCTCGATCATCCCGCTCAGCACGGTGCGGGGTCGTCACGAGGGGTTCGGTGTCGCGGTCGTCGATCTGCTGTTCGACGTCATGGCAGACAAGTCCGACACGTCGCGGCATCGGGTGTTCCGGCCCGAACTGGTCGGCCGCACCAGCACCCTCGGGTTCGTGCCCCGATGACCGCGAACATCCGTGACGTCGCCGAGCGGGCCGGGGTGTCGGTGGGCACGGTCTCGAACGTGCTGAACCACCGCGAGAAGGTGTCGCCGGATGCCGTCCGCCGCGTGCGCGAAGCGATCGAAGAGCTCGGCTACGTGCGCAACGACGCCGCGCGGCAGCTGCGCGTCGGCCGCAGCTCGACGGTCGGGTTAGTCGTGCTCGATGTGCGCAACCCGTTCTTCACCGATCTCGCGCGGGGCGCCGAGAGCGAAGCGGCCCGCCACGGGCTCTCGGTCATCCTCGGCAACAGCGACGAGGACGTCGAGCGCGAGGCCGGGTACCTCGACCTGTTCGAAGAGCAGCGGGTGCGCGGCATCCTGATCTCCCCGTACCGGGAGGTCGGGCCCCAGCTGCGTCGGCTGCGCTCGCGCGGCACCCCGACCGTGCTCGTGGACCGGCGCAGCGACGACGAGCAGTTCAGTTCGGTGAGCGTCGACGACCAGCACGGCGGCTGGCTCGCGGCTCATCACCTGATCGAGACCGGGCGGCGGCGCATCCTGTTCACGGGCGGTCCGTTCGACATCCGGCAGATCCTGGATCGGCAGACGGGCGCCCGGCGCGCGGTCGATGAGGTGGAAGGCGTCGCTTTCGAGACGATCCCGACGCCCGCCGCGAGCGTGGCGGACGGGCGGGCGAGCGGTGAGGCGATCGCCGCGCGCGCGGCATCCGATCGGCCCGACGCGGTGTTCGCGGCGAACGACCTGGTGGCGATGGGCGTGCTGCAGGGGCTCGCCGGGCACGGCATCCGGGTGCCGGAGGAGATCGCGATCATCGGGTTCGACGACATCGACTTCGCCTCGGCAGCGGTCGTGCCGCTGTCCTCGATCCGGCAGCCGAGCCAGCTGATGGGCGAGACGGCGCTGCGCCTGCTGCTCGCCGAGATCGAGGACCCGGAGGCCGGCGGACAGCAGGTGGTCTTCGAGCCGGAACTGGTCGTGCGCGCCTCCACCGCCGCCGCGGGCTGACGCGGCTCACGCGGTGGGGCGTGAGGAGCTTCGCGCGTGAAGAAGCGGGGAGAAATGCGCTCCGGAGAGGTCTGCGAGGCGTCCGGGCGACGATTTCGCCCCGGTTCTTCACGCGTCGGCGCGCGTTCCGGCCCGTGACACACTGACCCCATGCCCGACATCGAGATGGCGCGCATCGAGGGCGGCTCGGTGCTGCTGCACGACGCGCGGACCAAGCGCCGCTGGAGCGTGCATCTCGAGCCCTTCGAGATCGGGGTCTACCCGGTCACGCAGGAGCAGCTCGCCGAGCTCATCGGCGAGCCCGCGCCGCACCCGCGGCGGCCGGCGACCGACGTGAGCTGGCTGCGGGCGGTGCGCTCGTGCAACGCGGCATCCGAGTGGGAGGGTCTCGACCCGGCGTACACGTTCGACGGTGAGGAGGTCACCTGGCACGTCGACGCGGACGGCTACCGGCTCCCGACGGAGGCGGAGTGGGAGTTCGCCTGCCGCGCCGGGTCGACCGGCGCGCAGTACGGGCCGCTGCCCGAGGTCGCGTGGACGAGCGCCGATGGCGTGAGCGCTGCCCAGGACGTCGGCGGCAGGCTGCCGAACCTGAACGGCCTGTTCGACACGCTCGGCAACGTCTGGGAGTGGTGCTGGGACCTCCTGGACCCGGCCCGTTACGACGCGTACCGGGTGTTCCGCGGGGGCGGCTTCGCCGACGACGCGTGGAGCGTGCGGGCCTCGACGCGGCGCGGAGGGCCGCCGCGCACGCACTCCGACGACGTCGGGTTCCGCGTCGCGCGTGGCGGGTTCGACGGCGCGGATGCCGCGCAGGGCTGGTCGGCGCGCGCCGACCGCGAGCGCGCCCAGTTCGACGGACCGCTCCCGCCGGGCTGGACTCCGAGGCGCTGACCGGCGCATGAGAAGAGCGCGCCCGGCCTTGCGGCCGGACGCGCTCACTGGGCAATAAAGATCAGGCGGTGACGCGCGCCTTGTCGTACGTGGCCGACCCGAACCCCAGGATCAAGTAGCCCACGAAGGAGAACAGCCACAGCAGGAAGATCGAGAACGCCGCGCCCTTGCCGAAGCCCTTGCCGACTCGCAGCGAAACGATGATGTGGAAGATGATGTTGACGATCGGGATGATGTAGAGCAGTCCGAGCCACGCCGAGAAGCCGGCGATCTTCACGAGGACGAACAGGTTCACGATCGGGATGATCGCAAGCCACCCGGGGTAGCCGGCCTTCGTGAAGACCTTCCACAGCGCGATGACGGTGATGATGTAGATGACGAGGCCGAAGAGCCCGTACGTGGTGTTCAGCGAGCTGATGCTCGCCTGGTCGGTGATGGTCGCGAATGCTGTCATGCCGCTCAGCATAGGGGTGGCGGCGCGCCGGTCCTGTGCAACGTCAGCAGGTGTTTCTCAGGACGACATCTGCGGAAGGCCGATCCGGGAGAACGACATCGCGGCGAGATCCACCACCGCGGACCGGACGCCGTCGATGTCGACGGTGATGGTCCGGGCCCGACGGTCCAGGTTCGAGACGAGCACGACGTCGCCGGTCTGGCGGCGCGCTCCCACCGCCCAGACCAGGCCGTCGGGACTGTCGCCCCAGAGGAGCGTCGCCTCCGGCGCACGCAGTGAGACGAGTTCGCCGATCGCGGCCGTCACCGGGTGGTCCTCACCGTCGGACGAGCGGATGCCGCGCGGCCCCCACTCCTCGAAGAACGCGATGCTCGTCACGCCGGGAACGCCGAGCGCCGCCGCCGACGCGATCGTCCATGCCGACAGTTCCGGCGCGCTCTGCCGTGCATCCGCGGCGCCGCCGAACTCGGCGCCGTACCCCTCCGCGAGGTCATCCCTCGTGGGCAGCGGCGGCGGAGTTGTCGCGACGTCGTTGTGACGCGGGCGGAGGGTGACCGGCCCGACGTGCACCGGTGCATCCTCTGCCGTCTCCACGGCCTGCCGCGCGATGATGCGCTGCATCGCGACGGCCTCGATCAGCTGCGGGGTGCCCAGCGAGTGGAACAGGGGAGTGGTGCTGAATGCGACGGCATCCGCGTCGTGCGGGATGATCGGAGCCCACTCCCGGTTGAGTTCGGTGAAGTGCGCGCGCGAGCCGGACACCACCGGCACGTCGATCTTCGCACTGCGCAGCGCCTCGCGCAGGGCCGACAGCACGGCGGCATCGGTCACATGCAGCGCGGCCTCGAACACCCCCACGCGCGCGACACCGGGTGCGTCGCTGAAACCCGCCAGCGCATCCGCGAGCTCTCCGTAGTCCGAATCGACCGTGCCGATGACGCGCACATCCAGCGGCACGCCGCGAGCGGCCGCGCGCGCGAGCGCGGCCCGCCAGTTCGGTGTGCGCAGATCCGCCTCGACGAGGATCTCGGCCGGTGCGGGTCCGCCGGCGGGCGGAGCCGGGTCGGGGGCCGACGCGGCGCCGAGCGCGAGGGCGAAGACCGGTCCGCCCTCGCGGAGACGCACGGCATCGGGATCGATGGCCGCCGCGGGCTCCGAGACCTCGCGGACGTCGATCTGCACGCTCTGCCGCACGCGCTCGCCGGGGTGCAGATCGTACGGGAAGGGAAGGCCGAGCGGCCTGCTGTAGGTCTTGTAGGACGCGTCCGACCAGTTGCGCTGGTCCTCCATCTCGAAGACGTCGCCGGTGAAGGTCACCGCGACCTCCGACCCCGCGTGGACCCACGCGAGCTGAGCGATGTCGAACACGGGCTGATGCGGACTGATCGCGAGCGGGAACGCCGACTCCTCGGTCCTGCCGTCCGAGTGGGTCACGCGCAGCGGCGCCCCGGCGAGGGCGGGCGGATGCAGCACGACGAGCCCCGTGCGATTCGTCGCGAACGCGTACTCGGTCTCGAGATCGGCGATCACGACCAGGCGCGATCCGCGGGCCTCGGCGCGCACGACCCCGCGGAAGCTCGAGCCGAGCTCCTCCGAGCGCACGTGAAGGGTGATCGTCGCGCCCGAATCCCGCACCCGGTCGACCACCAGAGCTGCCGTGTCCCAATTGCGGTCGCGCACGACGGCCCGCACCGAGCGCAGCACGGGACGCCCGTCGTAGGCGATGTCGGCCAGCTCGTCGTCACGCAGCTCGAACGACCACGGCCCGAAACGCCAGACCCGCGCCTCTTCCTCGTTCCACACGGTGCCCATCGTCCTCCTCGAACTGCTCGCCTGTCACGATCTGCGGCGCACGCCCGCAGATCGTGACAGGCGAGCGCGCCCCGGCGGGGGTCGGTCACTCAGAGCGAGGTCATCCCGCCGTCGACCTGGAAGGTCGCACCCGTCGCGAAGGCGCCGTCATCGCTCGCGAGGTACACCATGATCCCCGCGACGTCGTCAGGAGTGCCGGCACGACCGATCGGGATGCGGCTGACGATCGCGGCCCGCGACTGCGGATCTTCACTGATTGCCGCGACGAGAGGCGTCTCGGTGTATGCCGGCTGCACCGTGTTCACACGGATTCCCTTATCGGCATATGCCGCGGCCACCGTGCGCCCGAGCCCGTGCATGCCGGCCTTGGACGCGCTGTACGCGGTGAAGTCCCTGCCTTCGCCGTTGACCGCGGTGGGGCTGCCGGTGAGGATGATCGACCCTCCGCCGCGCGGCACCATCGAGCGCAGCGCGTGCTTGATCGTGAGGAAGGTCCCGGTGAGGTTGATGTCGAGAGTGCGGCGCCACACGTCCAGGTCCAGGTCCGCCGCGGGGGCGTCCTGACCGAACAGCTGCACGCCCGCGTTCGCGACGACGACATCGGGCGCCCAGCCGGCGGCCTCGACCTCGGCGAAGGCAGCGGCGACGGCATCCTCGTCGGAGATGTCCATCGTGACGGCGCGCGCGTTCTCGCCGATCTCGGCAGCGGCGGCCGCAGCACCCTCACCGTTGCGGTCGGCGAGGACCACTCGCGCGCCCTCGCGGGCGAAACGCTGCGCGACGGCCAGGCCGATGCCCAGCGCTCCGCCGGTGATCAGCGCGGTCTTGCCTTCGAGCTGGCCCATCCCTCAGCGCTCGATGTGGTCGAGGTGGAGCATGCGTGCGAGGTTCTTGTCGAGCTCGTCGTCGCGGAAGATCTTCTTCCAGTCGTCCTTGATGATCGACTCGCGGCCGTAGTCCATCGCGATCAGGCAGGCGTCCGAGAACGGGTTGTCGCCGCGCAGGCCGTTGGCGAGCGCCACCTGCGTGTGGCCGTACAGGATGCTGCGGGCCGCAGCCTCGGGCACGCCCATCGTGTTCACCGCCTCCTGGAGCGCCTCGTTCAGGAACTCGCCGATCATGCAGGCCACGGTCTCGACGAGCGTGGGCTCGAGCTGGGCGAGCTGCTTCACGGTCACGAAGTGCACGTCGATCACGGGCGCGTAGATCGCGCGGACCGTGGCCTCGACGATCGCCTTGTGGGTGGGGTCGTCGCTCTCCACGGCCGCGATCGCGTCCTGCGGGGCCGCGATGCCGCCGAACGTGTCTGCCCACTCCTCCTTCGTGGTGCGCTCGAGGAACACCGACGGGTGGCACGGGTGCGCGACAGCCTGCACGACGTCGTCGCGTGTGGTGAGCAGACCGGCGTACGCTGCGGCGGGGTCGAGCGTCAGCACGATCGCGCCGGACTTCAGCTGGGGCACGAGGTCGGCGGTGACGGGGCCGAGAGCGAGGTCGGGCACGGCGAGCACGACGATGTCGGCGTCGGCGACGGCGGTGGCGACGTCGGTGAGCTCGCGGCCCGCGTCGAGGGTGCGCTGCTGCCCGGCGGGCGAGTTCTCGACGTACCAGACGGTGTGGTCGGTCTTCACGAGGTTGTTGGACACACGCATGCCCATCTTGCCGCCGGCGCCGACGACGGCGATCTTGTAGCTCTGGGTGGTCGTGCTCACAGGGTGCTCCTCAGGTATTCGATGGTGGTGCGGGTCCATTCCCGCTCGGTGCGGATGGTGGTCTCGGGGTCTGACTGCCAGGACAGCCAGTGCTCGACGATCTCGTTCACCCCGTGCTCGCGCGGGCGGACGGTCTCGAGCAGGTGCGGATAGTCGTGCAGGCCGTCGCCCATCGGCGCTCCGCCGTAGGTGAAGCCGACCCAGCCGGGCTGACGGGCGAACGCGAAGTCCTTCACGTGCACGTTCTTGACGTGCGCCGCGGTGAGCTCGACGCAGTCCCGCGGCAGCTCGAGGCGGGCGACCACGTTCGCCGGGTCGAGGCAGATGCCGAGCCGAGCGCTGTCGATGCGGGCGACGAGGCTCACGAGGTCGGCGGTCGTGACCTGCTCGTACGTCTCGAGCGCGAGGTCGACGCCGGATGCCTCGTACGCCGGCAGTGCCTGGCGCAGCCACTCCTCTGCCTGCGCGAGCGTCGGCCGGCTGTCGGGGGAGTAGAGCATGCTGCGGACGAGGCGGGCGTCGAACAGGCGGGCCAGTCGGAGGAACCTCTCGAGCCGATCGGGTTCGATGCCCTTCGTGCCGAGCTCGATCGCGAGCCCGAGATCGCGGGCCGCGGCGGCGGCGTCCGTCAGCTCCGCGTCGCTCATCCGCTCCAGCGGGGCGTAGTCGCAGATCTGGAAGAGGCCGACGCCGAGCTCTTTCGTCGCCTCGAACGCGCCGATCAGGCTCAGCGGCTCGGGCACGCGGTCGGAGTGCTGCCAGAAGAACGCATAGGTGCCGAGGCCGATCATGCAGGCCCCCCGGAGCGGTCGCTGACCTCTTCGCCCGACCACCGGCCGGCCAGCGCGGCGGCCTCGTCGAGCACCGCGACGAGGGCGTCGACCTCGTGGGCGAAACGCCCGAGGAAGAGGCCGTCGACGGTGGCGCCGAGTCGGGTCAGCAGTCCGGGGCCGGCCGAGCCGCCGTAGATCACGACACTGCCGGCACGGTCGGGGTCGGCGTCGACGGCGGCGCGGAGCGCGCGGGTCACGGTGGAGATGTGCTCGTCGGGGGCGGGCTCGTCCGCGCCGATCGCCCACACGGGCTCGTAGGCGACGATCACGGGGCCCGCGGGGACGCCGTCCAGATCGACGGCGAGCTGCTCGACGTTCGCGAGCGCGGCGGCGGGGCTTCCGAGCCGCTCCGCCTCGCCGATGCACAGCACCGGGGTGATGCCGTGGCGCAGAGCCGCCGCGGCCTTCGCGGCGGTAACGGTGTCGGTCTCGTCGAACAGGCGCCGACGTTCGGCGTGGCCGATCTCGCCGACCTGAACGCCGATCTCGGCGAGTTCGTCCGCGGTGACCTCACCGGTGTACGGGCCGGGATCGAACTGCGAGACATCCTGGGCGCCGACGAGCACGGGGGTTCCGCGGAACGCGTCGAGCGCGGCGGGGATCTGGAGGTACGTCGGGATCACGAAGAAGCGCACGGCGCCCTCGGCCACCGCGGGGTGAGCGGCAGCGCGCTGCGCGACATCGGCGAACCACGCGCGCGCCCGCTCGTGCCCGAAGTACGTCTTCAGGCTCACCCCGACCGTGACCCGGCTCATCAGCAGCTGCCGGTCGTCTCGTACTCGTCGATCACAGCGACCTTCTCGGCGGATGCCGAGGAGGTGTCGAAGCGATACGTGAGCCACTCGCGCACGAGGCGGCGGGCGAGCTCGATGCCGATCACGCGTTGGCCCATCGTGAGCACCTGCGCGTTGTTGGAGAGGACGCCGCGCTCGACCGAGAACGAGTCGTGCGCCGTGACGGCGCGGATGCCGGTCACCTTGTTCGCGGCGATCGCCACGCCCAGGCCCGTGCCGCAGATCAGCAGTGCCCGGTCGGCGGTGCCGTCGGCGACCTGCTGGGCGGCCTCGATCGCGACCTTCGGATAGGCGGTGTGACCGTCGGCGTCGACGCCCACGTCGACGACGGACGCGACACCGGGGTTCTGCTCCAGATCCTTCTTTAGGATCTCCTTGTAGTCGTAGCCGGCGTCGTCGCTGCCGATCACCAGACGCAGCGGCTCGGGGGTGGTGGTCATGTCAGTTCTCCTGGGGTGAGGTCAGCACGGGGGTCAGGGCGGTCGCGATCAGCGCGAGGCTGATGGCGCCCGGGTCGGGAGTGCCGATCGCGTGCTCGCCATGCGTGCGCGCACGGCCCATGCGGGGGAGCAGATCGGAGGTCGCCGCCGCGGCCCGGGTCGCGGCATCCGCTGCGCTCGCCCAGGCGTCCGAAAGGGTCGCACCCGCATCGACGGCCTGGGTGAGGGTCATCGAGAACGGCACCAGCGCGTCGACGAGCGTCTTGTCGCCCACTTCGGCCTTGCCGTAGTCGGTCACGCCGCGCGAGCCCGCGGCCACACCCGCAGCCACGGCTGCCGCATCCGGGCGACCGGTGTCGCCGAGCTTCGCGGCGACGGCGTTCAGGATGACGCCCCACAGAGCTCCCGACGTGCCTCCGGCGCGATCGGCCCACGCGTCGGCGGCACGCGCGAGCGTTGTCGCGGCGCCCGCCCCGCCGCGCTGCGCGGCGCGCGCGGCCGAGAGCGCCGCCTGCGAGCCGCGCTGCATCCCGATGCCGTGGTCGCCGTCGCCGGCGATCGCGTCGATGCGACCGAGCTCGTCGACGTGCTCCTCGACCGTGGCGGCGATCGCGGCGACCGCGCTCAGCACGGTGGTGGCGACCCGGCGAGAGTCCTCGTCGGACGGCGGGATGTCCTCGAACGTCTCGTCGTCGGCATCCGTCACGACGGCGCGCTCCTGCGCGGCGACCGACCCGCGACGGTAGGCGGGTGTGTCCGCGCCGGTCTCCCACAGCGTCTCCAGCTCGTCGTCGAGCCAGAAGAGCGTGAGCGACGTGCCGGCCATGTCGAAGCTCGTGCAGTATTCGCCGACGTGCGGGTCGACGATCTCGATGCCGGCTTCCGCGAGCAGCTCGGCGATCCGCCGGTAGACGACGAACATCTCCTCGTACTTGAGGGATCCGAGACCGTTGAGGATCGGGACGACACGTGCGCCCCGGATCTCGATGCCGTCGGGCACCTCGTCGAGCAGGCGCTCGACCAGCAGCGCGGCGAGGCCGTCCGCGGTCGGGATGTCGGTCTCGTCGATCCCGGGTTCGCCGTGAATGCCGAGACCCACGGCCATGCGGCCCTCCGGCACGCTGAACAGGGGCTGGGCCGCACCGGGCAGGGTGCAGCCCGAGAACGCGAGGCCGAACGAGCGCGTCCGTTCGTTCGCGTGCGCCGCGACGCGGGTCACCTCGGCGAGGTCGCGTCCGGCTTCCGCGGCGGCCGCCGCGATGCGGAACACCGTCAGGTCGCCGGCGATCCCGCGGCGCCTGTGCTTCTCTTCGGCTGCGGCCGAGGCGACGTCGTCGGTGACCGTGACCGTCTCGCACGCGATGCCCTCAGCGCGCAGCCGCTCCTGCGCGGCGTCGAAGTTCAGCACGTCGCCGGCGTAGTTGCCGTACGAGAAGAACACCCCGCCGCCGTTGTCGGCGGCCTTCGCGACCGAATGCACCTGCTGGGTCGAGGGCGAGGCGAACAGGTTGCCCATGGCCGCGCCGTGAGCCAGCCCCGGCCCCACGAGTCCGCCGAACGCGGGGTAGTGACCCGAGCCGCCGCCCACGACGACAGCGACCTGCCCTTCCGGCGAGACGGTCGAGCGCACCACGCCTCCCGAGACGCGGCGCACATAGCGCTCGTTCGCCGCGACGAAGCCTGCGATCATCTCGTCCGCGAAGTCCGCGGGGTCGTTCCAGAGTCTGGTCATCGGCGCGCTTTCCGTTCGTCCTCGGCGTCCACGGCGTCCTCCCCGCCGGCTTCGCCGACCGTCACCGGGTTGATGCGGTTGCTGCGGGCCAGGAGGATCATCAGCACCGCAGATACCAGCATGACGAATCCGACGATGAACATGGGCACTTCGTACCCTCCGGTCCAGTCGTGCACGGCACCGGTGATGAACGGCGCCGAGAACCCGGCCAGGTTGCCGATCGTGTTGATCAGGGCGACGCCGGCAGCGGCAGCGGCCCCGGTGAGGAAGCGCGTGGGCAGCGTCCAGAAGTTCGGCAGAGCCGCGAAGATCGCCGACGCCGTGATCGTGATGACCGCGATCGTCGCCACCGGCGAGCCCATGAACAGCGCGAGCGGGATGCTCACGGCCCCCGCGAGGGCCGGGATCGCGATGTGCCACGTCTTGAGACCGCGCTTGGAGGCGTCGCGCGACCAGAAGTACATGATGATCGCGGCAGGCAGGTACGGGATCGCCGTGATCAGGCCCTTCTGGAACACGTCGAACGTCTGGCCCGTCTGCTCCTGGAAGCCCTCGATGATCGTGGGGAGGAAGAACGCGAGCGCGTACAGCCCGTAGATGAAGCCGAAGTAGATGAAGGAGAGCACCCATACCCGGCCGCTCTTGAACGCGAACCGCGCCGAGACGTGACCGTGCTCCTTCTCCTGGGTGGCGGCCTTCTCCCGGTCGAGGGCGTCTGTCAGCCAGACCTGCTCCTCGTTCGTGAGCCACTTCGCGTCGGCCGGCTTGTCCTTCAGGTAGAACCACGCGATGATCCCGACCACGATCGCGGGGATCGCGACGCCGAAGAACATGAAGCGCCAGCCCTCGAGGCCGAAGAACACCTCGTGGTGCTGGATGAGCCAGCCCGCCAGCGGCGCGCCGATCACGGTGGTGAGCGGCTGGGCCAGGTAGAAGAGCATCAGGATGCGGCCGCGGTACTGCGCCGGCACCCACAGGCTCAGGAATAGGATCGCGCCGGGGAAGAACCCCGCCTCGGCGACGCCGAGGAGGAAGCGGAGCACGACGAGCTGCTCGAAGTTCTGCACCCATGTGAACAGCAGCGCGACGATGCCCCAGCTGACCATGATGCGCGAGAGCCAGCGGCGGGCGCCGAACCGGTGCAGCGCGAGGTTCGACGGCACCTCGAGCAGGATGTAGCCGATGAAGAACACGCCCGAGGCGAACCCGAACTGGGCGGCGCTGAGGGCGAGGTCGTCGTTCATGCCGTTGGGGGCGGCGAATCCGATCGCGGTGCGGTCGAGGTAGTTGATGAAGAACATCAGCGCGACGAACGGCACGAGGCGTATCGACACCTTGCGGATCGTGGAGCGCGCGACGTCCGGGGTGCGTGAACTCTGGGGGGCGGTCACGATTCTCCGATCAATCGACGGTGATCTCTGGGGGGTGGTCCGACGAGGACCTGAGAGTAGTTTGTCAAACCGGTTGACCAATTGCAAGTGCTGATCGGCGCTCTCACGCGCTACATTGTTCGCATGCCCGCCTATCCCGGTGACCGATCGAGCGAGATCTCGGCCGCCCTGTCGGCTCTGCCCAGCGGCACGCCGGTCTCGGAGGTGGCCCGGCGACTGCTCGACCTGTTCACGAGCGGGTCGATCGCGCCGGGGACACGCCTTCCTCCCGAGCGGCACCTCGCCGCGACCCTCGGGGTCGGCCGCTCCGCCGTGCGCGAAGCGCTCGCCGCGCTGGAGATCCTCGGGATCGTCGACGTGCGGCCGGGCTCGGGAACCTACCTGCGCGGCACCGCGAGCGAGCTGCTTCCTCAGACGCTGCGCTGGGGTCTGCTGATCGGAGAGCGAAACACGGGCGAACTCCTCGAACTGCGCTCGGGCCTGGAGATCTACGTCGCTCGCCTGGCTGCGACCCGTGGCCGCACGGAAGACCTCGAGAAGGTGGGCGCCTCCCTCGAGCGGATGCGCTCGTCGCTGGAGAACCTGAAGACGTTCGCGCGCGCGGACCTGGAGTTCCACGACGCGCTCGGGCGCGCCGCCGGCAACGACGTGCTCGTCGACCTGTTGCACGTCGTGCGCTCTCTGCTGCAGGTCTACGCGGATCGCGCCGTGCACGACGACGCCGAGGCGCGGGTCGCGATCGACGAGCACGACGCCGTCTACCGAGCCGTCGTCGCAGGAGACCAGGATGCCGCGGCCTCCGCGATGGCGGTGCACATGGCCACCGCATCCCGTCGCCTGGCCGACGAGACCACCCGCGTCCCGTGAGCGGCGCCGCGCGCCGCCCTGCCGAAGTCCAGGTCGCGCCCGCGCGTAGGGTGGTGCAGATGGAACGCAACTGGTCCGGAACCCATGTGTACACGGCGCCGCGGATCGTCCCCGTCTCGTCGGTCGACGAGGTTCGCGCCGCCCTCGCGGGCCGCGGCCGCGTGCACGCGCTGGGCACACGGCACTCGTTCACAGACCTCCCCGACACCACGGGCGTGCTGCTGGATCTGGCCGGGCTGACCGGCGGCTTCGTGCTCGACGAGGACGCCGGCACCGTGAGCGTCGCGGCCGGCACCCGATACGGCGAACTCGCGCTCTGGCTCGAGGAGCGCGGGTACGCCCTGCACAACCTCGGATCGCTGCCGCACATCTCTGTGGGCGGCGCGACGGCGACCGCGACGCACGGTTCGGGCAATGCGAACGGCGTGCTGACGAGCGCGGTGCGCGGCATCCGCTTCGTGACCGCCGACGGCGAAGTGCGCGATGTCCGTCGCGGCGATGCCGACTTCGATGCGCTCGCGGTGGGCGTCGGCGCGTTCGGCGTCGTGGTCTCACTCACCCTCGCGGTGCAGCCGACCTACCGGGCACGGCAGGACGTCTACCGCGACGTGACGTGGGATGCCGCTCTCGGCGCGTTCGATGACATCACGGGTGCGGGGTACAGCGTGTCGGTCTTCACGCGCTGGGATCCCGATCTGCTCGGCGACGTCTGGGTCAAGACGCGCCTGGATCGCGACGACGACCCGGTGCCGGACGCGCTGCTGGACGGCGCGCGGTTCGTCGAGGCCAATCCGCTGGAGGGGCTGCCCGATCTCACCCAGCTGGGCGGCGTGCCCGGGCCCTGGCTCGCGCGCCTGCCGCACTTCCGGCTCGAGGGGAAGCCGTCTTTCGGTGACGAGATCCAGAGCGAGTACTTCATCGCGCGCTCGGACGCGCCCGCGGCACTGGGCGCGATGCGCGAACTCGCGCCGCTCGTCCAGCCCGTGCTGTTCGTGAGCGAGCTGCGGACCGCGGCATCCGACGATCTCTGGCTGAGCGGCGCGTACCATCGCGACTTCCTCGCGATCCACTTCACGTGGCACAACGACGACGCCGGTGTGCGCGCGGTGCTGCCCGAGGTCGAGCGCGCGCTCGCGCCCTTCCACGCCCGCCCGCACTGGGGCAAGCTGCACCTGTTCGGAGCGGACGACATGGCGCGCGTGCACCCGCGCCTCCCCGATGCCCGTGCCGTGTTCGAGCGCCACGATCCCGAGGGTCGCTTCAGCAACGCGCACCTCGAACGCGTGGGAGTGCGCGAGCGACGGTCCTGACGCCGCCGCGCGCTGTCGCCCAGGGGCGTCAGCCCGCGCGACGTAGGGGCTCGGCGCTCGGGCGGCGGGAGGTCGGGCGCTGCGGCGCGTCGGGCAGCCGGATCGGGGTCGTCGACGCGACCTCTTCGGAGAACTCCTCGCGTGCCGGGGCGATCACCGCGATCGGCAGGGTCTCGTCGATCGTCAGCGCGAAGCGCTGCTTCTCACTTCGGTGCACGCGGCCCGAGGCGAGCAGCCAGATCGTGCCGATCGAGAACGCCACGAGCGCTGCGGCCGCACCGAGCAGGATCGCGACGCGTGGGCCGAACTCGGCGGCCGCCCAGCCGACGATCGGCGCGCCGATCGGCGTGCCGCCCATCAGGATCGCCATGTAGAGCGCGAGCACCCGGCCGCGCAGTGCGGGATCGGTCGTGGTCTGCACGTACCCGTTCGCGGTCGTGAGCATCGTGACGACCGCGAAACCGGTGAACATGAGGGTCACGGCGTAGGCCCAGTACCCGGGCATGACCGACGACACCGAGGCGGCGACCGCGAACAGCAGGGTTCCGCCGATCACGACGCGCAGGCGCGCGCGGTCGCGGCGGGCGGCCAGCAGGGCGCCCGCCAGCGAGCCGATCGCGAGGATCGAGCTCAAGAGGCCGAAGCCGTCGGCATCCCGGCCGAACTCGAGCGCCATCGTCGAGGCGAAGATCGGGAAGTTCATGCCGAACGCGCCGACGAGGAAGACCATCGAGAAGATGACGATCAGATCCGGCCGCTTGCCGACGTACCGGAAGCCGTCGGCCAGGCGCGACGCGCCCGCGGTGTTCGCGCGCGGCATGAGCTCGTGGCGCCGGATGAGCAGCAGCGCGATGATCATGCCGAAGAACGTCACGGCGTTCACGAGGAACACCCATCCGGTGCCGACCGCGACGATGATCACGCCGGCCGCGGCCGGGCCGATCATGCGGGCGCCGTTGAAGGATGCCGCGTTCAGGGCGACAGCGTTCGAGGCGTTCTCGCGCGTGACGACATCGGAGACGAACGCCTGACGCGCAGGGTTGTCGAACGCCGTGACCACACCGAGCGCCAGGGCGAACCCGTACATGATCGGCAGCGTCATGAGCCCAGTGAGGATCATGACGCCGAGTGCGACGGCGAGCAGCAGCAGGATCGCCTGGGTGAGCATGAGCAGGCGTCGACGGTCGAAGCGGTCGGCGACCCAGCCGGTGACCCCGACGAGCAGGAGCGGGGGAGCGAACTGGAGCGCCATCGTGATCCCCATCGCCGCGGCGTCGTTGTCGGTCAGCTCGGTCAGCACGACCCAGTTCTGCGCGGTCGCCTGCATCCAGGCGCCGATGTTCGACACGAGCGCGCCGATGAACCACACCCGGTAGTTGAAGACCGAGAACGACCGGAACATCGCGCTCATCGGGCCACCATCCGCTGCATGATCGCGGCCGCCTTCGCGAGGATCTCGCGCTCGGTGGGGTCGATCTCGGCGAGCGCCTCCTCGACCCACGCGTCGCGCCGGCGCGCGGTCTCGTCGACGACGGCCCGACCGTCGTCGGTCAGGTCGATCACGACCTTGCGGCCGTCGCTCTCATCCGCGCTGCGGCTGATGTAGCCGGCATCCTGCAGGCAGTTGACGGTGCGGTTCATTGCGGGCGATGACACGCGCTCGCGGTCGGCGAGCTCGGTCAGCGTGTGCGGGCCGTGCACGAACAGCCCGGCCAGGACGGCGAACTGACCGTCGCTCATCGAGTCGACGGCGCGCTGGGTGCGCATGCGGCGCGCGAGACGGAACGTGGCGATACGCAGATCGGAGGCCTCGCGCGAGAGGTCGGGGGAGTGCTCTGCGGGATCGGACATCGATCCTTAGCTTAGTTCATTATCCTTGTTAAGTAAATTCGGAGAGGCCGGAGAGTCGCCGCCGTCGGACTCCGGCGCGGGGCGGCGGGCGCCGCTGAGCGAGAACGTCGCGATCAGGCCGATCACGAGGAAACCGGTCGCCGCGAACGCCGACAGACGGGTGCCCTCCGAGAACGCCGACTTCGCCGCATCCGCCACCGCGGCCGTCTGCGGGTTCGCCGCGAGACCCGCGATCGCGGCACCCGCCGAGTCGACGACCGAGCTGACGACCTGGTCGACCTGATCGGCGGGAAGGTTCTGCTGCTCGAGCTGCGAGGTCAGGATGCCGGCGGTGCTCGTGAACAGGATCGTGCCGAGGATCGCGACGCCGAGCGCGGAACCCACCTGGCGCGAGGTGGACTGCGTGCCCGAGCCCTGTCCCGACATCTCGACCGGCACGTCCTGCAGGATCACGCCGGTCAGCTGCGCCGTGGCCAGTCCGACGCCGAAGCCGTACACGAACAGCGCGGGGACCAGCCAGCCCCACACCGCGTCCGGCCCGATGATGATCCCGACGCTCGCCACGCCGATGATCTCCGCCACCAGACCCACCCGCACGATCGTCACGGGCGAGATGCGCCCCGAGGTCGCACCGGCGAAGCCGCTCGCCATGAACGAGCCGATCGCGAGCGAGAGCAGCAGGAAGCCGGTCTGCAGCGCATCGAAGCCGAGCACGAACTGCAGCCACAGCGGCAGCGTCAGGATGATGCCGAATTCACCGAGGGAGATGAGCATCGCTGCGATGTTCCCGTTGCGGAACGACGAGATGCGCAGGAGGGAGAACTCCAGCAGTACGGACCGGCCGGCCCGCTTACCGTGCCGCTCCCACGCGATGAACGCGACGAGCGCCGCCGCCGAGATCGCGAACGCGATCGGCACGGGCGAGAGGGCGAACGGCCAGGTGAAGCCGCCGATCTGCATCGGCGTCTCGGTGAGCCACCAGCCGTAGGTGCGTCCCTCGATGAGCCCGAACACGAGAGGCCCGAAGATGAGCACCGACAGCACCGCGCCGAGCACGTCGATGCGGCCGTAGCGTTCTTCGCGGGATTCGACCACCGTGAGCAGCACGCCGACGAAGATCAGGATGCCGAGCGGCACGTTGATGCCGAACGCCCACCGCCATGAGAACGCGGTCGTGAGCCAGCCGCCCAGGAGCGGACCGACCGCGACCATGCCGCCGATCGTCGAGCCCCACACCGCGAATGCGATGCCGCGCTCGCGTCCGCGGAAGGTCGCGTTGATGAGCGAGAGGGTCGTGGGCAGCACCATCGCGCCGCCGACGCCCTGCACCAGCCGCGCAAGGATCAGCAGGTCGCCCGTCGGCGCCAGGCCGGCGAGGACCGACGCCGCCGTGAAGATCACGATGCCGATCAGCAGCATCCGTCGCCGGCCGAACTTGTCCGCGAGGCTTCCGAACAGCAGGAGGAGCGACGCGAAGACCAGCGTGTAGGCCTCCTGGACCCACTGCACCTGCGTCGACGAGATGCCGAGGTCGTCGACGATCGAGGGGACGGCGACGTTCACGATCGTCGAGTCGACGATGATGAGCGCGACGCCGAGGCTGATGAAGACGAGACCGAACCACCGGCGCGACGACGAAGGAGTCATTTCGCTAGTTTATCTAGCAAACTCTCGGAGCGGCCTGCGAATCTATACTCAGCCCCATGCCCGAGTTCATCGATGCGCACGGCATCGCGATCGTCTACGACGTCTTCCCCGCCGACGGCGACCCGCGCGGCGTCGTCCAGCTCTGCCACGGCTACGGCGAGCACGCCGGCCGGTACGGCGCGCTGATCGCCGCGCTGAACGCCGACGGCTTCCACGTCTATGCCGACGACCACCGCGGGCACGGCCGGACCGGACTCCGGCAGCACGCCGACGATCGCACCCGACTGGGCACGCTGGGCCCGGGCGGCGTGCCGGCCGCGGTCGCTGCTGTCGCGCAGTTCACGCAGATCGTCCGCGACGAGAACCCGGACCTGCCTCTCGTGCTGCTGGGTCATTCGTGGGGGTCGTTCATCGCGCAGATGCTGTTGAACCAGCATCCGGACTGGTACGACCTCGTCGTCCTGACCGGCACGGTCTACCGTCAGCTCGGCTGGGGCAATCTCGGCGACCTGAACGAGCGGTGGAAGGGGCCGACAGCCACCGGCATGGAGTGGCTGTCGACCGACGACGAGGTGGTGCGCGGGTTCATCGACGACCCGATGTGCACCGTCGTCCCGATGGGCAAGACGTTCGGGCTCTACGGGCAGCTGCAGATGCTGGGCAAACCGCGGCGAGACCTGCGCGCTGCGGCCGGCGACGTCCCCGTCCTGCTGATGGTGGGCCGCGACGACCCGGTGGGCGGTCCGCGCAGCGTGCACCGGCTCGCTCAGTCGTTCCGCGAGCGAGCCGGGCTCACGGATGTCACCACGTACGTCTACCCCGGCGCCCGTCACGAGATCTTCAACGAGGCGGTGCAGGCGCAGGTGCGGGCCGATCTCCTCGCGTGGTTGAACGCGCGTCTGCCGGCGCGCGACTGACGCGGGGCCGAGTCAGCGGGAGCTGAAGGCCGCGTCGAACGCGGCGGTCGGCGCCTCGAACGCATTGCGCTGAACGAACGCGAGTGCCTCGGGTGCTCCGATGAGCCGGTCCATGCCGGCATCCTCCCACTCGACCGAGATCGGTCCGTCGTAGCCGATGCTGTTCAGCGCACGGAAGGCGGCCTCCCACGGCACGTCGCCCCGTCCCGTCGAGACGAAGTCCCAGCCGCGACGCAGGTCGGCCCACGCCAGATGCGAGCCCAGCCGCCCGTTGCGTCCGTTGCCGAGATTGAGCTTCACGTCCTTGCAGTCGACGTGGTAGATCAGGTCCTTGAACTCCAGGATGAAGTCGACCGGGTCGAGGTCCTGCCACATGAAGTGCGACGGATCCCAGTTGAGCCCGAACGCCGGGCGGTGCCCGATCGCCTCGAGCGTGCGCACGGTGGTCCAGTAGTCGTACGCGATCTCGCTGGGGTGCACCTCGTGCGCGAAGCGCACGCCGACCTCGTCGAACACGTCGAGGATCGGGTTCCACCGGTCGGCGAAGTCCTGATAGCCCGCGTCGATGAGCTCCTGGGACGCCGGCGGGAACATCGCGACGTACTTCCAGATGCTCGACCCCGTGAATCCCACGACGGTCTTCACGCCGAGCTTCGCGGCCAGACGCGCGGTGTTCTTCATCTCCTCGGCCGCGCGCTCGCGCACGCCCTCGGGGTCGCCGTCGCCCCACACGACGTCGGGGAGGATGTCGCGGTGGCGCTGATCGATCGGATCGTCGCACACCGCCTGTCCCTTGAGGTGGTTCGAGATCGCCCAGACCTTCAAGCCGTACCGCTCGAGCAGGTCGAGCTTTCCCTGCACGTACTCGTCGTCGTCCCAGCGCCACGGGTCGAGGTGATCGCCCCAGCAGGCGATCTCGAGACCGTCGTAGCCCCACACCGATGCGAGGCGCGCGACCTCTTCCAGGGGGAGGTCGGCCCACTGGCCGGTGAACAGGGTGATCGGACGCGGCATCGCGGTTCCTTCCGTCGGCGTTCGGTGAAGGGTCAGTCGGTGGTGATCCAGGCGCTTCCCGACGCGGAGCTGCGCTCGACGGCATCGAGCACGCGCTGCACGTGCAGGCCGTCGGCGAACGACGGCCGGGGCTGGTCGCCGGAGGCGATCGCGTCGACGAAGTCGACCACCTGGTGGGAGAAGCCGTGCTCGTAGCCGAGCATGTGCCCCGGCGGCCACCACGGGGCGAGGTACGGGTGATCGTGCTCGGTGACGAGGATCGTGCGGAAGCCCTGTTCGCCCGCGGGGAGCGTCGCGTCGTAGAACGCCAATTCGTTCATGCGCTCGAGATCGAACGAGACGGCTCCGAGCGAGCCCGACACCTCGACCCGGAGGGCGTTCTTGCGACCGGTCGCGAACCGGGTGGCCTCGAACGTGCCGAGGGGCGCGTACCCGCCGTCGGGAGCGCTGTACCGGCCCGAGAAGAGTGCGATGTCATCGACCGTCACGGCGCCGCGCTCGTCCGACGCGGTGCCGGAGAGCCCGACCCCCTCGGCGAGCAGCGGGCGCTCGGCCACGATCGTGTCGATGATGCCCGACACGCTGTTCAGGCGCAGGCCGGTGATGTATTCGGAGAGGTCGATCGCGTGAGCTCCGATGTCGCCGAGCGAGCCAGAGCCCGCCCGCTCCTTCTGCATGCGCCAGGTGAGCGGTGCGTCGGCATCCATCAGCCAGTCCTGGCGGTACGAGGCGCGCACCTGGCGGATCTCGCCGATCCGCCCCGCCGCGACCAGATCGCGCGCGAAGGTGGCAGCCGGGACGCGCCGGTAGGTGAAGCCCACCATCGAGCGCACGCCGCGCTCGGCGGCGCGGGCCGCGGTATCCGTCATCGCCTCGGCTTCGGCCACGGTATTCGCCAGCGGCTTCTCGCACAGGACGTGCTTGCCCGCCTCGAGCGCGGCGATCGCGATCTCGGCGTGCGTGTCGCCGGGCGTGACGATGTCGACGATGTCGATGTCGTTCCGCGCGATGACCTCACGCCAGTCCGTCGCCGCTTCCCCCCAGCCCCACTTGTCCGCCGCGGCCGAGACGGCCGCGGCGTCGCGGCCGACGACCACGGACATCTCGGGGTGACGCGGCAGGTCGAAGAAGCGGGGCGCCACGCGCCACCCCTGCGAGTGGGCGGCGCCCATGAAGCCGTAGCCGATCATGGCGACGCGCAGATTGTCGGTCACTGGTTCTCCGGGAGGTCGAGGAAGAGGAACAGGGATCGGAGGGCGGCAGTGGACGCCCCCCGATCCCTGGGCGAGGTCAGGACTCGAAGGCCAGTCCGATGTACTGGTCGACGTTCTCCTTCGTCACGACCGGAGCGTCCAGCACGATGCGGTTGGGCACACCGGGCGTGATCAGGTCGCTCATCGTCTTGCCCTGCGCGATGAGGCGCGCGAGCGCGATGCCGTCGGCGGCCTGCGTCGACGGGTAGATGATCGTCGCCTTCAGCACGGTGTCATCGGCCTGGATGGCCTCCATCGCGTTCAGCGAGCCCGCGCCGCCGACCATGAAGAACTCGTCGCGTCCGGCGGCGGTGATCGCCGCGAGGACGCCGATGCCCTGGTCGTCGTCGTGGTTCCAGATGGCGTCGATCTGCGGGTTGGCCGACAGCAGCTGGGATGCCGCCGCCTCGCCGCCCTGGACGGTGAAGTCGGCAGCCACGCGGGGTCCGACCTCGAGACCGCAGTCGCTCAGCGCGTCGGCGAAGCCCGCGGAGCGGTCCTGCGTCAGCGGAAGCGAGTCGATGCCGGCGATCTCGGCCACGACGGCGTCGGGGTTGTCGCTCAGCTGCTCGCAGATGTACGTGCCCGCGCTGACGCCCATCCCGTAGTTGTCGCCGAGCACCGTGGTGCGGGCGGCGAACGGGCTGGAGAACTCGCGGTCGACGTTGATGACGGGGATGCCGGCCTCCATGGCCTTGATGGCGACCTCGGTCAGCGCCGCGCCGTCGCTCGGCAGCAGCACGATCGCGTCGACCCCGTCGTTGATGAAGGTCTCGACGGCGGCGATCTGCGCGTTGACGTCGTTCGTGCCCTCCGCGAGCTGCAGCTCGACGTCGGGGAAGCTCTCGGCCGCGGCGATCGCGCCCGAGTTGATGGCGCCGAGCCAGCCGTGGTCGGCTGCGGGGCCCGAGAAGCCGATGACGACAGTGTCGCCCGAGGCCTCGTTCTCCTCCGACGTCGTGCCCTGGTCGGCGACGTCCTCCTCCCCCTCGGGAGACCCGGCGGTGCAGCCGGCGAGTAGCGCGACGGTGGTGAGGGCGGCGAGGCCGACTCCCAGCATCCGCGTGCGCGCAGTCCGTGATGAACGCATGTATTCCTCCTTGAATGTGAGTGCAGGGTCAGACGCGATCGATCGCGACACTTGCCGACGTTTACCCCAGCCCTGACCGAGGACAAGGTAACAGAACATCACCGCTGTCCGACAGGTTTTGAATGAACGTCGGCAGAAGTAAGAGTGTTATCTCTCGCCGTGATTACACGCAACGCCGGGATCGACCGTCGAAGCCGGTGTGTGCGAACGTCTCGATGTGCTCGCATTCGGTCTGTTATGGTCCCAGGTGTGATCAAAGATGACCGGGGATCGGCGTTACTGGATGTGCGCGGCGTCACCAAGTCCTTCGCGGGAGTGCAGGCGCTGCGCGGAGTCGATCTCGATGTCCGAGCGGGCGAGGTCCATTGCGTCCTGGGTCAGAACGGCGCCGGCAAATCGACCCTGATCAAGACGCTCGCAGGAGTCCACCGCCCGGATCAGGGCACGATCCAGTGGCTCGGCGAGACCGTGGAGATCGCGACGCCCGAGGCTGCTCTCGAGCTCGGCATCGCCACGATGTACCAGGAGCTGGACGTCGTCGACGGGCTCAGCATCGCCGAGAACATCTTCCTCGGGCACGAACTCGCGCGCGGCGGATTCACCAAGC
>JAESFR010000212.1_pt1 | contig 25879 bp, 24 predicted proteins | sample 9266191 | NCBI WGS metagenome assembly JAESFR01 (sample SAMN14503063, study PRJNA617104) | algae metagenome | isolation source: Pleurocapsa minor HA4230-MV1 and co-occurring heterotrophs from cement on... | place: USA: Nuuanu Pali Lookout, Hawaii | collected 2009-07-20
GCGACGCGACCCTCGCGATCGCGAGGGGCGTCGGCGTGCAGGGCCTGATCAACGTGCAGTTCGCGATCAGCGCGGGCGTCCTCTACGTGATCGAGGCGAACCCGCGCGCGAGCCGCACGGTGCCCTTCGTCTCGAAGGCGCTCGGCATCCCGCTCGCGAAGGCCGCCGCCCGGATCATGGCCGGCGCCACGATCGCGGAGCTCAAGGCCGAGGGGCTGCTGCCCGCGGTCGACGGCTCGCGCGTGCCGCTGGACTCCCCGGTCTCGGTGAAGGAGGCCGTACTCCCGTTCAAGAGGTTCCGCACGGTCGACGGCCAGACGGTGGACTCGGTACTCGGACCGGAGATGCGATCGACCGGCGAGGTCATGGGGATCGACCGCGACTTCCCGCGCGCGTTCGCCAAGAGCCAGGAAGCCGCATACGGCGGGATGCCGCTGGCGGGCACCGTGTTCATCTCCGTGGCCGACAGCGACAAGCGCGCCGTGATCCTGCCCGCGCACCGCCTGCAGGAGCTCGGGTTCTCGCTCGTGGCCACGGAGGGCACGGCCGAGATCCTCGCGCGCAACGGCATCGAGGTCGAGGTGGTGAACAAGTACTCCGCGACGCAGGAGTCGGGTGCGACGAACATCGTCGATCTGATCAACGCCGGCGAGATCGACATCGTGGTGAACACCCCGAGCGGCCGCTCCGCGCGAGCCGACGGCTACGAGATCCGCGCGGCGGCGGTCGCGGCCGACAAGGCGCTGTTCACGACGATGGCCGTGCTCGGCGCGGCGGTGAGCTCGTTCGATGCGGTGCGTGCGGGCTACGACGTCAAGAGCCTGCAGGAGTACGCCACCGAGCGGGCGGCGCGCCGGTGACGGGCGCGCAGACGTTCGGCGACCGCGTCCGAGACGCGGTGGCGGCCTCCGGGCCGCTGTGCGTGGGCATCGATCCGCACGAGCACCTGCTGGCCGAATGGGGCCTGGGCTTCTCGGCGGACGGCGTGCGCGAATTCGGCCTGCGGGTCGTGGATGCCGCCGCGGGGCGCGCCGGCATCGTCAAGCCCCAGGTGTCGTTCTTCGAGCGCCATGGCGCGGCGGGTCTCGCCGCCCTCGAGCTGGTTCTGGCCGCGGCCCGCGGAGCCGGCCTGATCGTGATCGCCGATGCGAAGCGCGGCGACATCGGCACGACCATGGACGCGTACGCGCAGGCCTGGCTGACCCCCGGCTCTCCGCTGGAGGCCGACGCCCTGACCGTGAACCCGTTCCTCGGCGTCGGAACGCTCGCGCACACGTTCGACCTCGCCGAGAGCACCGGGAAGGGCGTGTTCGTCCTGGTGGCGACCAGCAACCCCGACGGCTTCCCGACCCAGCGGGCGCTGCTGCCGGACGGTCGCACGGTGTCGGCCGGCGTCCTCGACGAGGTCTCCGAGCGCAATGCGCAGACCGTCGCGGACGGCTCGTGGGGGAGTCTCGGCTTCGTGATCGGAGCGACCGTCGACTGGCCGGCTGCGGGCCTGGGCGCCCTGACCACCCCGGCACCGATCCTGGCACCGGGGTTCGGGCACCAGGGGGCCACTCCGGCCGAGCTGACGTCGCGCTTCGGCCGCTCCGCGCCCTTCGTCCTGGCCTCCGAGAGCCGCAGCATCCTGTCGGCCGGCCCGAGCGGCCTGGCCGAGGCGATCGACGCCCGCGTCCGCGAATACAGGAGCCTCGATGTCTGAACCCTCCACTCCCGGATCGCCGACCAGGCCGCCCGAGGTCGACCGGCTCGCGGCATCCCGCCGCGCGGTCGCGGCCCGTCGCGCCCGCGCGTCGCTCAAGCGCGATGTGGCGATGCGCGTGATCACGCCGCAGGAACTCCTGCGCCGTGCGTTCGAAGATCCGGGCTCGCCGGCCGGCACGCTGCGCGTGACCGAATTCCTCACGAGTCTCCCGGCCATCGGCGAGGGCAAGCGGGACCGCATCCTCGCGGACCTGGGGATCTCGCCCGTCAAGCGCCTGGGCGGCCTGGGGGCGCGGCAGCGCCGCGCGATGCAGGGCTTCCTCGACGAACGCTGGCCCGAGCGCGGGCCGCGGGGCGGTCGCAGCCGCCTGGTCGTGCTCGCCGGGCCGACCGCGGTGGGCAAGGGGACGGTCGCCGACCACATCCAGCAGCACCACCCGGAGATCCACCTGTCGATCTCGGCGACCACGCGCCCGCCCCGGCCGGGGGAGGCCGAAGGCGAGCACTACTTCTTCGTCGACGACGCGGAATTCGATCGGCTCGTGGCCGGCGGCGAGCTGCTCGAGCACGCGACGGTGCACAACAAGCACCGCTACGGCACTCCCCGCCGGCCGATCGAGCAGGCGCTGGCCGAAGGGCGCACCGTGCTCCTGGAGATCGACCTGCAGGGCGCGCGGCAGGTGCGGGCCGCGGAAGGCTCGGCGACGCTCGTGTTCCTGCTGCCCCCGAGCTGGGACGAACTCGTGCAGCGGCTCGTCGGTCGCGGCACGGAGGACGCCGAGGAGCGCGCACGCCGACTGCGCACCGCGAAGCGCGAACTCGCCGCCCAGAACGAGTTCGACTACCGCGTCGTCAACGACGACGTCGCCGCGGCTGCCCGCGAGGTCGTAGAATTGGTGAAGGCGCCCGCACGCTCGTCTTGACGTGCCCGCGGCGCCGACCCACTCCATTGCCATCCGACGTTACGAACCCAGGAGGTTTCGCCGTGGCCGGAACGAACCAGGGGATCATCGATCCCCCCATCGACAGCCTTCTCGAGAAGGTCGACTCGAAGTACCAGCTCGTGATCTACGCGTCCAAGCGTGCGCGTCAGATCAACGACTACTACTCCGACCTGCACGAGGGCAACCTCTTCGACAACGTGGGTCCGCTCGTGGACTCGACCGTCGAGGACAAGCCCCTCACGATCGCGCTGCACGAGATCCACGAGGACAAGCTGCGCCTTCGTCCGACCGAGTGACCTCTGTGACGCCGTGAGGCGTCGGCATGCCCGCGAGCTCTCCGACTGTCGGGGACCGCGGGCATGATGGTTTCCTCCACCCGATCCGCACTGGAGCACGAATGACCGAGCTGCGCCTGTTCACCTCCGAGTCCGTGACCGAGGGGCATCCCGACAAGATCTGCGACCAGATCTCCGACAGCATCCTCGACGCGATCCTCGCGGAAGACCCGTACGGGCGCGTCGCCGTCGAGACGCTCGTGACGACGGGCCTCGTGCACGTCGCCGGCGAGGTCTCCACCCGTGCGTACGTCGAGATCCCGGCGATCGTGCGCGGCGTGGTCAATCGCATCGGGTACACCTCGAGCGACACCGGCTTCGACGGCGACTCGTGCGGGGTGAGCGTGTCGATCGGCGCGCAGTCCTCCGACATCGCCGCCGGCGTCGATAAGGCGTTCGAGCGTCGCGAAGACGGCTCGACCGACCCCCGCGACGAGCAGGGCGCCGGCGACCAGGGAATCATGTTCGGCTACGCGACGAACGAGACGCCCGAGCTCATGCCGATGGCCATCTGGACCGCGCACCGCATCGCCGAGCGCCTCGCCGAGGTGCGCCGCGACGGCAGCCTGCCGTTCCTGCGCCCCGACGGCAAGACCCAGGTGACGCTCGGCTACGACGGCGCGACGCCCCGCACGGTGGAGTCGGTCGTGCTGTCCACGCAGCACCACCCGGACATCTCGCAGAAGGCGCTGCGCGCCGCGGTGCGCGCCGAGGTCATCGATCCGGTGCTCGAGCGCACCGGCCTCGAGCTGCCCGACGTGAAGTACTACATCAACCCCGCCGGGCCCTTCGTGATCGGCGGCCCGAAGGGCGACGCGGGCCTCACCGGGCGCAAGATCATCATCGACACGTACGGCGGGGCGTCGCGTCACGGCGGCGGGGCGTTCAGCGGCAAGGACCCCTCCAAGGTCGATCGCTCGGCCGCCTACGCGATGCGCTGGGTGGCCAAGAACGCCGTCGCGGCCGGTCTCGCCGACCGTCTCGAGGTGCAGGTGGCCTACGCGATCGGCAAGGCGAAGCCGGTCGGCCTGTACGTCGAGTCCTTCGGCACCGGTCATGTCGCCGACGAGGCGATCACCCGGGCCATCCTCGAGGTATTCGATCTGCGCCCGAAGGCGATCATCGACGCGCTGGACCTCCTGCGTCCGATCTACGCCCAGACCGCGGCCTACGGGCACTTCGGCCGTGAGCTCCCGGACTTCACGTGGGAGCGCACCGACCGGGTCGACGACCTGCGCACCGCCGCGGGCCTGTGACCGGCGTCCGCCCGTCGATGAGGCGCTCCGCCGCCCGGAGGCGGTGACGTGAGCGACCGGCGAGTCGCGCGCGTCCTGGTCGATTCGCCGCTGCCGCAGCTGGACCGGCTGCTGGACTACGCGGTTCCCGCCGAACTCGCCGACGACGTGCAGGCGGGCGTGCGGGTTCGCGTGCCGCTGCGCAGCGCCGGGCGGATGATCGACGCGTACGTCGTCGAGGTGGCGATGCAGGATGCCGGCGAGCGCCCGCTCTCGGATGTCGAGTCGGTGATCTCGCCGGTCCCGGTGCTGACGCCGGGCCTCTACGCCCTGGCACGCCGTGCGGCCGACCGTGCGGCGGGATCGGCGACCGACATCCTGCGCCTGGCGATCCCTCGGCGCATGGTGCGCGCCGAGAAGGCGTGGCTCGCGGCCGGACCGCCGGCATCCGCTCCGGCCGCCGACGTCGATGCGGCGTGGGCGGACACGGTGCTGGCCGGCCGGGACGCCCTCGTGGAGTGCCTCGACGCACGCGGGCGCGGAGCGCTCGACGCGCCGCCGGAGCCGGCTGCCCTCCGGGACGGCACCACCGCGGGCGCGTGGGCGGTGCTGCTGGCCGCAGCCGCCGTGCGCACCCTCGCCGCAGGACGCAGCGCGATCCTCGTCGTGCCCGACCACCGCGATCAGGCGCAGCTCGAAGCGGCTCTGGCCGGGAGGGCGCCGAGCGACGCGATCCTGCGCAACGACGCTCGTCAGAGTTCTCCGGCGCGCTACTCGGCCTACCTGCGGATGCTGGCCGCAGCGCCCTGCATCGTGGTGGGCAACCGCTCCTCCGTCTACGCGCCGGTCAGCGACCTGGGGCTCCTCGCCCTGTGGGACGACGGCGATCCTCTGCTCGCCGAGCCCCTCACCCCGGGGGTGCACGCGCGCGATGCCGCACTGATCCGTCAGGAGCAGGACGACTGCGCCGTCGTGTTCGCAGGGCACACCCGCACGACCGACGTCGAGCGCCTGGTCGCGGTGGGGTGGGTCCGCGACGTCTCAGCGGCCCGCCGCGTGTCGCCGCGGGTGGTCCTCAGCGCGACGAAGGAGGGCGAGTCGCCCGGCGCGCGCGTGCCCTCGGCCGCGTTCGCCGCGGCGCGCGAGGCGCTCGCCCACGGGCCGGTGCTCGTGCAGGTGGCACGGCCCGGCTACGCGCCGGTGCTGGTGTGCGCCGACTGTCGCGCACCCGCGCGATGCCCGCACTGCGGGGGTCCGCTGCATGCCGCACGTCGCGGCGCCGTCCCGGCATGCGGGTGGTGCGGGCGATCGGCGACGATGTGGGCGTGCCCGGTCTGCACGTCCACGCGCGTGCGCATGGCCTCTTCCGGCAGCGAGCGCACCGCCGACGAGCTCGGGCGCGCGTTCCCCGGCATCCGCGTCATCGTCGCCGACGGCGAGCATCCGGTGCTCCGGGTGGACTCGCACCCCGCGCTGGTCATCGCGACCCGCGGCGCGGAGCCGATCGCCGACGGCGGCTACCGGGCGGTCGTGCTGCTGGACGGCGATCGGATGCTGATGGCCGACGACCTGCGGATCGGCGAGTCGTGCCTGCGCTGGTGGTCCAACGCCGCGGCGCTCGCGACCCCGGGGGCGCCCGTGCACCTCGTGGGGGTGACCGGCGCGGTCGCGCGGGCTCTGGCGACCTGGACCCAGCCCGCCTACGCGCGCTCCGAGTTGGCGGCCCGCGCGCCCCTGCGCATGCCGCCGACCGTGCGGGTCGCGGCGCTCGAGGGCCCGTCGGCGGCGGTCGAGGCGGCACTGGGGGCGCTGCGCGACGCCGTGCCCTCGCTGGAGGGCGAGGCGATCCTCGGACCCGTCGCCGCCGAGGGAGGGGTGCGGGCTCTGGTGCGCTTCGACTACGCCTCCGGCGCCGTCGCCACCGAGAGCCTGCGCGCGTCGATCGTGGCGGACGCCCTGCGCGCCCGCAAGAGCGCCAAGTCCCGGTCCCAGAGCGCGAGCTCTAAACTCAGAGTGCGGGTGGACGTGCCCGACCTCGACCTGTGAGGAGCGCCATGCGCCTCGTCTTCGCCGGCACGCCCGACGCAGCGGTGCCGTCCCTGCGCCTGCTCGCGGGCTCGGATCACGACGTCGTCGCTGTCGTCACGCGCAGCGACGCGCCCGTCGGACGCAAGCGCGTGCTGACGCCGTCGGCCGTCGCGACGGCCGCGCAGGAGCTCGGGCTGCCGATCATCAAGGCCGACCGCCTCGATGAGGCCGCGACGGAGCGGATCACGCAGTTCGCTCCCGACCTCGGGGTCATCGTCGCGTACGGCGGCCTCGTGCGCGAACCCCTGCTGTCGGCCCCGGGGCGCGGCTGGATCAACCTGCACTTCTCGCTGCTCCCGCGCTGGCGGGGGGCCGCCCCCGTGCAGCACGCGCTGATCGCCGGGGATGCCGTCACCGGCGCGAGCGTGTTCCAGCTCGTCCCCGCGCTCGATGCCGGCGACGTGTTCGCCGAGCGCTCGTACGACGTCCCTCAGGCCGCGACCTCCGGCGATGTGCTCGCCGACCTGTCGCTGGAGGGCGCCGCGCTCCTACGGGGCGTGGTCGACGGCATCGCGAACGGAACGGCGACGGCGCATGGCCAGATCGGCGAGCCGACGCTCGCTCCGAAGCTCGGCGATGAGGACGGACGCGTGCGCTGGAGCGGATCGCGCGAGGCCGTCCTCGCGCGGATCCGCGGGGTCACGCCCGAGCCCGGCGCGCACACGATCATCGACGGCGCGAGACTGAAGATCCTCGCGGCGCGTGAGGCGCCCGAGGACGCACCCGCGCCCGACCCGGGTGTCATCGTCGCGTCGGGTCGGTCGATCCTCGTCGGGACGGCGAGCGCGCCGATCCTCCTCGAGCGCGTGCAGCCGGCCGGGCGCGGCGCGATGGCCGCGGGCGACTGGTGGCGCGGCCTGCGCAGCGCCGACGGGATCGTGAGGGCCGGGGGGTGAGCGGCGCGAAGGACTCCCGCCGGGTCGCGTACGACACGATCCGCGCCGTGAACGAGTCGGATGCGTACGCGAACCTGCTGCTGCCGAAGGCCATCGCACGAGCGGGCCTGAGCGGGCCGGATGCCGCCCTGGCGACCGAACTGACCTACGGCACGCTGCGCCGGCAGGGGACGTACGACGCGGTCATCCAGATCGCCGCCGATCGCACCATCCAGCAGATCGACCCCGCTGTGCTCGACGCGCTGCGGCTCGGTGCGCACCAGCTGCTCTCGACGCGCGTCGCCTCGCACGCCGCGGTGAACGAGTCGGTGGAGCTGGCGCGCGCGAGCGGACGCAGCGCGGCGGGTTTCGCGAACGCGGTGCTCCGACGGATCTCGCGGGACACGCCGGGGGAGTGGATGTCGCGTGTGGCCGAGACCGCGCGCTCGGACGACGAGCGGCTGGGTCTCGTCTCGTCGCACCCCGTGTGGGTCGTGCGCGCATTCCGGCGCGCGCTGGCCGCGGAGGGGCGCGCCGACGAGCTCGAAGCGCTGCTGACCGCCGACAACGCTTCACCGCGCGTCACGATGGCCGCTCTGCCCGGCCTGGCCGACGTTCCGGAGGGGGCGCGCCGCACGCCATACTCGCCGTTCGGTTTCCGCCTCGGCGGCGGCGACCCCGAGGGCCTGGTGAGCGGCTCGGGCGGTCTCCTGCGGGTGCAGGACGAGGGGTCTCAGCTCGCCGCCCTCGCGCTCACCCGCGCGCTTCCGGTGCGGGAGGGCGAACGGTGGCTCGATCTGTGCGCGGGGCCGGGCGGAAAGACCGCCGTCCTCGCGGCCGAAGCGCTCGCCGGCGGCGCCAGCCTCGAGGCGAACGAGGTCTCTCCGGCGCGCGCGGGCCTCGTGCAGCAGGCGATCGCGGGCGTGCCGCTCGACGTGCCGGTCTCGGAGGAGGACGGCCGCAGTCGTGCCGGTGCGCAGGCGTACGACCGCATCCTCGTGGATGCGCCGTGCACCGGCCTGGGTGCTCTGCGGCGGCGCCCGGAAGCGCGCTGGCGCAAGTCGCCCGCCGATGTGCCCGAGCTGACCCAGCTGCAGGGCGAGCTGCTGACGGCGGCGATCGAGGGACTGAGACCCGGGGGAGTCGTCGCCTACGTCACCTGCTCACCGCATCTGGCCGAGACGGCCGGCGTGGTGGGCGAGGTGCGCCGCGCGTTCGGCGGGGCGGTCGAAGAACTGAACGCCCGCGACGTGCTCACCGGGCTCGCGAGCGCCGACCCTGCGCTGCCCCCGCAGAACGACGGCTCGGGGCGCGCGCAGCTGTGGCCGCATCGTCACAACACCGACGCGATGTCGATCACGCTCCTGCGTCGCGCCTGAGCGCTCACTGCCGCAGGCGCACCCGCGGAGCAAGCGCGTCGGTCTCGGTGCGCAGCACGGTGACCGCGGCGGGGTGCGAGCGCGCGAGCTCGCTCGCATCGACCGTGATCACCGCTCCCTGCGGCGTCGCGCCGGCGATCTCGCGCAGCATCGAGATCACGCGCTCCGCACCGGCGAAACCGAGCTCGCCGCCCAGCACCACGAGCGGACCGTCCGGCGTCTCCTGGATCGAGATGCCGGGCGCCGCGATGCTCTCATGCGGCTCGAGCAGATGCATCCCGAACCGGTCCGAGAGCATCTCGACGATCGCACCGGCACGCACGCTGTTGCCGTGCTGGTCCAGACGCGGGCTGAAGGCGGCGACGCCGAACTGCGACGGTGCCACGGCCATCACCCCGCCGCTCACGCCGCTCTTGGCCGGCAGCCCCACGCGCAGCATCCATTCGCCGGAGAAGTCGTACATGCCGCAGCTGGCCATGATCGAGGTGACGTCGCGCGCGACACGCTCCGAGACGACGCGCTCCCGCGTCACCGGGTTCCTGCCGCCGAACGCGAGCGTCGCAGCCATCACCGCGAGGTCCCGCACGCTGACGAGCACCGAGCACTGCCGGAAGTAGGTCTCCACCGCATCGGCGACCGAGCCCTCGATGATCCCGTAGGACTTCAGCAGATGTGCGAGTGCCCGGTTGCGCTCGCCCGTGGCCGACTCCGACGCGCACACCGCTTCGTCGATCCACAGCGAGCGCCCCGCGAACGCCGACATCAGTGCGACGATCCGGCCGGTGCGCTCATCGACGTCGTCTCCGGAGATGAGCGCGGTGGTCGCGATCGCACCGGCGTTGACCATGGGATTGGCCGGGCGCCCCGTCCCCTCCTCGAGGCTGATCGCGTTGAACGGCTCGCCGCTGGGCTCGGCCCCGACGCGCCGGAACACCGCGTCGCGTCCGAGATCGTGCAGCGCGAGCGCCAGCACGAACGGCTTGGACATCGACTGGATCGTGAACTGCGCGTCCTCGTCGCCCACGGTCATGATGCGCCCGCGCGGGCCCACCACACCCATGGCCAGCAGATCGGGGTCGGCACGCGCGAGTTCCGGGATGTAGGCGGCCCGATGACCCGACTCGTCGTCGCGCACCTCGACGAGGACCTTCTCGAGGAGGGCGGTGATCGGGTCCACGGCTCGACCATAATGGACGCGTGCACAGCCGTGAGGAAAGCCGCGATCGCCCCGCCCCGCGTGCGGGCGCCGGCACGGCGGCCGATGTCCGCATCAATCCCAGCATCCTGGCCGCCGATTTCGTCAACATGCAGGCGGAGCTCGATCGCATCGCGGGCGCCGACTTCGTCCACGTCGACATCATGGACAACCACTTCGTGCCGAACCTGACCTTCGGACCGCAGATGGTGGGGCGGATCCAGGCCACCAGCCCGGTTCCCCTCGACGTGCACCTGATGATCGACGACCCCGAGCGCTGGGCGCCCGAGTACGCCGAGCTGGGCGCCGCGTCGGTCACGTTCCACCTCGAGGCCTCGGCGCAGCCGATCGCCCTCGCGCGACGCCTCCGGGCGATCGGGGCGCGGGCCGGGGTGGCCGTCAAGCCCGCGACCGACGTCGAGAGCCTCTTCGAAGTGCTCGACGAGTTCGATCAGGTGCTGATCATGACCGTCGAGCCCGGTTTCGGCGGGCAGTCGTTCATGCCCGAGACGATGCCGAAGCTCCGCCGCCTCGCCGACGAGGCACGCCGACGCGGCTCGGCCGTCTGGCTGCAGGTCGACGGGGGGATCGGCGAGTCCACGATCGCGCAGGCCGCGGAGGCGGGCGCCGACACGTTCGTCGCCGGCTCCGCCGTGTTCGGCGCCGCCGATCCCGACGCCGCGATCGCCGCACTGCGCTCGTCGGCGCTGCGGCACTCCCACGCGCGATGAACGCTCCGGAAGAGGACCCGATGGAGGCCGCGCCCGGGCCGGAGGATGCGCCCTCGGTCCGGCGATCGGCCGACGCGACGCCGCCGCGAGAGCCCGAGACGACCACGACCGGTCGGCTGCGCGCCGTCGCCGGAAAGCCCGCACGGTGGGTGCTCGACGGCTACAGCGGCGAGCACGGCGTCTAAGGCGTCGTGCTCGTGACCGCGCTGATCGCGGTCGGCTGGGAGGATGACACCGACTTCGATGTGCTCCTGTTCGTCGTGGGCACCGTGTTCGTGTTCTGGCTCGCGCACATCTATGCCGCGGTCGTCGCGAGTCGGGGCGAGCATTCGATGGGCTCGCTGCGGACGGCGATCTTCAACGGCATCCGTCACACCTACGGGATGCTGGTCGCGATGCTCGTTCCGGCCGCCCTCTTGGCGCTGGCCGCGATCGGACTCGTGGAGGAGTACACCGCGTACTACCTCGCCCTCGGCAGCGGCGTGGTGATCCTCGCGGTGATCGGCTACGGGAACGCCGCGCGCAACGGCGGATCATGGCGCTGGCGCCTGGCGGGCGCGGTCGCCACGACACTGCTCGGCCTGCTCGTGATCGTCCTGAGCATCATCGTCCACTGACCCGGGCGCCGGGGGCCGCCCTCCGGAGCGATACCCTGGCAGGGTGAAGACGTTCGACGCACTGTTCGCCGAGCTCACCGCGACGGCGGCCGAGCGACCCGAGGGTTCGGGCACGGTCGCGCAGCTGGACGCGGGCGTGCACGCGATCGGCAAGAAGATCGTCGAAGAGGCCGCCGAAGTGTGGATGGCGGCCGAATACGAGCCGGTGGATGCCGCTGCCGAGGAGATCTCGCAGCTGCTGTATCACCTCCAGGTGATGATGCTCGCGAAGGGCCTCACGCTCGAAGACGTCTACCGACATCTCTGAGCCCCGCCTCCGACATCCGTTCCGACACTCCCCAGCCACGAGCCCGAAAGCCACGCCGTCATGCTGCGAATCGCCGTGCCGAACAAGGGGTCGCTTGCCGACACCGCCTCCGAGATGCTGCAGGAGGCCGGTTACACCGGCCGCCGCGACCCGAAGGACCTGCACGTCATCGACCCCGCGAACGAGGTCGAGTTCTTCTACCTGCGCCCGAAGGACATCGCGACGTACGTCGGCTCGGGCGCGCTCGATGTCGGGATCACCGGGCGCGACCTGCTGCTGGATGCCCGGATGCCGGGGGCGAAGGAGATCGAGGCGCTCGGCTTCGGCGAGTCCACATTCCGCTTCGCCGCCCCTCCCGGGAGCTTCTCGTCGGTCGAGGACCTCCAGGGCGTGCGCGTCGCGACCGCCTACCCCGGTCTCGTCGACGGTTTCCTCGACGAGCGCGGGGTGGCGGTCGACCTCGTTCCGCTGGACGGCGCCGTCGAGTCGGCGGTCCGGCTGGGCGTCGCGGATGCCGTCGCCGACGTCGTCTCGACGGGCACGACCCTCAAGCAGGCCGGGCTCGAGATCTTCGGACCGGTGATCCTGCAGTCCGAAGCCGTGCTGATCGAGGCTCCGACGGAGGCCGACGGGACGCAGACGCTGCTGCGGCGCCTCCGCGGCGTGATGGTCGCCCGGCGCTACGTGCTGATCGACTACGACCTTCCCGCCGAGCTGATCGACGCGGCGGTCGCGATCGCGCCCGGGATCGAATCGCCCACGATCTCCCCGCTGCGCGACCCCGCCTGGGTGGCGGTGCGCGTCATGAGCCCGCGCAAGGACGTCAACCAGGTCATGGACGCCCTGTACGGCATCGGCGCGCGGGCAATCCTGGTGACCGCGATCCACAACGCGAGGCTCTGACCATGGCGCTGGTGTGCCGGGTGATCCCGTGCCTGGACGTGGCCGGCGGCCGGGTCGTCAAGGGGGTCAACTTCCAGAACCTCCGCGACATGGGCGATCCCGTCGAGCTCGCCCGCGAGTACTTCGCGCAGGGCGCGGACGAGCTGACGTTCCTCGATGTCACGGCCACGGTGGACGAGCGCGACACGACGTATGACGTCGTGCGCCGTACCGCCGAGGAGGTCTTCATCCCGCTCACGGTCGGGGGAGGCGTGCGCTCCGCCGACGACGTCGCCAGGCTCCTCGGGGTGGGCGCCGACAAGGTGGGCGTCAACTCCGCCGCGATCGCACGACCCGAGCTCATCGACGACATCGCCGACCGGTTCGGCGCACAGGTGCTGGTGCTGTCGCTCGACGTCACGCGCGCGCCGGAGGATCTGCGGGGCGCGGCGCCGTCGGGCTTCGTCGTCACGACGCACGGCGGCCGGACGTTGACGTCGCTGGACGCGCTCGCGTGGGCGCGGGAGGCGATCGAACGCGGGGCGGGGGAGCTGCTGGTGAACTCGATCGACGCGGACGGCACGAAAGCCGGCTTCGACCTCGAACTCGTCGCCCTGATGCGCGAGGTCTCGAGCGTGCCGGTGATCGCTTCGGGAGGCGCCGGGAAGGCGGAGGACTTCGCGCCGGCGATCGCGGCCGGCGCCGACGCGGTGCTCGCCGCGAGCGTCTTCCACTCGGGCCAGCTGACGATCGGCGAGGTCAAGAGCGTCATGAGCGCAGAAGGGATCGAGGTGCGGTGATGACGGACGACGTCGAAGACCGGATCGCCCGCGTGCGCTTCACCGCCGACGGGCTCGTCGCGGCGATCGTGCAGCAGTACGACACCCGCGAGGTACTGATGCTCGGCTGGATGGACGCCGAGGCCCTGCGGCGCACGCTCACGAGCGGACGCGTGACGTTCTGGTCGCGCTCGCGCTCGGAGTACTGGCGCAAGGGCGATACGTCCGGCAACATCCAGCTCGTGCGCGGCGCTCGACTGGACTGCGACGGCGACGCGATCCTGCTCGAGGTCGACCAGGTCGGACCCGCATGCCACACCGGCACTCGGACGTGCTTCGACGCCGACGACCTGCATCCCGTGCCGGGCCCGGCACGGGAGAGCGCATGAGGGGCCCTCGCGGATGATCCGCCGTGCGCGCCTGCTCTCGGTGCTGACGACACTCGCCGTCGGCGCGATGGGGGTGATCTCCTCGACGCAGACCTGGCTCGTCGTGGTGCTCGACGACGGCGCCCGGCGGGAGCTCGCCGTCAGTGGCGCGGCAGCTCTTCCGGTGCTGACGCCCCTGAGTCTCGCGGTGCTCGCCCTGGGTGCCGCGCTCTCGATCGTGGGCCTCGTCCTACGCTACGTGTTCGCCGCGCTCACGCTCGCGATCGCGGGCATCCTCGAGTTCCTGAGCGCCCAGATCGCGGTCGCCGCGCCGGTTTCGGCGGTCGCCGCGACGGTCACCACCGCGACCGGGATCACCGGGACGGATGCCGTCGCCGCGCTGCTCGCGCGGGTGACGGTGACCGCGTGGCCGGGCATCACAGTGGCGTGCAGCGTCGTGCTGCTCGCCGCCGGCGTCCTGGTGCTGGTCACGGCGCGCTCGTGGGGCCGCAGCGGCCGCAAGTACGAGTCCGAGTCGGGAGCCGCGGACGCCCCGCGCACCGGCGCCGCGGCATCCCGACCGCACGACGCGATCGACTCGTGGGACGACCTGTCGCGTGGCGCGGACCCCACAGCGGATCCGCGCGCGTGACCCCGCTAGACTGGCCGCACCCGCGCTATCCCGGAGGAAATCAATGAGCAACCCCATCGGCGACCCCGGTCACGGACACTCGCCGGCCGCATGGACTGCCGTCATCATCATGCTCGCCGCCATCACGCTCGGCACGGTCGCCTACTGGTTCGACCTCGCGTGGCTGGTCTGGGCGTCCGCGGGCCTGGTCGTGGTCGGTGCGCTCGTCGGTTGGGGCATGGCCAAGGCCGGGTACGGCGTGGGCGGCTCGAAGTACACGCCGAAAGAGCACTGACCATGCTCGCCGACCTGACGGCCGGCGCGGTGCAGGACGCCGAGGCTCGCGCCTCGGAGCGGCCACGGGACGCCGTGGAGCGTGCCGCGCTCGCCCAGGCTCCCGCGCGCGACGCCCTCGCGTTCCTCGCACCCGCCGATCGCGTCAAGATCATCGCCGAGGTGAAGCGCGCGAGTCCGTCGCGCGGTGACCTGGCCGAGATCCCCGATCCCGCGCGCCAGGCACGCCTGTATCAGGAGGGCGGCGCCTCGACGATCTCGGTGCTGACCGAAGGACGCCGCTTCAAAGGCAGCCTCGCCGACCTCGAGGCGGTGCGGGCCGCGGTCGAGCTCCCGGTGCTTCGCAAGGACTTCATCGCGACCGAGTACCAGGTGCTCGAGGCGCGGGCGGCGGGCGCCGATCTGGTGCTCCTGATCGTCGCGGCGCTCGAGCAGGACCGGTTGCAGCGCCTGCACGCCCTGGTGCGCGAGCTCGGCATGATCCCGCTCGTGGAGACGCACTCCGCCGACGAGGTCGACCGCGCCGCAGACATCGGGGCGCAGCTGATCGGGGTGAACGCCCGCGACCTGTCGACGTTCGCGCTCGACCGCGACCTGTTCGGCCGTCTCGCCGAGCGCATTCCGACGGATGCCGTCAAGATCGCCGAGTCCGCCGTGCTCGCACCGGCCGATGTCGCGCATTATCGAGCCGCCGGCGCCGACGTGGTGCTGATCGGCGAAGCCCTCGTCACCGGCGACCCCGTCGCCACCCTGACCGCATTCCTGGAGGCCGGCTCATGAGTCTGCGCGAAGCCCCGGGCCCGTACTTCGGCGAGTTCGGCGGGCGCTACATGCCCGAGTCGCTCATCGCCGCGATCGACGAGCTCACCGCCGTATACGACGAGGCGATGGCCGATCCCGCGTTCGAGGCCGAGCTGCGGAGCCTTCTGAACTCGTACGCCGGCCGGCCCTCAGCGCTGACCGAGGTGCCGCGATTCGCGGAGCACACGGGTGCCGGCCGGGTCTTCCTCAAGCGGGAGGACCTCAACCACACCGGTTCGCACAAGATCAACAACGTGCTCGGCCAGGCGCTCCTGACCAAGCGCCTCGGCAAGACGCGCGTGATCGCGGAGACCGGTGCAGGTCAGCACGGCGTGGCGACCGCGACCGCCGCCGCGCTGTTCGGGTTCGAGTGCACGATCTACATGGGCGAGGTCGACACGGAGCGCCAGGCGCTCAACGTCGCCCGCATGCGGCTGCTCGGCGCGGAGGTGATCCCGGTGACCACCGGGTCGCGCACGCTGAAGGACGCGATCAACGAGGCCTACCGCGACTGGGTCGCGAGCGTCGAGACCACGAACTACATCTTCGGCACCGCCGCCGGGCCGCATCCGTTCCCGGCGATGGTGCGCGACTTCCAGAAGATCATCGGCGAAGAGGCGCGGGCGCAGCTCCTGGACGAGATCGGACGCCTTCCCGACGCCGTGTTCGCGTGCGTGGGCGGCGGCTCGAACGCGATCGGGATGTTCGACGCGTTCCTGGACGACGAGGCCGTGAAGATCTACGGCGTGGAGGCGGCCGGTGACGGCGTCGACACTCCGCGCCACGCGGCATCCATCGAACGCGGGCGTCCCGGAGTGCTGCACGGCGCGAAGACGTTCGTGCTGCAGGACGAGGACGGCCAGACCGTCGAGTCGCACTCGATCTCCGCGGGCCTGGACTACCCGGGTGTCGGTCCGGAGCACGCGTGGCTCGCCTCGATCGGCCGGGCCGAGTACATCCCTGCGACCGATGCCGAGGCGATGGACGCCCTGCGGCTCCTCTCGCGAACGGAGGGCATCATCCCCGCGATCGAATCCGCGCACGCGCTGGCCGGAGCGCTGCGCATCGGACGCGACCTCGGTCCCGACGCCGTGATCGCCATCTGCCTCTCGGGACGCGGCGACAAGGACATGGACACCGCCGCGCGCTGGTTCGAACTGTACGACGCGGATGCCGTCGTCGACGGGTCGCCGGTCGCCGTCCCGAGCGCGGATGAGGCCGCCAAGGGCGAAGGGACCGAGCTGTGAGCGCCGAATCCCGGGTCGCCCAGGCGATCGCCTCCGCGCACGCCGCCGGGCGGGGCGCGTTCGTGGGCTACCTTCCGCTCGGCTTCCCCGACCTGCAGACCAGCATCGATGCGGCAGTGGCACTCGCCGAGAGCGGCGCCGACGTCCTCGAGCTCGGCCCGCCGTACTCCGACCCCGTGATGGACGGGACCGTCATCCAGGAGGCGACCCAGACGGCGCTGGCCGGCGGGTTCCGGGTGCGCGACACCTTCACGGCCATCCGCGAGATCACCCGTCGCGTGGACGTGCCGGTGCTCGTGATGACCTACTGGAACCCCGTGCTGCAGTACGGCGTCGACCGGTACGCCGACGACCTGCTGGCCGCCGGGGGAGCCGGGCTCATCACGCCGGACATCACACCGGATGCGGCGACCGAGTGGATCGCCGCGAGTGAGCGCACGGGCCTGGACCGGGTGTTCCTGGCCGCCCCGACCTCGACCGACGAACGCCTGGACATGATCCTGGAGTCCTCGACCGGTTTCGTGTACACGGTCTCGACGATGGGCATCACGGGCGAGCGGGCGGAGCTGGATGCCGCCGCCCGCCGGCTCGTCGAGCGGATGCGCGCCCGCGGTACGGGCGACCTGCGCGCGTGCGTGGGCATCGGCATCTCCACACCCGAGCAGGTCGCGGGCGTCCTGGATTACGCGGACGGCGCGATCGTCGGCACGGCGCTCGTCCGCGCGCTGCGCGACGGCGGCCTCGAGGGTCTCGGCTCGACCGCCCGCGCCCTCGCGGCGGGCACCGCCCTGGTCAGAAAGTAGAATCTCCGCATGTCTTCCCCCGCCCAGGGCGTCGCCCTCAGCATCCCGAGCCCTGAGATCAGCTCTTTCCAGCTCGGACCCCTGACGATCCACTTCTACGCGCTGTGCATCATCGCGGGCATCATCGCCGCGGTCCTGCTGACCAATTGGCGCCTGACCAAGCGCGGCGCCGAGCCGTGGGTCGTGATCGACATCTCGCTGCTGGCCGTGCCGCTCGCGATCATCGGCGCGCGCATCTTCCACGTCCTGACCCACCCGGGGTTCTACTTCGGCCCCGGCACCGACTTCTGGGCGATCTTCCGCATCTGGGAGGGCGGCATCGCGATCTACGGTGCCCTGATCGGCGGCGCGATCGGCGCGTGGCTCGGCTGCCGATGGACCGGCATCCGCTTCTGGACCTTCGCGGATGCGCTCGCGCCCGGTCTGCTGCTCGCGCAGGCGATGGGGCGCTTCGGCAACTGGTTCAATCAGGAGCTGTTCGGGCTGCCCACCGACCTCCCGTGGGGACTGGAGATCGACTCGGACAACGCGGCGTTCCCGGCGGGCCTGGCCCCGGGCACGCTCTTTCACCCGACCTTCCTGTACGAAGTGATCTGGAACGGCCTCGGCGTGCTGTTCCTGCTGTGGGTCGGAAACCGGTTCCGCCTGCAGTGGGGCCGCCTGTTCGGCCTGTACCTCGTCTGGTACAGCGCGGGGCGCATCGTGTGGGAGTCGATCCGCATCGATCCGAGCGAGATCTTCCTCGGGCTGCGCAGCAACGTGTGGGCCGCGATCTTCGGGGTCCTGATCGGTCTGGCGATCTTCTTCGTGCAGAAGCGGCGCCACCCGGGCTTCGAGCCGTCGCCCTACGTTCCCGGCCGCGAATGGACTGCTCCCGGCACGGTACAATCGCAGGACACCGACGACTTCGTCGACGTCAGCGAACCACCGACCGACGAGATCGCCGAAGGCACAGCCCTGAGCACGGCCACGAACCCGAGCCCCGGCGCACCCGCCTCGAAGTAACGCTCCGCCACCCGATGGTGAGCGATCAGCTTCCCTCCATCAGGGCCGACGTCGTCCCATCATGATCATCAATGTGAGGACGGTAGGTATGGCTTCGAGCCCCCGTTCCGGCGCCCCCGAGCACGTCTTCGGCGCGCTGCCCCCCAAGCAGGGCATGTACAACCCCGCGTTCGAGAAGGACGCGTGCGGTCTGGCCATGGTGGCCACGCTCCGCGGCGAGGCCGGCCACGACATCATCGACCTCGCGCTGACGGCGCTGCGCAACCTCGAGCACCGCGGTGCGATCGGCTCCGACGCCGGCACCGGTGACGGTGCGGGCATCCTGACCCAGATGCCCGACGCGTTCCTGCGCGCCGTGGTCGAGTTCGACCTGCCCCCGGTCGGCGAGTACGCCGCCGGCATGATCTTCCTCCCGCGCGACGACGAGCGCCGCGCGGCCGAGAAGGCGGGGATCGAGCAGATCGCGCAGAGCGAGAACCTCGTTCTCCTGGGCTGGCGCGAGGTGCCGACCGCCGATGAGAACCTCGGCAAGCTCGCGTTCGAGGCCCGACCGGTCTTCGAGCAGCTGTTCGTCTCGCGCCCCGCCGTCGGCGACGCGCCGGCGCTGTCGGGCATCCAGCTCGACCGCCGCGTCTTCCGCCTGCGCAAGCGTGCCCGCACCGAGCTCGGCGCCTACATCGTCTCGCTGTCCTCGCGCACGCTCGGGTACAAGGGCATGGTCACGACCCTCCAGCTCGAGCCGTTCTACCCCGACCTGCAGGACGAGCGCTTCGCGTCGGAGCTCGCGGTCGTGCACTCGCGCTACTCCACGAACACGTTCCCGTCGTGGCCGCTCGCGCAGCCCCTGCGCATGCTCGCCCACAACGGCGAGATCAACACCGTGAACGGCAACCGCAACTGGATGCGGGCGCGCCAGTCCCAGCTCGAATCCGAGCTGCTGGGCGACATCGCCCCCCTTCTGCCGATCTGCACGACGGGCGCGAGCGATTCCGCGTCGTTCGACGAGGTGCTCGAGCTGCTGACCCTCACGGGCCGGAGCCTGCCGCACGCGATCATGATGATGGTGCCGGAGGCCTACGAGAAGCAGGCCGACATCGATCCGAAGCTGCGCGCCTTCTACGAGTACCACTCGATGCAGATGGAGCCGTGGGACGGCCCCGCCGCGCTGATCTTCACCGACGGCACGCTCGTCGGCGCGACCCTCGACCGCAACGGCCTGCGCCCCGGCCGGTGGACGGAGACGACCGACGGCCTCATCGTGATCGGCAGCGAGACGGGGGTGCTCGACTTCGCGCCCGAGCGCATCAAGCGCCGCGGCCGCCTGCGCCCCGGCCGCATGTTCCTCGTCGACACCGCGCAGCGCCGCATCGTCGAGGAAGACGAGATCAAGGCCCAGCTCGCCGATCTCGAGCCGTGGCAGGAGTGGCTCGACGCCGGCCGCGTGCGTCTGGCCGATCTGCCCGAGCGCGAGCACATCGTGCACCCGATCGCGTCGATCACCCGCCGTCAGCGCACCTTCGGCTACACCGAGGAGGAGGTGCGCATCCTGCTGACCCCGATGGGGCAGACGGGTGCCGAACCGCTCGGCGCGATGGGCTCGGACACGCCGGTGGCCGTGCTGAGCGACCGCCCGCGGCTCCTGTTCGACTACTTCACCCAGCAGTTCGCGCAGGTGACGAACCCGCCGCTGGACTCGATCCGCGAAGAAGTGGTCACTTCGCTGTCGCTGGGTCTCGGACCCGAGCGCAACCTGCTCAGTTGGGGCGCCGATCACGCCCGATCGGTCACGCTCGACTTCCCGGTGATCGACAACGACGAGCTCGCCAAGATCCAGCACATCGACACCGCCCTCCCCGGCCGTTCGTCGGTGACCATCCGCGGTCTGTACCGCGTGGAGGCCGGGCACAAGGGCATGCAGAAGCGCATCGCGCAGATGTGCGCGGAGGTCGACGAGGCGATCGAGGACGGCGCCGAGTTCATCGTGCTCAGCGACCGCGACTCGAACAAGGACCTCGCTCCCATCCCCTCGCTGCTCATGCTCGCGGCGGTGCACCACCACCTGATCCGCAAGCAGACGCGCATGAAGTGCGGTCTCGTGGTCGAGGCCGGCGATGTGCGCGAAGTGCACCACGTCGCCACCCTGATCGGCTACGGCGCCTCCGCGGTGAACCCGTACCTCGCGATGGAGACGGTGGAGTACCTCGTGCGCGCGGGCTACATCACCGGGATCACGCCCGAGAAGGCCGTGCGCAACCTGATCTACGCGCTCGGCAAGGGCGTGCTGAAGATCATGTCCAAGATGGGCATCTCCACGGTGTCCTCGTACGCGGGCGCCCAGGTGTTCGAGGCGATCGGCCTCGGCCAGGACTTCGTCGACGCGTACTTCACCGGCACCGAGACCAAGCTCGGCGGCGTCGGACTCGACGTGATCGCCGCCGAGAACGCCGCCCGGCACGCGTACGCGTACCCCGAGGATGCCGCGGTGCGGGCGCATGAGCGCCTGTGGACCGGCGGCGAGTACCAGTGGCGGCGCGACGGATCGCCCCACCTGTTCAACCCCGACACCGTCTTCCGGCTGCAGCACTCCACGCGCACCCGCCGCTACGACATCTTCCGCGAGTACACCAAGCTCGTGGACGACCAGGCGTCGGAGCTCAAAACCCTGCGCGGCCTGTTCGGCTTGCGCAGCGGACTGCGCAAGCCCGTGCCGATCGACGAGGTCGAGCCGGTCTCGTCGATCGTGAAGCGCTTCTCGACCGGCGCGATGAGCTACGGCTCGATCTCGAAGGAAGCGCACGAGACGCTCGCGATCGCCATGAACCGCCTCGGTGCGAAGTCCAACACCGGCGAGGGCGGCGAAGACGTCGACCGCCTTCTGGACCCCGAGCGGCGCAGCGCGATCAAGCAGGTCGCGTCGGGGCGGTTCGGCGTCACGAGTCTCTACCTCACGAAGGCCGACGACATCCAGATCAAGCTCGCTCAGGGCGCGAAGCCCGGCGAGGGCGGTCAGCTCCCGCCGACCAAGGTGTACCCGTGGGTCGCCCGCACTCGGCATGCGACCGCGGGCGTCGGGCTGATCTCGCCGCCGCCGCACCATGACATCTACTCGATCGAAGACCTCAAGCAGCTGATCTTCGACCTCAAACGCGCCAACCCGGGCGCGCGCGTGCACGTCAAGCTCGTGAGCCAGTCCGGCATCGGCGCGGTCGCCGCAGGCACCGCGAAGGCGCTCGCCGACGTCATCCTGGTCTCCGGCCACGACGGAGGCACGGGCGCCAGCCCGCTGAACTCGCTAAAGCACGCCGGCACGCCCTGGGAGCTCGGTCTCGCCGAGACCCAGCAGACGCTCATGCTCAACGGCATGCGCGACCGGGTCGTCGTGCAGGTGGACGGCCAGCTCAAGACCGGCCGCGACGTGATCATCGGCGCCCTGCTCGGCGCCGAGGAGTTCGGCTTCGCGACCGCACCGCTGGTCGTGTCGGGCTGCATCATGATGCGCGTCTGCCACCTGGACACCTGCCCGGTCGGAGTCGCGACGCAGAACCCGGTCCTGCGCGAGCGCTTCACCGGCAAGCCCGAATTCGTCGTGAACTTCATGGAGTTCATCGCCGAGGAGGTGCGCGAGTATCTCGCCGAGCTGGGGTTCCGCTCGCTCGATGAGGCGATCGGCCACCACGAGTTCCTCGACATCAACGGGGCGGTCGAGCACTGGAAGACCAGCGGCCTCGATCTCGCGCCGATCCTCACCGGCCCGGCGTTCGGCGACACTCAGGCGCGGCGCAACACCCACGCGCAGAAGCACGAGCTCGAGGAGCACTTCGATGTGCCGCTGATCGAAGCGGCGCGCGACGTGATCGCCCACAACGGCTCGATCTCCTTCGACCTGCCGATCCGCAACACCGAGCGGGCCGTCGGCACGATGCTCGGGCACCACGTGACCGTCGTCCACGGCGAGAACGGGATGCCGTCGGGCTCGATCGTCGTGAACCTCACCGGTTCCGCCGGCCAGTCCTTCGGGGCGTTCATGCCGGCGGGCATCACGCTGCGCCTCGAAGGCGACTCGAACGACTACGTCGGCAAGGGTCTCTCCGGCGGCCAGATCGTGATCCGACCGCCGCGCGACGCGACGTTCGACGCGTCCCGGAACGTGATCGCGGGCAACGTGATCGGCTACGGCGCGACCCAGGGCACGCTGTTCCTGCGCGGAGGGGGAGCGGTTCTTCGTCCGCAACTCCGGTGCGACCGCCGTCGTCGAGGGGGTGGGCGACCACGCGCTGGAGTACATGACCGGCGGCCTCGCGGTGATCCTCGGCGCGACCGGCCGCAACCTCGGGGCGGGCATGTCGGGCGGTACCGCGTACGTCTACAAGCTCGATCGGCAGCTCGTCAACCGCGAGGCACTGGCCAGCGGAGAGCTCGAGATCGGCGAGCTGGGATCGGGGGATGCCGAGATCCTCCGCGACCTGCTGGAGCAGCACCTGGCCGAGACCGACTCGACACTCGCGGCGAGGCTCCTGGGAGACTTCGACGTCGAACTGGAGAACTTCGTCCGCGTTCTGCCGCGCGACTACGCGGCAGTCCTGCAAACGCGCCAGGAGGCCGTCGCCGAGGGGCTGGACCCCGACGGCGACGTCGTCTGGACGCGCATCCTGGAGGTGACCAATGGCTGACCCCAAGGGCTTTCTGAAGGTTCCCGAGCGCGAGCTTCCGCCGCGGCGCCCTGTCCCGGTCCGCATCATGGACTGGAAAGAGGTCTACGAGCCCGGCGACACCGCCGTGCTGCGGCGCCAGGCGGGCCGATGCATGGACTGCGGCATCCCGTTCTGCCACAAGGGATGCCCCCTGGGCAACCTGATCCCCGAGTGGAACGACCTCATGTGGCGCGGCGAGGGGCGCTCGGCGATCGAGCGCCTGCACGCCACGAACAACTTCCCGGAGTTCACCGGGCGACTGTGCCCGGCGCCCTGCGAGAGCTCATGCGTGCTGGGGATCAACCAGCCCGCCGTGACGATCAAGCAGATCGAGGTCTCGATCATCGACGAGGCGTTCGCGAACGGCTGGGTCGAGCCGGAGCCCCCCGGGCGCCTCACCGGCAAGACGGTGGCCGTCGTCGGCTCCGGACCTGCCGGCCTCGCGGCTGCCCAGCAGCTCACCCGCGCGGGACACACCGTCGCGGTGTTCGAGCGTGACGACCGCATCGGCGGACTCCTGCGCTACGGCATCCCGGACTTCAAGATGGAGAAGAAGCACCTCGAGTCGCGGCTGCGTCAGATGCAGGACGAGGGCACCCGCTTCCGTGCGGGCGTCGAGATCGGCACCGACATCTCGTGGAGCGACCTGCGGGCCCGCTACGACGCCGTCGTGATCGCCACCGGAGCCACGGTGCCGCGCGAGCTGCCGATCCCGGGCCGCGACCTCGCCGGCGTCCACTTCGCGATGGAGTACCTGGTCGAGTCGAACAAGGCGCTCGCCGGCGATGCGGTGGCGAACCAGATCACCGCCGACGGCAAGCACGTCGTGGTGATCGGCGGAGGGGACACCGGCGCGGACTGCATCGGCACCGCGCACCGTCATGGAGCGCTCAGCGTCACGAACCTCGCGATCGGCAAGCAGCCCCCGGGCGCACGCCCCGAGAGCCAGCCCTGGCCGATGGCGCCCCTGCTGTTCGAGGTCTCGTCCGCGCACGAGGAGGGCGGCGAGCGCGCGTACCTCGCGTCGACCGTCGAGTTCCTCGGCAACGGCGCGGGCGAGGTGCGCGCCCTGCGCGTGGCCGAGACCGAATTCGTGGACGGACGCCGCGTGCCCAAGAGCGGCACCGAGCGCGAGATCCCCGCCGACCTCGTTCTGATCGCCATGGGCTTCACCGGCCCGGAGCGGACGCTGCTGGAGGACCAGCTCGGCGCGCGCTTCTCCGCGCGCGGCAACGTCGACCGCGAGGACGACTACCAGACCAGCACGCCCGGCGTGTTCGTGGCCGGCGACGCCGGCCGCGGGCAGTCGCTCATCGTCTGGGCGATCGCCGAAGGTCGCGCCGCGGCCGCCGCGGTCGACCAGTACCTCATGGGCGAGACCGCGTTGCCCTCGCCGGTGCGCCCCGGCGATGTCGCTATCGGTCTGCAGCCCGCGTAGGCTGGCCGCGGCCCTTCCGCCCCTCACCCCCGAAAAACCCGGAGCTAACTCACGATGAGACGCGCCAAGATCGTCGCCACACTGGGACCCGCCACCTCGACGTACGAGCAGGTGCGCGCGATCATCGATGCGGGCGTCGACGTCGCCCGGATGAACCTCAGCCACGGCGACTACTCGATCCACGAGGCGAACTTCGCCAACGTGCGCAAGGCGGCCGACGACGCCGGCCGCCCCGTCGCGGTGCTGGTCGACCTGCAGGGCCCCAAGATCCGCCTCGGCCGCTTCGCGGACGGTCCTCACGAGCTCGCCGTCGGCGACATCTTCAAGATCACCACCGAAGACATCGAAGGCACGAAGGAGATCGTCTCGACGACCTTCAAGGGCCTGCCTCAGGACGTGAACCCCGGCGACTACCTGCTGATCGACGACGGCAAGGTGCGCGTGCAGGTGACCGAGGTCGAGGGTCCGGTCGTCACGACCGAGGTGATCGTCGCCGGTGCGGTCTCCAACAACAAGGGCATCAACCTCCCCGGCGTCGCCGTGAACGTCCCCGCGCTGTCGGAGAAGGACGAGGCCGACCTCCGCTGGGGCCTGAACATCGGCGCCGACCTGATCGCGCTGTCCTTCGTGCGCGACGCGAAGGACGTCCAGCGCGTGCACGTGATCATGGCCGAAGAGGGCCGCCACGTCCCGGTGATCGCGAAGATCGAGAAGCCGCAGGCTGTCGACAACCTCGAGGAGATCATCGACGCGTTCGACGGGATCATGGTCGCTCGCGGCGACCTCGCCGTCGAACTGCCGCTGGAGGCCGTGCCGATCGTGCAGAAGCGCGCGGTGGAGCTCTGCCGTCGGATGGCCAAGCCCGTCATCGTCGCGACGCAGATGCTCGAGTCGATGACCCACTCGCCCGTCCCGACCCGCGCGGAGGCGTCGGACGTGGCGAACGCCGTGCTCGACGGCGCCGACGCGGTGATGCTGTCCGGCGAGACCAGCGTCGGCGAGTACCCCGTGGTCACGGTCGAGACGATGGCCCGCATCATCGACTCCACCGAGGAGCACGGCCTCGAGCGCATCGCCCCGCTGACCACCAAGCCGCGCACGCAGGGTGGGGCGATCACGCTCGCCGCCCTCGAGGTCGCGGAGTTCGTCGATGCCCGATTCCTCTGCATCTTCACCGAGTCCGGCGACACCGCGCGCCGCATGTCGCGGCTGCGCCCCAAGATCCCCATGATCGGCTTCACGCCCGAGCCCGGCATCCGTCGTCGCATGGCTCTGACCTGGGGAGTGCAGTCGACCCTGGTCGAGCACGTCGCGCACACCGACCGCATGTTCATCCAGGTCGACGATTTCTTCCTCAGCAACGACCTCGCGAAGGTCGGCGACCGGGTCGTCGTGATCTCCGGTTCCCCTCCCGGGATCATCGGGTCGACCAACGACATCCGCATCCACAAGGTCGGCGACGCGGTCCACGGCAAGGCGCCGATCTACAAGTCGCAGGAATAGCCGCTCGCGCCGTATCCCGCGAAT
>JAESFR010000213.1_pt1 | contig 25819 bp, 23 predicted proteins | sample 9266191 | NCBI WGS metagenome assembly JAESFR01 (sample SAMN14503063, study PRJNA617104) | algae metagenome | isolation source: Pleurocapsa minor HA4230-MV1 and co-occurring heterotrophs from cement on... | place: USA: Nuuanu Pali Lookout, Hawaii | collected 2009-07-20
CCATTCCCGACGTCGAGGCACGAGCGGCCTTCTCCGGCGATGCCGCCGGTCCCGTCTCCGTCGGTCAGTACTTCCAGGCCTACCGCAACAAGCTCCGGGCCGGTGACGTCGGCTCGCTGCCCGCCGTTCTCGGGCTGGTCGTGCTGCTGATCGTCTTCACGATCGCCGCGCCCAACGTCTTCCTCTCCACCTTCAATCTGGCGAACCTGCTCACCCAGGCCGGTTCGATCTGCGTGCTCGCGATGGGCATCGGCTTCGTCCTGCTGCTCGGTCACATCGACCTGTCCGCCGGTGTCATCGGCGGCGTGGGCGCGGGCGTGATGTCGATGCTGATGATCAAGGCCGGGCTGCCGTGGTACCTGGCGGTTCTCGTCGCCCTGGGCATCGGCGTGCTGATGGGCATCTTCACCGGCGTCCTGGTGTCCGCGGTCGGCATCCCGTCGTTCGTGGTGACGCTGGCGACATTCCTTGCCTACCAAGGTGTTCTGCTGTGGATCATCGGCACCGGCGGTACCGTCCCGATCAACGACGAGACCATTCTGAAGATCTCCAACGGCAACATGCCGGTGCTGCTCGGGTGGGTCGTCGTCATCGCCTCGATCGTCGCGTATGCGGCCCTGAATCTGCTGGTCTACCAACGCCGCACCGCGCACAAGCTGGTCACCCCGCCGCTGGCGATCATCCTGATGCGGATCGGCGTGCTCGCGGTGCTGCTGCTGGGCGCGACCTACCTGCTGAGCCAGAACCGCGCCCGCGGCAACATCGTGCTCGAGGGCATCCCGTGGATCGCGCCGCTGGTCGGGGTCCTGCTGGTGCTGTGGACGTTCGTGCAGAACCGCACCGCCTTCGGCCGGCACATCTACGCGGTCGGCGGTAACGCCGAAGCCGCCCGGCGCGCCGGTATCCGGGTCGGTCAGATCACCATCGCCTGCTTCGTGATCAGTTCCGGGATGGCGGTGATCTCCGGCATCGTCGCGGCGTCCCGGCTGAACTCCGTGACCCCGGACGCCGGCGCCGGCAACACCCTGCTGTACGCCGTGGCCGCGGCCGTGATCGGCGGCACCTCGCTGTTCGGCGGCAAGGGCAAGGCCCGGGACGCCATCATCGGTGGCCTGGTCATCGCCGTCATCGACAACGGGCTCGGCCTGCTGGGCCTGCAGGCGTACATCAAGTTCATCATCACCGGCGTCGTGCTGCTGCTGGCGGCGAGCGTCGACGCCATCACCCGACGGAAGCGGGCCAGCAGTGGTCGTTGACCTGCCACCCACGGGCCTGTACGACCCCGGCCACGTCTAGACCATGAAAGCTACGACGCCCTCGACATCAACTAATGGGTCTTCTGTTCTCTCAGCCACTACCATCGAGGCCGAAGGGATGTCGTCGATCTCAATATCGACTCTGAACCGGATCACCGAGCGTGTGACTTTCGCTGACCTACATGCCGCCATTCAGGTCGCCACCGAGTCGCCCGCGACCGAAAAGGCAGGGGTCGGCTGCGTGGACTACCTCCAGATCGCCCTGGCCGCAGAGATCGCGGATCGCCGGCGAGCACAGCGGCGTCGGAAGTGCTGCACGCGGGATCCCAAGGGCGTGACCGAGTGCCTCGGTAAGGCATGCTGAGCGACTGATGACTGTAACCAGGGTGATCGGCATGCAGTCGGGAATGGCAAGTGTTGCCGGAGCCTCGCAAATCGGCAGCAGGGTCCCGGGGGCCGGCTGAAGATCGTCGGCTATGGGACACCTCGTCGGAATGGATGGTTGAAGGTAACTGGTCCGCCGTCTGTTGATTTGATCGCCCGCAATTAAATTGGAAATGGCTGCGACAGCGTTCAGCTGTCCCGATAATTCGCATTCTTGTGGTGGGCTCATTGAGGAATGGAAGAGCTGGGTGTAGCGGACCTGATCGCAATGGTTTGCTCGCTGCAGAGCCAAATGAATTCGATGCGGGAAATGTACGAGGCCCGGATCGCGGAACTCGAGGTGGAGAACGCCTCGTTGAAGGCCCGTGGCGGATCTGGAAGCGCAACTGCGGACCAACTCGCAAAACTCGTCGAATCCACCGTCCACGGACGGACCCGGACAGCCGGCGACCAGGTCGCTGCGCAAACCCTCGAAACGCAAACCCGGAGGGCAGGACGGTCACTGCGGACAGACCCTGGCCCAGGTGTCCGACCCGGACGTGGTGATCCGACACGAACCGTCCTGCTGCCGTGGCTGCGGATCCGACCTCGCGGGTGCCGCCGAGGTGAACTGCTCCCGACGGCAGGTCTTCGACATCCCGCCGATCAAGGTGCACGTCACCGAACACCAGATCATCAGCCGCCGCTGCCCCTGCGGGAAGACCACCACCGGCCGCAGCCCGGCCCAGGCCGCCACACCGGTGCAGTACGGGCCGGTGATGTGCGCGGTCATCATCTACCTGTTCATGGGCCAGTTCCTGTCCAAGAAGCGCACCGCCCAAGCCATCGGCGAACTGTTCGGTGTGCCCGTGTCCGACGGCACCGTCGCCGCCGTGACCGCCCGGTCGAGTTGGCCGCGTGGGATGGCGTCGAGCAGCTCGGCGGTGGCGTCCGGGTCCTTCTGCCACTGGGCCAGTGCGGCCAGCTCGGCCAGGGTCAGCGGGTACTCGCCCACGGCGGCGGTGACCTCGGCGGGCAGGGTGGCGGCCTTGCGGGCGGCGGCGATCTGTTTGCGGGCGCGGCCGATCGCCGCTGGGTCTATGCCCAGGTCGAGCATGGTCTGCACGGCCCCGGCCTCCGCCTGTGCGGTCAGCCCGTCCCGGGCCAGGCCGGTGACGGCCATGGTCAGGGCGGTGTCCCGGGCGGTGCCCAGGTCGGGTCGGACGATGCACGGCAACGGGAGCCCGGCGGCGCGGGCGGCGGCCTGGCGGCGGTTGCCGTCGACGGCGACATGGGTGACACCCGGGCCGAAGTCGTGGTCGGGCACCGCGTGCACGGGCACGACGATCAGCGGGACCAGCACACCGACCTCGGCGATGGACGCGGTCAGCTCGCGGATGCCGCGACCGGGGTCACGGATGTTGTCCGGGTGCTGGGCCACCTGATCGGCGGGCAGGTCGAGAACAACGGTGTCCGGGGCCGGTGTCCCGGTGATGTCGTCGGTCGGTGTGTCTTTGTCGGCGGCGGGCTGGGTGGGCTATGCGGGAAGGGCGGCGAGGGTCATCGGGTGCTCCTGGGATCGGTCAGCGAAGACGGGGAGACGTGCCAGCAGGAGCCCGGGGTAGCCGCCGACGCGGGCGACGGCTTCCCGGTGGCGATACGGGGAGATGGGCGGTGCGAACCGGTGGCAGCGGGCGCAGCGGCACTGCCCCAGTTCCAGGGCGGGCCGTGCGCCTGGGGCAGTGATCCCAGGTAGATGTGGACCGGGGCGGTTTGCCCGTTGGTGTAGCCGAGTCCGGCGGTGGAGCGGCGCAGCCGCTCCACCAGGGCGGCCACGTCGGCATCCGTCAGGGCGCTGCCGGTGGCGGTCATTGCGGTGCCGGTGCGGTCGCGGGGCCGGTGGTGTGCCGGGTGACCTGGAACGGCCAGCCCGGGGGCGCAGTGCGTACAGGCCGGTGTGGTCGGGCCGCAAGGTGACGGTGATGCCGTCGGGGTGGTGCACGTATATCTCCCCGTCATTGCCGGTGCTGACCTCGATGCCGGTGATGTCGGTCGGGTCGGTGGCGTCGGCCAGCACCCGGTCCAGGACGTCGGCGGTGACCACGGGGTGGGCGCGGCCGCTGGCGTCGGTCTCGATGGCGGCGGCGGGCCAGCCGGGGCTGGGCCGGTCGGGGTCGGGCAGGGCGAAGTGCCCGACCACCGGCCGGTGGGCGTGGCCGATTGTGGCGACGGTTTCCCCGCAGTCACCGGGGTGCACGCTGATCCGCAGGGTCAGCCGCAGCGGCGCTGTGCCGGGGCCGTCGAGCGGGACGCGGTGCACCAGGAAGTCGACAGCGGGTGCCCCGGTGCGGTTGGTGTAGCGGGCGAGCCTGGCGGCCCACAGCACCTCGGTCAGGCGGCTGGATTCGCGCTGCCCGCTGCGGGTGGTCTTGCCCCGCTCGGCAGCCTCGGTCCATTGCACGGCGTCGCACCAGGCGGCGGCGGTGACCGCGACCGGGTACCGGAACTGGAACTGCCGGGACAGCCGGGGCGGGACCTCGATCAGCAGGCCGTCGGCGATGGCGTCGCTGCGCCCGTAGGACTGGGCGGCGCGGCCGGCGGACCGGCCCTGCCGCTCCCCCGCGGCGGGGTGGTCGGTGGTGGGGCGGTGGGCTGCGGTGTGGGTGTCCGGGCGGTGGGTGGGCATCATGGGAGCTGCTCTCCTTCACAGGTAATCGGTGGGGGAAGGGCGCATCGGTGGGCCGGGGGCTGCACTCCCCCGGCCCACCACCTGACAACTGGGTCAGTGCGCGGCGACCAGCTCGAACGCGCGGGTCTTCACGGCGGCGACGCTGGCGGACGTGATGGCCCGCTCGGCGCGGGCGGCCGCCGGGTTGCGCTTGTCGGCGACCGGGGCGAAGTGGTCGGTGTACTCGGTGATCGCCTGGTACGCGCCCCACCGGGTGCCCCGGATAACCCCACCGGTCGGTGAGTGCCGCCACAGGTCCACCAGCACCGCCCGCCGGTTTGCCGCGATGGTCTGCGACCGCTTCGACTTCTCCGCGGCCGCGTCGACCGGCCACACCGCCTCGATCAGATCCCGGAACTCCTGGTCCGTCATCGCCTGGGCGATCAGCGCGTCGGCCTGCGCCTGGAACGCCTCGGCGTAGGCGAACGTCAACCCCAGGGCCTGCCGGGCCTGCTCGATCTGCCCCGCAGCACCCGAGGTGTGCCGGATCGAGAACGACGACCGGGCACGGGATATCGCCATCGCCTGCGTGTTCGCGCAGACCACCCGGACCGGGGACACCAGCAACCGGAACGCAGACGTGCCGTCGTGGCTGTTGCACGCGATCAGATATAGATCGATCGGGTCCACTCCCCCGATCTGCATCGTGGTCGGCAGCTTCATCGTCAGGAACACCTGACGGCCGCCGCGCAGCGACCCGGCGGTCTCGAAATGCGCCCCGGACTCGTCCACCAGGGCGTCAAGCAGCGCGGCGTGCGCCTCGTTCTGGATCGGGGTGTAACCCCGGCCGACGACACCCAGCACGTCCGGCCGCCCGGTCACCGGGTTCGTCCGCACTGTCGCGAACTGCTCCGGAACCTGCAGTGTGGTCACCCCGTCGCCGGTCAGCACCGTAGTCTGCAACGCCTCCTTGCGGACGTTCCACCCGCCGAGCCGGGCGTGGTTCATCGCCTGCGCCGCGTCGAACTCCGCCGGGAGCACCATGCCCAACCGGTGCCAGGCGTGCTGCCGCGCCGACACGAACGACGCCGACCCGTCCGACCAGGTCTCCAACTGATGTGCCATGACATCCTCCCTGCGTGGGCCGGACCGCCCGGCCTCTGTGCGTCTCTACAGTGTATGTACATACCCTGTAGTTGTCTACAGTTACATCGAGGAAAGATGGCTTGGATACAGTGCAGACATGGACACTCAAGTCATGACGCGGCGCCGCCTACTCGGCCGTGGCGAACTACGAAAGCTGTTCGGCGTCAGCGCCACCCGAACCATTCAGATCGCCGACCGCCCCGACTTTCCGGAGCCACTGGACGAGCTGAGCGTCGGCAAGATTTGGGCCTACGACGACGTCCTCGCCTGGGCGGAACGCGCCGGGCGCAAGCTCAACCTCGACGCCCTTGACTCCCCCGCTGCCGCCGAAGATGACAACGGCTGACACCGCAGTGCAAAGGAAGCCCTAGGCGGTGGCGCGGCATCGGGCGGGTAGGTTGGCATCCCCACGGCGTGGCAGGTGCTGTTGAGCACGCCGGCAAGGAGATTGACCTTCCGTGCTGCCGCGTGGAAACGCCGCAGGTCAAATACCGGCTTGCTCTGCTGGTTGTTTGCGGGCGGAGTCCGGGGCATCAACGCCCCGATCTCCACCAGCACGGTCGCCGACCGGGCACCGATCATCCCCGCCGTCAAGACTGCCCAAAGGTTCCACCGGATCCCCCAAAGGCACATCCCGGCTGGTCGCCGACACCCTGGCTAGGTGCGCCAACCTCGCACCAAGGCACCACCGGTCGGGTGTTGCCGCGGGCGGATTCGGCGGTCTGCGGTCAGGCGGTCATCCACGCCGCTCGCAGACACCACGTTTGGTTCATCGAACGCCGCTGACACCCCGCGGCGACTGTGCGATCGTCACGTCTGAGAGCGACCGCTTCGCGCTGCTGAATCAGGTCCGAGACAACCGGTTTTTCCCAGTCGCAACGGCGTTCTCGCTGTCGTGAACCACTCTCAACGCTGGCTCCGTAGATTTATCCAGGCTAAACGCGGTCCCGAGCTCAGCGGCACGAGTCAAAGAAGTATCGTTCCGCTCGACCACTACTGAGGCGAGCCAGGAAGCACCCTACCCCCGCAGAACCGGTACCATAGTCGTTGGAAATTTTCGACAACGATCGCCCCGGGAATGCAAGCCCTTCCGGCCGGTCGATCCCGAAACGCAGGACGCTCTCCGCAATTTGGAGCGCACTGTCGTAGAATTGTGTGCGGCCCGTTGCGGCGTACACGTCGAGCATGAACTCGCCAATGCCAGCCAAACCAATGAACTGACCGGGTACGACGCTGTGGACCACGAAGGCTTCCTCTGCAAGTTCTTGAGCGGTCGTCAGCCATTCCTGCCTGTCCAGCAATTCCGCACATCGAACCAACACCGATCCCACCCCTGCGGTGCCGTGGATCCAATATGGGTACACGATCGAGCCGTCAAGGTGGTGACGCCATTGCCTGCCCACGCCTGTCGGCACCGCGTTGTTCAGGTCAAAATCAATGGCGTCGAGGGCGAGGTCCGCCCATTTCCGCTCGCCGGTCTGCAGGTATAGCTGTGTGAGAAACAACCCAATCCCGCTGGAACCATAGCCGTACCCGAGATGCGTTTCTTTGTCGAGATTGGTCACCCAGAAGGACCCAACCTCGGCGCGGTTGGCAGTTCTGCTGAGGTGGTCAGCGGCTCGCTCCGCGTGCTCGACCCAATAATGGTCACCGGTTGCCTTCTGCATTTGCAAGCAGACCAGTCCCCAGCCGGCCACGCCGAGAAAAACACCCGGTTCCGCATACAGAAGTTTAGATCCCATGGCCTGCTCCAGGATCGTGCTTGCCTCCGCCATCAGACCGCATCGAAGGAATGCAAACGCGATCCCCGCCATGCCTACAAACAGGCCAGGCGGGTACGTTTCCAATGAGATCGGCTGCCGACGGATCCAGGCGAGGATGGGATCCGGAACTCCCTGCTCATGATCAGAGAGAAACAGTGCGGTCCCGCACGCACCATAGGCAACGCTCAGTGGATTGGTCGCGAAGACCAGGTAATCAGCGGGCCAAAGACAGTCGGTGCGGTCCAGCTCGGCCGTGTCGACAACATATCTGCGGATACCTGCCAGGCCGACATTGACGGTAGCGAGGTCTATCGGGTGGTCCATCGTCCGGTCGCCGCCGCGGACGGTCGTGTCCTCAGTCATCGTGAGCCAAACTCGCAAGTTCACCGGATGCCGATTCCCAGTCCCCAGCTTGAAGACTCAGCAAGATCCTGGGAACTTCGACGGGCAGGCCGTGTCGGACCATCGCAGAGATGAAGGCATGCTCGCCCTCCGGCTTCAGCGACAGCAGTTGATTGACCGGCACAAGGATGCTCAACAGCACTCGGCCGAGCGCGAAAAAATCGTCCTGCGGGGCCGGTTGTCGGTCTTCCAGCAACCTCTCCGGGTTCAGGAATCCAGCAGTGGCCCAGGCCATCGCATGACCTCGCAGGTGCGATTCTCCTTCCGTCGCGACCGCACTCTCGAAGTCGATAAGGCTAATGCTCAGGTCCGCCGGATTGATCATGATGTTCCGCGGTGAAAGATCGCCCAGAATGATCCCATTCTCGTGGACGGCCGCGATTAAAGACACCAACGTCCGGCCTACGTGCGCGAAGCATTGGATGAATCCTGGGAGCCGACCCTGCCGGTGAATGTAGGGCGCAATGATGCGGTCTTCTTGGGCGAAGTAGCTCTCGAGTGTCACACCGTTGACCATTGTCTCGACTAAGAATCGATGTTCCCACTCGTCGAAGAGGTCTAATGCTGCCGGGATGCCGGGGAGTCCTCTCAGCTTCAGGAGCGTGTGGTATTCGCGGCGAAGGAAAAAGGGCGCGTCCCTGATCGTGTCGCCAACCTGCCAGAGGTTTGTCCCCGGACGTGCTTCCTTGATGATGACGGTTGCGCCCGTGGACTCATCGATACCGGTGTAGACACCGCCCGAGTTACTGTAATAGATTGCGCCAAGAACTGAATACCGCTGGGCAAGCTTCACCGTTGGGTCGCTCGGCGCGTCGGCGGCAGCGTCGACGAACGGCTCGGGAACCCAGGGTGGCAATTGATAATACGGTAGCCGCTCGTCGTCAACCAGCGTTCCGTCGGGAGCCACGATCTGCAGGGACGTCGTGCCGTCGGCACGCAGCTGTCTAACCGGCCGGAACCCCCCGTATCGGTAGAAGAGGACCGAGCTGTCACGATAACGTCTATCGGACAGAATGTATGGCCCGGTAAGCGTAGGGTCCTTCGTTAGTTCATAAAGGTCGGCGAGCGCGTGCCGAAATTGTTGCAGGTTCGGAGGATATATGGTGATGAATTTGCCTGAGTTTCCTCGTGGAAAGGTCTTTGAATTCTGCATTGCATAGATGACTGTGTCTGCGGTCGTTTTGAATGGCAGTCGCTTCTGGGCCGAGTAGGCAGCAACAATAGCCAACAATTTGAGCGCCGCAGACGGCACCGCGGAGACATGAATCTTGAATCCCTGCGTCGAGTACTCAGGCTCCGACCGTATCTCCTTGGGACTGCAGTGAAGCCAGATGCCCTCTCGTTGCACGATCCAATCGTTGGGAAGGACGCCTGTCAACAGCTCGCGAAATGTCGGGCCGATGTGATATCGCGAGACGGACTCGTACCTGTCGGGGTCAGTCAGAGTGAAGACTGAGTCGCCGGGCGCACCGAGTCGGTGTGACACTGCCTAGCCCGTCACCGCTTCATCTGTGAACGGGATCTGGCATGCAACGCTGCCAGAACTGCAGTGATTGCTCTGCGTGCTGTGTCCATCGTCGGTCACGCCGAGCTCGTCGAGCATCGATTGCGACATCCGGAAGCGCTGGAGACTCAGAATCTTGTTGAGTGGTTCTGCGACCGCCCGTAGCGCGTCGATCTCGTCGCGGGACAGGGAAGGTTCGGTCATTGCCGGCTCACCTCGCAATCGGCGCCCGTCTGTTGGCGAACGTAACGGCAGTTGTGCATCGAACCGCAGGCTTCGGCGCCACCACGCCTTTCCATGGCAAGCGGCATCGCCCGGCGCCCCGCCGGCATCGCGCGTCGGTGCTATTGCGTTACGACCGCTGCCTCGTCGAACGGGATCGTGCAGCTGATGCTTCTTGAGCTGCAATGGTTGCTTTGCGTGCTGTGCCCGTCGTCCACAACACCCAGCTCCTCGTTCATCGAGGCGGAGAGCTTGAAACGCTGCAGGCTCAGGATCTTGCTCAATGGATCCGCAACTTTCCTGAGAGCCTCGATCTCTTCGCTTGAAAAGCCGGGCTGTGTCATCGCCTCGCTCCTCTCAAACCGATTGTGCGAAAGAGGGTATCAGTGGACATAGCACAGGTCTAGGGCTAATCCGGGCAATTGGAGGGCGAGTTCAATGCGGGGACGAGCGCTGGCGCATGACTCCACCGCGCCGGGTCCGGCCCCTGCTCGTCCGCTACCGGATCGGTGTGCCGCTGCCGGAGGGACCCGGGTAGGTGGTTTGGGGTGCAGCAGGCGCAGTCGGGAGTGGGCGGCACTGTGACCGACTGGCCGGGTGCGATGAGGCAAGCGAGTTGCCGGGGTCGTTGCCAGCGCGACTGTCTCGAGCATGAGGGGCCGCGTCCGGCTCGCTTGGGGAAGCGCGGCAGCTAGATCTTGCTGGCACAAGCCGGGTTTAGCTGGCTGGTGCGGCCCCGGCGAGCGGGATCGCGAGCGTCACCCGAGCGGAATTGAGTTTCCGGACGCAACTGCCGGGGCAAGAACTTCCGACCTCGCCTACTGAAAGGTCAGCATCTGGTGAAATCGGCGGTTGAGATGGCTGCTCCGGCTTGGCCGGTGTAGCTTTGAGATCGCCTACGGCGAGGGAGTTTTCGTGGCCAATCTGGTTGTGCATTTCGAGATCCATGCTTCCGAGCCACAGTTGCTCATCGATTACTACGGGGAGCTATTCGGTTGGAGGTTCACCCAGTTCGGCGACATGCCGTATTGGGCCATCGATACCGGCGACGGTGCGATCAGCCTGAACGCGCCCGGCAACGGGATCAATGGCGGACTCACGCAGCGCCGAGGACCGGCGCCGGAGCGGGGAGCCCCTGTGAACGGCTGCAATTTCGTCGTCGGCGTCGACGGAGTTGTTGACCAGTTGTTCCAGAAGGCGCTCGACCTCGGCGGCACCGTGGCGCTGCAATTGGCGGACATGCAGCGCATCGGTCGGCTCGGCTACCTCCTCGATCCCGACGGGAACATCTTCGGGCTCATCTCGCCGGTTCTCTCCGACGGCACCAACGTGATGTGAGGGTGACGCCGCCGATCAGTACGCCACCGGCAGCCGGCGCGGCGACAACCAACCCCGACCGGGCCCCCGCCGGTGCGTCACTCGCCGTTCACCCGAGGTGGGCGCCGCCTTCCGACACGTGGCCGGATCGCCCGGATGATTGAGGACCTGCCTGCCCGGTGGACACGGGACCACCCCACCTCACGGCTGGCGGGCGTCTCTGCCCGCCAGCGGATGCCCGGGTAGGCCAGGCCAGCAGTCGATTCCATCGTCGTTGGGTGACCGGTTCGATAGGCGGCGGTGCCGGCTTACGGCACGGCTCGGAGCAGGTCAGGACCCTGCTGAGCCGTTCGACCGATCCACACCGCCATCGACCAGGCCGCCGCCGAATTGGAGTGTTTGCCCGCAGGTGGAACGTATCCGGTGATCGTGCTGAGGGATGCGCGTGTTGGCCGGGGCCTGGTCGACGCTGATCGCCGTGAGCTCGATTCCAGAGACGTCGGTCCCCATGCTTGCAGTGCTGATTTTCATCACCTGCGCCTCAAGCGGGCGCCCGAACCCCCCGCTGTGCGTCGGCATAAGCCGATCTGGTTGTTCAACGCCGTGACGAGGTCCGACCTGTACCGGAGGACGTCGACGAGGTTGTCCGGGTACAGGTCGCCGGGCGGCGGGTCACCCTTCGGCCAGAGGGTTGACGCCCTCCGGGCCGCTGGCGGGCGGCGCGAGGGTCTCGATCGACGTTCTCCTGGTTTCGAGCAACAGGGTGATCGGAAGTCGCCTGGCTGGGACGGGTGCGCCGCCGCCATGGTCGACGCCCTGGCCGAGCGTGTGGGCCGGCTGAGCGGTCACGTGTGAGCCCGCCCGTAGAGGAGGATTGAGGACTACCGGCAGCGTCGAGCTGACAGCCGACGGGCGGCGGAAATTCTGCTTATTCCGTCTGGCTCTCTCCGTTCTTCTGCGAGCGCTGAGCCCGCGGCCCCCGCCGTCAACGAGCACCGCGCCGCGAGGAAAGCGACCTGTCCCGCACAGCATTCCGCGGGCGGCGCCAGCGATGGAGGTATGTCGCCGCGGGCTACCTGCGCGCATCGGCCGAGCCGACGGGGCTCAGGCACATCGTCACGGCGGTGTCCCTGGCCGGCGGCGCGACCAGTTTCGCACCGCCATCGGTCACAGGTCCGCGGCTGCCGCGTGCTCGCGCAGGTAGTCCCGCAAGTAGGGAAGGCTGTAGTCGACGTACCCGCGACCGGTGGAGTGGATCATGTCCGCGGCGATGAGCCGTAACCGGTATTGCGAGGCGTAGGTCCTGTCCACGCCAAGGCGGGCGGCGATGTCCGGCACCTTGCTCGGCCCGTCGTCGGAAGCCATCGCGGCAAGGAATGTCCGGTCGACATGCGACAGGTCACGCAGCGCCGGTTCGTGGATCAGTGAACCCAACCGCCGGCGGGCGGCCCCGACACCAAGAGCGGCGGTTTGCTCGTCGATTTGCACCGAACCGTTGTCGGCGGTCATGGCGAGTTTGCAGATCCAGTAACCGACCAGCTGGATCAGGAACGGGTATCCGTTGGTGCCGGTGACCGCCACGCGAAGGGCGTTTTCGGTGATGGCGTGGCCGGTGGCTTCCATGGGGCCGCGCAGGGCGTCGGCGACGTCGGCGTTGTCGACCGCGCCGAGGTGATGACGGTCGGCGCGGCGCAGGAAGGTCAGTACGTCGTCGTTGAGCAGGTCGGCCACCGCCGTCGGAAGCCCCGCCCCGGCGAAGGCCACCGGGCGTTCCTCGCGCAGGCAGTGCTGCAGCGTCGCCGCGAGCTCGCGCATCCCCGCCCGGTCGGACCGGTGCAGCTCGTCGACGGTCAGCAGAAGCCCGGTCCCGTGTTGGCCGAGATGATCGGAGAGCGCGGTCAGTTGTGCCCGCAGATCCGGCCGCTCTGATGACGCTGCCGGGGGCTGCCAGGTCAGCCCGCCGAGATGGAAGGGCAGGCTGACGGAGGTGATCTTGGTCCCCTGGCGACTCATCTCCAGGTCGGCGGCGACCTCAGGCAGGCGACTGTTGACAAGCCGCTGTACCAGACCGGGCACTGCGGTCTCGGACACAATGACCCAACCGCGCTGCCGCGCCTGGCTTTCCGCCTCGTTCAGCATCACTGTCTTTCCGACGCCGCGGAGCCCGGTGTAGATGGTTGCGCGGCCGGGGGCTCCCGGCCCTTGGTCCAGGGCGTCACCGAATGCGAGGATCTCGGCGTCCCTGCCGGCGAGCAGGGGTGGGTTGACCCCGAAGCTGGGGCGGAACGGGTTGACCATGACGACCCTTTGGCTTTAGACGGTTTTAGACTCCTTTAGCTTACCGGCCGTGTTTTAGCCGCGTTTGGTTGCCGCCCCTTGATGTTCTTGTACTGACATGCCTGGCCTGCAGCGCCCTGAGGCTCGCAACTGCGGTCGATCGCCGCCGACCGCCGCGGCCGCGGCGTGCTGGTCGCCACCGCCACCGTCTCGATAACCGGGGGCTCCGGGGGCGCCGATGTAGAGCAGGCGGCGGCGATCGGCTTCCGCGGTCGGCGACCAGCACCGCCAACGCGTACACCCTTAGCTGGTCGCCGTGGGCGCCGCCGACGGGCGCGACACCGCTTGACCTGCCGGAGCGTGTCCATCGGGACAGGTCAGTGTCGGTCGGCACGTCTAATGCGTGCCGAAGACCTCGATCGCGCCGAGCCCGTCGAACTCGAACGTGACGCTCCGACCGGCAACGACCGGCACGGGCGCCGTCACCCCACCGGAGAACACCAGCAGGGTTGCCTCGTTGCGGGTCCACGTCGACCTCGCGCCGCTGTTCGAACGCATCGGCGAGGAATCCGCACATGCGGCTGCTCAGGAGGCGACGTCGTGACCGGCCGTCACGACGGCCGAGTCGCCGTCATCACCGGCGGCGCGGGCGGAATCGGCCGTGCCTACGCGCCGCGGCTGGCCGGAGAGGGGGCGGCTGTCGCGGTGCTGGACTGAGTCGACGCCGCGGACGTGGTCGCTGAGGTCGAGGACGCGGGCGGCACAGCGATCGGTGTGCGCACCGACCTGACCGATGGCGCGTCAGTCGCCGCCGCCCAGAAGGAATCGCCAGCAGACTCGGGCCGCCAGGCATCTTGATCAACAATGCCGGGATCTACCCCAACAAGATGTTCCAGGACATGACCTTCGACGACTGGCGGGCGGTGTTCGCGCTCAACGTCGATGCGCTGTTTCACACCGCGCAGGCTTTCGTACCGGACATGCTGGCGGCCCGCTGGGGCCGCATTGTCAACATGACATCGAACTCGGTCAGCCTGGTGATTCCGGGGTTCAGCCACTACGTCGCCAGCAATATGGCTGTTATCGGGCTGACACGCGGCCTGGCAACCGATCTCGCCGACGCCGGCATCACCGTCAACGCCATCGCGCCCAGCCTGGTGCGCACCAAGACCACGGAGGCAGGACCGGCCGCGTTCTTCGACATCGTCCCGCAAATGCAGGCGATCAAGCGCGTGCAACTGCCGGATGACCTGACCGGCACCATCTCCTTCCTCCTGTCCGACGACGCAGCCTTCGTCACCGGGCAGACCTTCTACGTCGACGGAGGCCTTGTCCGGTCGTAGGCGACCACCTCCAGGAGCGACCGGCCCGGCCGCGCCGTACCAGCATGGCGGTGATGCGTGACCTGCAAATGGTCAGGGGTGACGATCCACTCCCGGGCAGTTCCACCCGAGCATCGCCGTTCCTCGGCGGCAGGACACCACAGGCGTAATCGTCGACGCCCACGGAGGTCACCGGTTCACCGACGCGGTCGCTTCGTCGGTGGTGATCACCCGGTTCCGCCGCCGGGCACGGAATGGCATTTCTTCGTTGAAACCTGCCGCTGATGCGTTGAGCGATTCTGCAGCGGGCCAGCCGGGGTGGTGGGAAGGGCCGATTGATTCATGTGCGCCGTCGTCACACCGCTATCGAAGCAAGTCACCGATACGGAACGGGATCGATTCTGGCGGTTGCCGGCAGTCATCGATGTCGACAGGCATCTCCCCGCAGACGCCGAGGCAGCACGCCGGGAGCGTCTGACCGGTAAACCCGGTCGATATCCGCAGACACTGGTTCGCCGTCTCTTTCGTCGAGCGATTTGCTGTTTGCGGCTGCGAGTGATTTCCGCGCTTTCGACGATCACGTGTGCTGGCCGCAGTGTGGCGGCGCTCCACGACCGCTGGCAGGAGGGCAACCACCTGGGAGGAACAGCGGATTTCTCCGCTGGTAATGATTTGAGCGGTCAGCCGGTCGAATTCTGTCGGCGATTTCAGCCGGCCGCCCCGCCGGGTTGGTCAAGTGTGTGCCCCAATGCCATCGCAGCGTGATTCACCGGCGACAGGTCTTCTTTCTGAGCGATCTCCCGGGCGGCGTGATCCAGCAGGATCCGGCCCTGCTCGGCGATGGCTGCCCGGCGGATCGGATCGCTGTGCACAATTTCCCCGCAGCGGCTCAACAGCCTGAACAGGGCCACACAGACCGTCGGTTCGCTGGCCCCGTACCGACGGATCAGACCGCACATCGTCGACAGGTAGTCACCGAACCGGCGGGCCGGGACGACGACCCGGCCACCGTTGGCGGTGTTGTCCGCCTGGAAGTCGCCCAGCGGTCGGGACGCCAAGGTGCAGAAGATGACCGACATGTGGTCGATGGCCTGCACAGCGGTGTAGGGGTCGTTGACCGCCGGCGACAGGGCCTTGCACGCCACGTCCACCAACTGCCGGATCCCGAACGCGACGTCCTGCTCGAAGGTCCGTTCGAAACCGATACGGACCGCTCGGTCCAGCAGACTGCTCACCGATCGAGGTTCCGGCGGTGGGTCCTCGGGTCGGCGCGCCCACACCCACGCCAGCGCGGTGCCGGCGACGACGAACTCCCCCACCCTGGGCACCAGCAGCACGGTCGCACCCGTGCGGGCGACCGGCAGCAGGTGCTCCGGATGCACAGTTTGCACGTACCCCGACTGAGTCGCTACCACGGGCGTCGCCCACGCCGGTCGGGTCGGGGTGGGTTCCTCGCACGTTCCCAACCGGGAGCGGGCCACCGCCAGGGTGTGCTCCTCGACCCGCTTGGTGATGGCGTCGATCTGGATGGAATGCGCGAGATGATCAGCGAAGTACACCACCGCACCCAACGTGGCGAACAGCAACACCAGGGAACCGCTGACCGCCAGCCGGGGATACGTCTCCACCCGCGTCCCGGACGCGACTCCGACCGTGTACAGGCCCGCCGCTGCGTACACGAAGGCGGCCACGAAGATACTGAGCACGACCTGGTTCGGGCGGTCACGGATGAAGTTTCTCAGCAGTCGGGGTGAGAACTGCGTCGACGACAGCTGCAGTGCGACCACCGTCAACCCCAGGACCAGCGCGATGACGGTGACGACGGTCCCGGTGACCGATGTCAGCAGCGTGCGAGCGTCGTCGGCCGTACCTTGGAATGCCAGGGCTCCCCACGCCGAGTCGGGCCCAACATTGATCTGCGAGACCGACCAGCCCAGCAGCAACGCCACCAACGCTGACAAGCTGGGCAGCAGCCACAGCGAACCGGAGGCGTACTCACGTAAAGCTTCTCGGTTGACCATCACGCACCTCCCGACACCAGCATCGACCGCCGCCGCGGTCGCGGCCACCCATGATCCCGGTCAATGGATCCGGGTGACCGCGGTCGCCGTGTCGCCGCGTCGACGGCCCGAACCGACCGGGCGGTAGCGGAATCCGCCAGCCCGTCTCAGTAGCGGGGGTGGCTCGTCCCCTGGCCCGGGGTTCATCTCATCGTCGGTAGCCTTCGATGACCCGCGAACGACATTCATGGTGCACCCCGGTTCACCATTGCCGGTCAAACATGACTGTCCCCCCGGTGAGTGGGCGTGACATGTTCGGGGCCCGGGTGAGCCTCCGTCCTCGCCCGGGCGGTGTTCGCTGGTCCGGCCGCGCCGTTGTCACACGCCATTGAAGGAAGCCACCGACCACCATGGAGTTGCGCTGCCGGCCCGCCTCACCTCACCAAAACCCACCGCGGCGGTTCAGTGTCAGTTTGACCAGCCCCCCCCGTTTCCTGAGCAGGTTCAGCAGCGACAACCCCATCGTCGCCGAAGACGGCGTGCCAATGAATCGGACTGCCGGGCACATTTTCTTGACGCTGCGACAATTGTCGTCATTACCGTCGATCTGGTCGGGTATTGTTAGGAGTATGGCACTCATCACCCGCACGTACTTGGTCGACGACATCGACGGTTCGGAAGACGACGTCAGCAGAATCACGTTCATGCTGGACCGGAAAGACTACGAGATAGACCTCAGCGCCGCCAACACCGAGCGACTGCGCGGAACCCTCGAAAAGTTCGTCGCCGCCGCAACTCCGTCCGCTACCGGTAACAAGGTGCCCGCTCGGCGCGCCGCGAAGACCGCGAAACCAACCAAGGCCTCCACCGTGCGAAGCGCAGCGACCAGCCGGGAGCAGACCCAGGCCGTGCGGGACTGGGCCCGCAACAACGGGTTCGAGGTGTCCAACCGCGGCCGGATCTCGAAGTCGATCCAGGACGCATTCGACGCGGCGCACTGACCGCGAATGGCTCACTGATCAGAATCACTCCCCCTGCCGCAAAGGGCTATGTCGCCCACGATACCGGTCGGCACGCGGTCCCTATTCTCGTGCACATCGAGCCAATCGGGTCGACTGGCGCGGTTCCGTTTCGATCGACACGTGCCCCTAGTAATGGACCACGTACACGCCGGACGCCCGATCGCAGGCGTTCACTGTTGTAGGCGTTGGCGAGCTGGCGGGCCGATCCTGGAAACCGAGTGGGGTGGCCGTGCCAGACCTGTGAATGAGGGCGGCGGCGACCAACCCGAGGATGCCGCGTAGGTCTGGCCGTCATTTCACCGGGCGAGCCATGGAAAAACGAGTACAGAGAATCGTTCGAAGGCCGGGTCTGCGACGAATTTTGACGGTCGAAGTGTTGTGGTCGCTCAGCCAGGCCACGGTGATCATCACCGAGTCGAAGGACGAATGCCGCCACCAATGAAGCCTGCGGCTGGGGATACCCGAGCCGAGTCAGCTGCGCGGCTGCCTGGATCCACCGATAGCCGACTCTCAATGGGGTGGATGAACTCCTGGGTTCCATCACGGACGGTCAGTGCGCCGGGCTTCTCAGCGGGTCCATGCGGATCCGCTGGACGCCCCAGCGGGGTTGGGTCCGCCGCGTTTCGGCGACCCGCACCGCCACGTCGTCGCTGGCCCGATGAGGACAAGACCGCGGCCAGTGGGAGCGGCCCGCCGGCCGGTCAGGCCGTCGGTCAGATGCCGCCGCAGCCAGGCGTGCACGCTCCCCCGGAAGACCCCGACCGCGGCCGCGACATCAGTGACAGTCGCCCGGTTCAACACCGCCCGGCGGCGTCCAGCCGCTGGTCCACGGTCGACAAGACAACCGGAGCCGCCGAGCCCGTTGACTTCGGGATACCCGTAGGCTATCCGCGCGTGGTCTTAGTTCTCGCCTCAGTTGTCTCAGTGCGCAACCGTTCGATGTGTCTCATGGGTGCCATTTCGCGTGATCAGCAACGTGGCAACCCCTCGCGACCGAGCGTTAGCGCAGTCAAAAAGCCGCAGTTTGGGTCGAGCTCAGCCGAGGCGTCGGAATAGCCCCCGGAGGGTTGGGCAGCCCGCCGGACGCGCCGATGCTGGAAAGTCTCGTGATCAGTGTCTTTGCGCCCCCTCAGGTCCTGGTCGCCTCCCCGACCCGCGCTTCTTGGATGATGTCAGCGGGCCTGGGACTGAACCTGTCGCGTTGTCCGTGCCGGCGTCCGTCGCCAATTAATCGGCTGTGGGCGGGGTTCGAGTTCCCTCAGCCCCGTTGGCCGCGAGACTGGCGAGCGGCGCCTGCGAGATCGACCGACGAGAACGGCCCGAGCGTGCGGTCCTCGAGGACGAAGCGGTACAGGGCGACTCCGAACACGCTTCGGGTGGCGCCGCCGAACACAGCGCCGCCGATGCCGGTGATCACGCCGACCAGGATGAGGGCAACACCGAGTGCGACAGCGGCGGTACCGCCGGCGATGACCAAGTAGACCCCGCCGGCGCCGATGACGAACCCCACGAACACGATCAGCCCGGAAACACCCCCGATGACCACGTTGCCCGTGATCTGTGCTCCCCAGCGTTGCCGGAACATCGTCGTCGACCGCTTGACCGCCGCGAGCGGCCCCAGCCCCTCGAACGCCAGAATCGGCAGCACAAGAAAGGTGACGAGCGACCACATCGCCGCACCCAGCGAAGCGGACACCCGACCGACAAAACCGCCCCGCTCGCGCACCGCGCCGAGCAGCATCCCCGCGAGGAACGACACCAGCAGCCATCCCGCTATCGACCCGAGACGGCTCCGCGCCACGCGCTTCGCTGCAATCAGGTCCGGTACCTCGCCACGCAGCGCCTGATTGGCACCCGCCACCAAGGCAACGTGGAAGAAAGCGATCACGAACTCCGACAGGTACACGCCGATCAGCAACAGCGCGAACCCACCGACAACAGCCCCGGTGCTGTCGGCCACCAACAACAAACCGGCGGGAACGGCGAACACAGCGAAGACGAGCAACCCCAGCAGCCCACCAGTGATCGGCAACCTGACCAGGCCAGGTTGTGAGCGGATGACACCCCAGGCCTTCCTGGTGAGGCTCCAGCCGTGACGAATGCGCTCGGTCATGAGATGAAACATCAGCGGACCCTAACCGTAACGACCGGGCCGCACACCGCCGCTAGGACGCCAGGCCGCTTGATGTCCTCAGTCCCTAGCTCATATAACCCGGCCCTTTCCGAAGCTGACACGGGCGCGTGGGCGTGAATTTCGACCAGCGTGCTGCCAATCAGAGCCCAGCATCTCCATCCACAGAACCGGCGAAAACACCCTCAGGGAATGCACGCCAAAATGCGCACATCGTCATGAAGGGAGGGCTGTTCGGGCAGCGGATCAATGAGGCGTGCTGCCCGGCCAATGACCCTCGTTCCAGCGAATGAAAAGTAACTCCACCACCCCAACCAGCACGAGCCACGCAGCGGGCCACCACAAGCTGGTGTGTAGGACCTCGAGCATGACGGCCACCCCGGCAAGCCATACGACGGTCAACGCTCCATCGAATCCGCGCTTGACGCGTTTCGACACACGGGGATACTTCGCCGAGTTCGACGTCACGGGGTCCTCTATCCTCGGCGCGCCGGGAAGGCCCAAGCGATCGACTGCGTTTGCTCCGAGTGACCGCGATCCATGGACCGTCGAAGCCCGTTCTCGTTGAAGCGGACGCGGTGCTGAGTCAGATGGCCCCCGACGATGCCACCAGTGATCGTCCTCGGCGGCGTCCGACCGAGCCCGACTGTCGGCAGCGGATCACACCGTTGACGGAGGTGCTGCCGCTAGGGAGGGGTGATCCACCGGATGTCCCGTCGACCGGGGTGCGATCGATGTTCACCCTTCTCCACGAACAGGTCGCTCAACTTTATGAGTCGTCGCGGACGTGCTCGCGCACCAGTCTCATGTCTAGTCTCAATTATCCGCGTTGGTCGGTGTCCGCGGGTCGGCTTCACGTCGTACAGTCCTGAGGATCCCGTGCGTTTGGTCGGATTCGGCGGCTTGCATCTCGCCAGGACAATTGTGGGGCGGTGCGCCTACCGGCAGGTCGCGGCTGCTGTCGATGTGACGGTTCAGCACCGCCCTGGAACACCCGTGCTGCAAGTCCTGGGCGGCGTACCACCGCCGCACACCTTTGTCGTGCGGACAATCCAGAAGCACGGTGATGTGTCCCCAGCAATCGCGCAACAGGCTGCTGCGCGATTGGTTCGGGCTACCACGAGGCGAAGATTTGCATGTAGTCAAGGCTTCTTGGGGCCCGCCCACGCATACCTCGGATCGCGGCCCGCAGATCTGCTCAGACTCGTTCGACCACCCGGCTTCCCCATCGGTCGGCCCCGGCGGCCCTCCACGATGAGCCGGCCAGTACACCAATAGAGGTTGATGAGTTCCGCTTTAACGACCCGAGGGGCGCGGTTAGAGCCGCCTGCACCTCGGACTTATCAGTCTCCAGCAGTTCCCGTATCCGGGAGGGACTGCCTGCTTAGGAGTTAGGCGACTCGTCAGCCATCATCTCGGAGGCTGGGCCGGTCGTTGACATCCGTGCGGGTTCGGCGCTGGCGCAGCGGATGTCGTCGGCGTTGTGGCACCGCACCTCCTGAGTTTGCCGGCGCAGGTCCTGAAGGGCCGGCGACGGCTCGTCGACCCGGGCCGATCGGGCCTCGGGTGCGAGGCGGCCGGGTCTTCGGCGGCCGGTTCCCGGGTGGTGCTTCTGCCGCCCATTCGCCGTCTGGTCGGGTGAGTGGCGGGAAGTCTGCGGCACCGGCGGAGCTCAGCCAAGGACTTGAGGCGGAATGGCTCTGTGTCGCTCCGTCGTCGACCCCGAGGGTTCATCGCCGCGGTATTGCGGTTCGTGATGGCGCGAGTAGTAGCCCGTTGGGTGCGACGGTGACGTTGGCGCCGGGGTAGACGGCGAGGACGTCGCGGAGTTGTTTGAGGATGACGGCCTTGAAGTCGCGGAGTCGGGTGTAGTCGCTGCCGAATTGTTCGGACATCGCGGCCCAGGGGACGAGTTGGGTTCTGCGGACGTAGCCGAGTCGGTGGGACAACCAGACGAGGAGGTCGAGTTTGAGTGGTGAGCCGGACAGGGCGCCGAGGGCGCGGGTGTCAACGGGCACGGGCGCGCTGACGATCGATTCGTAGAACGAGTCGGCGAGAGTGATGGTGGACCCCCAGAGTGGGTCCTTTCCGCCGCGGTCGTCGTTGCTGTACCAGAGTTTGTAGTTGCTGGCGACGCTGAAGTGGGCGCCGGCGATCCCCCACCGGGAGTCACCTTCCCTGTTGTCTTCGACGTACATGGAGGAGGTGAGGAGGCGACGCATCTGGTCGTTGAGCCTGGTGATGGTGCCGTTCTTGCCGCCGGTGGGGGCGAGTCCGAGCCGGTCCATGAAGTCGCTGAGGTTGCTTCCGAGCTGGAGCTCTGGGGATTGGGTGCGGACGGCTTCGGTGCTCATCCAGGTGAGGATGTATCGGGGTAGCACCCCGTATGGGTAGCCGGACTTCTCGGCGCCTTTGGGCCCGGTCATGCCCGGCATGACTCGCAGGGTGAGCGACCCGTTGCGTCTGATCCACAATCCTGCTTCACCGGGGTCCTTATACGGCAGGGACAGCTGCGCCCAGAGGCGGGCGGCGTAGCCGACGGCGCCGGCTTCCCGGGCGTCTTCAAGTTCGATCGCGGTGGCCGCGTCGAGGAGGTCGCGTTGTCGGGGTGAGACGACGAGTGCGGGTGACTCGCCGAAGAGCGACGGGTGGTTCTGGGAGGCCTTCGGTACGCTCGGCATGACGGTTTCCTATCTACGTAGGAGCGGTCCTTGCCCCCGGGAGCTTCCGACTCCGCGGGGGCATTTCCTTGTCTGTCGCTTCACGTTGGCATGGTGCGGGCGCGGCTCGGCGCGGGACACGCCGTGTTTTCCGATGTCCCGCAGCGGCCGCGGAGTTGTCCACGCATACCTGGTCGCGATCGTTGTTTGCGCTGGTCATGCGGATGGTTGTGCACGCATAACTGGTCGCGTGCCGGTGGCTGCTGCGGCCAGCGGGCGCGGAGTGATCGGTGGCCAGCCGAGGGGTTGACCACTGGTTCCCACGCATAACTGGTCGCGCCGATAGCGCGAGTCAGATCCAGCATTGACGCTTGTTGCTCGGCGCATAAACGGTCGCGCCGATGGGGTTCCTTGTCGGTGCGCATAACCTGTCGCGCCCAGCACTGCCAGGATCAGCCGCGCACCTCGAGTGGACGGGTTCGACGCCGAGGTCGGGGGGCCCCCGGCGTGCGCACCGAGGCCGACGCATAAATGGTCGCGTGGCGGACGGGCCGTGAACTGTTTCAGCGCGGTGCAGTGGCCGGGCTGTTCACCGGTGACGCCCAGCGCATAACCGGTCGCGCCCTCAGTGTGGATAGCCGGCGACTTGTCCACGCATGGCTGGTCGCAACTGTGATTGTCGGTTCCGCATAAGGGGTCGCGCGGCGAGATGAGCCCCGTTTCACGCATATCTGGTCGCGCCAGTTCAGGCATCGGCACTGGTCAGACGGTGTCGGCGCTCTAAGGGGTTCAGCGGTGCGGGTGAGCGACAACAAGTTGTCCGCGCATGGACGGTCGCGCGGCCCTGCGCATACCTGGTCGCGAGAGGCTGATCGTTTGCGCAGGTCAGAGCGCCCGGATCACGGTGCCCCTGTAGTTGAATTTCCTTTAGAGAATCCTGTAGTTTGGCGGCGCGTCGGGTCAAACGGGACCGCGACCAGTTATCGAACGGTGCGGCAGATTGTGGACCGCTCCGCGGACTGTCCCTTGTGGGGCCGCGCCGGCCCCCCTCCCCCCGCGTCTCGGTGCCCGCGTTCCGCTCGCTGACGCTCGCTGCGGGCACCGACTCGAAGGTCACCTTCAGGGTCAGGTGGCCTCATCGGGTTTCACGGTAGGTAGATGCTGAGCGCGGCGGACACCAGTTGCGATCGGTTGGTGCCGAACTTGGTGACGAGACCGTCGATCGCTTCCAGCTGTCTGTCGGTTAGCCGAATCGTGGTCTGGACGGTGGGTTCTCGGTCGCGCTTTCTCTGCGGGATGTCGAACAGTTCGCCGCCGTAGGGAGCGTCGGTGTGTTGCGCGGCCAGAACTGCGGCAAGTTCCTCGTGGGTTTGGTTCAGCGCGGTCAGGATGAGTGCGGTTTGGGTGGTGTTTTCCGTGGCGGCATGGTCGCTGAGCCGGCGGTGGATGCTCCGGGGCAGATTGAACGCCTTTGACTGCAGGTACTGACGTTGCGCTTGACTCGGTGCCTCTGCCGGGGGTGGGGGGGCTTTTCGCCGGGGTTTCTTGGCGTTTGCCGGCAGGGTGGAACCGGTTTCGGCGGGGGTCTCCACCGTTGGTGGCGCATCAGTGCGCGCCGGCGCTTCTGGAAGGTTGTCTTCATCCAGCGCCGTCGTTTGCGCTGGCGGTGTTGTTGTCAGCTCCGTGTCTGTCGCGTTTGGTGGTTCGGTGTCGTCGATGCGAGCAGGTGCCGGTCGTGGGCGCCGGGCTGGTTTGGCAAGTAGCCCGGCGAGGTCCGGCGTCGTCATTGGTCGGGGGTTGGCGCTGCTCATGCCATGACCTCACTGGATTCCTGTGCCGCCTCGAGTGCGCTGATTCGGGTGAGGATCTCGTGCGCGAGCGCGGCGTAATCGGCTGCCAGCGCGGGGGCGGATCCGGGCGAGCTTGGCTTGCGTCCTTCACGCAGTGCTTGCCAGAACGGTTCACCCTCCAGTGCGGCGGCGTGCTCGTGGATGAGTAGTCCTTCTCTGCGAGAGTTTGTCGCTGCGATGCTGTGGCGGATGGTGTTGTCGAACAAGGGCGCCACTCCCCCGAGGGCCTGCGTGATCTCGGCGCTGATTTCTCGCTTGACTCTGGTCGCTGAGCTGGCGATGTCGAACAGCACGACACCTAGCAGCTCGACGTCAGGGTTGTGCTGACGAGCCTCGACGAGGCGCTGAGCGATCCTGCTCATGCCTTTGAGGCTGGCTGCGTCGCCCCGAGTGGGGATGACCAGCCAGCGCGCGGCGCCCAGGGCGAGGAGCTGCAGATTCGGTTCACCCGGCGGGCAGTCGATGATGATCAGGTCGTAGTCGGACTGGTCGAGCATTTTTGCCAGGGGCTGTGCCAGGACGTCGGCGACCGGGGTGCCCCGTCGGTGGCGGGCGAGAAGGAGGCCGGCCAGGTCATCAAGTCGCTCTCCCCCACAAATCACGTCAACGCCGGGACGAGCTTGCGTCAGTGTGACTCGCAGCGGCGTCCCGGACGCTAGTGCCGCGACCAACCCGGCACCTTCGTCACTGGTACCTGCGCCGGTGTAGCCGAGGTCCTCGCCGACATTGCCCTGCGGATCGAGGTCGATCAGCAGGATCTGGAAGCCTGCGGCGGCGGCGAGGCCGGCAAGCGTGGTAGCAAGGCTGGTCTTCCCGACACCACCCTTTCCGTTCGCGATCGCCACGACGCGGCTGAGCGCTCCCCTGTCGAAGTCCATGATCGCCACGATTCCAGCTGGGTCGGCCGAGGCGACGAAGGCGCGCGGCGTAGCGCTCGAGTTGCAGCTCGACAGGGCCGGTGGCTGGCCGAAAACCGTGCCTCCCGGCGGCTGCCGCAGTATGCGGAAGGACGGCCCTGCGCATCGTGGGGCCAATGCGCTTGTGGGGCGGCGGGACGACGTGCAGACTTGCCGGTTGGCGGGGATGCGTGCCGGTACCTGTATCAGTGTGTGTATCAGTCAGCGCGTCGCGTGCTGCTGAGACGACGGCGCCGTGTCCTTAACAAATTTGCCAGCAGGCACATGTGCCCGCAGCCATACCGGAGCTGTGCGGCGGCGATGCTGTGACGACATCCTTGACGGCGCCGGGGCCATGTCGGGTGCTTCCCGCGACCGGGCAGGTTCCGTTTCTTTAGACGCGATGTCGAAGTTTACGGCCGCCAGCGGCCTTCTCGGCCCGTACGCTGCCGCGGACATCGTCGGCCGGCACTGCCGCAGACGAGCAGACGCCCGGGCTACTCCCACCCGGCGTGCTTGCATCGCGCCTCGGCGTGGCCGCGGTGTTCGCGCCCAGCAGCCGTCCCGCGCTTAGCGGCGCGTTGCTCGTCAGCAGTTGACCAGCCCTCTGTGCCGGCCGCGGGCCCCCGTGAGGGAGTTCGTTCGGTGCTCGGGCGACCCGACTTGCGTCATGCAGTCCAGGTCGGCGTTCGGGTACGGCACCGTGTCCAGTAACCGAAAGACTCGGCCGATATTGAGCCCAGCAATATGCGGCCGGACTCTTCGATCAAGCGGCCCGACACGATCCGCAACGGAGCTGTGTACGCCCGCCACTCTGCACCGCGCAGGTGTATCAGTGGCTGTATCAGTCAGTCGGAACGGGGCCGGGCGCCCGGAATCGTTGCCCGACCGAACCCGGCGCTTGGCCCGGGGCCGTTGCCGTTGCTCTGCCTGTTGAGCGGTGCACATCAGGACCCGGCAAAGGTGCGCGCCCGGCGTATCAGCGGCTGTATCAGTCAGTCGGCTGGGCGCGCGGCACTA
>JAESFR010000214.1_pt1 | contig 25779 bp, 21 predicted proteins | sample 9266191 | NCBI WGS metagenome assembly JAESFR01 (sample SAMN14503063, study PRJNA617104) | algae metagenome | isolation source: Pleurocapsa minor HA4230-MV1 and co-occurring heterotrophs from cement on... | place: USA: Nuuanu Pali Lookout, Hawaii | collected 2009-07-20
CCACGTGCTCGAGCCGGGCATCCCCGACAAGGGCGTATTGCTGACGACGCTCAGCCTGTGGTGGTTCGATCAGCTCGCGACCGGCGGGCACGGCGAGCGCGGCATCCCGAATCACCTCGTCGCCGATCACGTGCTCTCGGCGGACGGCCTCCACGACCTCATCCCGGCGGAGGTGGCCGGGCGGGCGATGGTGGTGCGCAGCCTGTCGATGCAGCCGATCGAGTGCGTGGTCCGCGGATACCTCACCGGCTCGGGGTGGGCCGAGTACCAGCGGGAGGGCACGGTGTGCGGCATCCCGCTGCCGGCCGGCCTCGCGAACGGCGACCGACTGCCCGAGCCGCTGTTCACCCCCGCGTTCAAGGCGCCGATGGGGGAGCACGACGAGAACATCTCGTTCGAGCGCACGGTCGAGCTCGTGGGCGCCGAGCGTGCCGCGGAGCTCCGAGCGCTGTCGCTGGAGATCTACCGGCGTGCCGCGCGCACGGCGGAGGCGCGCGGGCTCATCCTCGCCGATACGAAGTTCGAGTTCGGCATCGACGAGGCGGGCGTGCTGACCCTGGCCGATGAAGTGCTCACGAGCGACTCGTCGCGGTACTGGGATGCGGCTGCCTGGCACGCCGGCACGACTCCGGCCGAGCGCATGGCGAGCTTCGACAAGCAGATCGTGCGCGACTGGCTCGCCGCCCACTGGGACCAGACCGGTACGCCCCCCGTGCTGCCCGCCGACATCGTCGAGCGCACCGCGGAGCGCTATCGAGAACTGCTCGAGCGCCTCACGAGCGCCTGAGGTCAGACGCTGTCCCGCACCACCAGTTCGGTCTCGAGCACCGTCACATGCCGGGGGTCGCGGCCGGCGAGCAGGTCGAGCAGCACGTCGGCCATCGTCTCCCCCTGCAGGAACGACGGCTGACGCACCGTGGTCAGCTGCGGGGCGACCGACGTCGCGACCGGCGAGTCGTCGAAGCCGACGATCGCGATGTCGTCGGGCACGCGCAGACCCTCGCGTGCGAGCACCGACAGGGCACCCCGGGCCATCAGGTCGCTCGCGATGAACAGTGCGTCGGGCCTCTCGCGCTCGAGGATGCGCGCCATCGCGGCGGCTCCCCCGTCGGCGGTGAAGTTGCCGTCCTCGACGGCGACCTCCGTGAGCCCGGCCGCCGCCATCGCCTGCCGGTAGCCTTCGAGACGGTCGACGCCGGCCGGCATCGTCAGCGGCCCCGCGATCGACGCGATGCGCCGGTGGCCGCGCGCGATCAGGTGCTCGGTCGCCTCGCGACCGCCGCGCACGTTGTCGACGTCGACGTAGTAGTCGCGCTCGCGCTCGCGCACGGGCCGGCCGCCGTAGACGACCGGCACGGCGGCGGCGATCCGGTCGATGAACAGGTCGCTGGTGTGGTGCGAGACCACGATCGCGCCGTCGACGCTCCCGCTGCGCAGATAGCTCGTCGTCTTGTCACCCGGGTCATCGCTCGCGATGAACAGGTTCAGCACGTAGTCCGAGCGGCTCACCCGCGCGTTGATGCCCGAGACGATCGCGGCGAAGAACGGATCGCCGAAGAACCTCGTCGTGTCCTCCGGCACGACCAGCGCGATCGCGTGGGTCTGCCGGCTCGCGAGTGAGCGCGCGGCGCGGTTGGGCACGTAGTTGAGGTCGGCGATCGCCCGCCGCACGGACTCGAGCGCCGTCGGACTGACCGCGGTCGAGCCGTTCACGACGCGCGAGACGGTCGAGCGCGAGACGCCGGCGGCAGCCGCGACCTCTTCGATCGTGACCGCGCCGCCGACCGCGTGCGTGCTCGTGTCGACCATGTCGTGCCTCCTCCGGCGCTACGAGCCGAGTCCGGGCTCAGTCGTGACGTCGTCGAGGGCGCGCTGCGCGATGATGCGTGCGTACTCCCGGCCGCTGTCCTTGACCGAGCGCTCCTGCGAGTCGTAGTCGACTCGCACAATACCGAACCGCTTCTCGTACCCCCATGCCCACTCGAAGTTGTCCAGGAGGGACCAGTAGAAGTAGCCCCGGACATCCACGCCCGCCTCGACCGCGTCCAGGATGGCACCCAGATGGTCGCGCACGAACGCGACGCGCTCGCGGTCGTGCACCCGCACCTCGCCGCCTTCGACCACCGCGACATCGTCGTAGGCCGCGCCGTTCTCGGTGACGAACAGCGACGTGCCGGCCGGAGCAGCGTATTCCTCCGACACGCGGACCAGCAGGCGGGTCAGCCCCTCGGGCTGCACCTCCCAGTTCATCGGCGTGCGGGGCAGGCCCCGCTCGTGCCAGAAGATGCCCTCCGACGACGGGAACGGCGACTCGCCGCGCCGATCGGTCGGCGCGTCGCCCGCGCGCGGCGGTACGGCCGGGGCCGAGCCGCCGACGAACTCGCCGTGGTAGTAGTTCACGCCGAGCGTGTCGATCGGGGTGGAGATCGTCTCGAGGTCACCCGGCAGGATCGCCGCGCGCAGCGCGTCATCCGCGATCTCGTCGAAGATGTCCTGCGGGTAGGAGCCGCGGAAGATCGGGTCGAGGAACCAGCGGTTGAACTGCCCGTCGATGCGCCGCGCGGCATCCCGGTCGGCGGGGTCGTCGGGGGCGACGGGGTCGGCGACGGTCAGGTTGAGCGTGATGCCCAGGTTGAGCGAGGAGTCCCTGGCCCGCAGCTGCTCGACGGTCTGCCCGTGGCCGAGCATCAGGTGGTGGGCGGCCAGCATCCCTTCGGTCCTGCTGTAGTGACCGGGGGCGTGCAGTCCCGCGGTGTAGCTGAGGAACGACGAGCACCACGGCTCGTTGAGCGTCGTCCACACGTTCACCCGATCGCCGAGCGCGTCGTGCATGTCGAGGGCGTACTCGGTGAACCGATCGGCGGTGTCGCGCACCGTCCAGCCGCCGCGCTCCTGCAGCGCCTGCGGCAGGTCCCAGTGGTACAGGGTGAGCCAGGGCAGGATGCCGGCATCCAGCAACTCGTCGACGAGGCGGCGGTAGAAGTCGACGCCCTCGCGGTTGAGCGCTCCGCCGTCCGGACGCACCCGCGACCACGAGGTCGAGAAGCGGTAGGTCTGCAGGCCCATCGACTTCATCAGCGCGACGTCGTCACGGTAGCGGTGGTAGTGATCGCACGCGACGTCGCCGTTGTCGGCGTTGATGACCGCGCCCGGCACACGGCTGAACGCGTCCCAGATCGAATCGCGCCGGCCCCCCTCCAGCGCCGCGCCCTCGATCTGGTAGGCCGCGGTCGCCGCGCCGAACAGGAACTCGCGCGGGAACGGGCGCGCCAGGGTGTCGGGCGTCGCGAGCGTTCCGGGCGTGCGGGCAGAGGCCTCTCTGATCTCGGTGGTCATCTCAGCCCTTCACCGCGCCGGCCATGATGCCGCTCACGAGCTGCTTGCCGGCGAAGGCGAACAGGATCAGCAGGGGGATCGTGGCCAGGAGAACTCCGGCGAGCACGATCGAGTAGTCGACGAAGTAGTTGGACTGCAGCAGCGACAGCGCGACCGGGAGCGTCGGGCTCTGGCGGTCGAGCACGATGAACGGCCAGAAGAAGTTGTTCCAGGCGCCGACGAACGTGAACAGGAACAGCATGGCCGCGGCGGGCCGCGCGGCCACGACACCGACCGTCCAGAACGTGCGCAACTGCGACGCCCCGTCCACGCGCGCGGCCTCGATCAGCTCATCGGGCACGGTCTGCGCGAGGTACTGCGTCATCCAGAACACTCCGAACGCGCTGGTGAGCGCCGGGATGATGACCGCGCCGATCGTGCCCGTCCAGCCGAGGTCGGCGAACAGGATGTACAGCGGCACGACGCCCAGCTGCATCGGCACGGCCATCGTGGCGACGACGAACACGAGCAGCCACTTGCTGCCGCGGAAGCGCAGCTTCGCGAACGCCCAGCCGGCGAGGGTGGAGAACAGCACGACGGATGCCGCGATGACGGTCGAGCTGAAGATCGAGTTCCACAGCGCGAGCCAGAAGTTGACCGCCGGGTCGTTGATGACCGAGAGGGCGTTCGCGAAGAAGTTGCCGCCCGGCAGCCACGACATGTTCGGGTCGTTGATCGTGGAGGCGGTGCCCGAGCCGATCAGGAACGACCAGTAGTAGGGGAAGATCGCCGAGGCCGCCACCACGCCGAGGCCGATGTAGACCCACGTGCTGGCCCGGACGCCCCGGATCTTGGTCGTGCGCTCGTTGCGGCGCCGCTGGCGCGCGTTGGGGATGTTCTCCTCGACGATCGCGAGGGGCGGGGTGCTGATGGAGGTCATCGACGGACTCCTCTCCGGCGGCGGCGGGGCGCGATCTCGCCCCGGCCCCCGTCGTCGCGCACGAGGCGCCGGGTGATGAGCAGATTGATCAGGCCGATCACGAGGATGATCAGGAACAGGATCCACGCGAGGGCGGCGGCGCGGCCGAAGTTGAATTCGCCCCAGCCGATGTCGTACAGGTACAGGGTGATCGTGAGCCACTGCTGCGCGGCGCCGCCCTTGCCCGTGTTGTCGAACATGCGCGGCTCATCGAAGATCTGCAGGCCGCCGATCGTCGAGGTGATGATCACGAAGATCAGGGTCGGCTTGAGCGAGGGGAGCGTGATGCTCCAGAACTGGCGGAACGCGTTCGCGCCGTCGACGGTGGCCGCTTCGTAGTACTCGCGCGGCACGGCCTGCATCGCGGCGAGGAGGATGAGCGCGTTGTAGCCGGTCCAGCGGAAGTTGACCATCGTCGCGATCGCGACATGGCTCCAGAACGGGTCCTTGTGCCACGGGATCGGGTTGAGCCCGATGCTGGTGAGCACGTTGTTCACGAGCCCGTGGTTGTCGCCGAACATGTTGCTGAAGATCAGCGCGACGGCGACCGGGGCCATGACGAAGGGGAGCAGCACGCTCATGCGCCAGAAGGTCTTGGCGCGGATGTTGCGGTCGAGCATCGCCGCGATGAAGATCGCGAGGATCAGCTGGGGCACCGTGGAGATCAGGAAGATGCTGAAGGTGTTGCGCAGCGCGGTCCAGAACTGGGGCTGGCTCAGGATCCAGATGTACTGGTCGAACCCGACGAACGTGCCGGAGTTGCGGACGAGGTCCCACTCCTGGAACGAGATGATCGCGGTGAACGCGATCGGGAAGAGACCGACGATCGCGAAGAGGATGAAGAACGGGGAGATGTACAGGTAGGGCGAGAGCTTGAGGTCCCACTTGCTCAGCCGGTGGCTGAACGAGATGACCCGGGGGGCCTTCTCGGGACGGGGGTCCGGCGATGCCGGGGCCGCCGGTGGGCGGGTGTCGGTCGCAGTCACGTGGGGCTCCGTATCGGCGGTGATGATCGGGGGGACGAGTGCGGGCCGCGGCCGCAGGGCCGCGGCCCGCACTCGATCAGGTCATCAGAAGGCTTCGACCTCTGCGACGTAGGTGTTCCACGACGTGGTCTGGTCTTCGACACCGTCGAAGACGCGGGTCACGGCATCCTGGAGCGCCTGGTGGTACTTGAAGTAGTCCGCATCCTTGTACGGCGCGACCGTGACGGCCTCGGCGCGATCGGCGAAGATGCTGCCGGTCGGTGCGTCGTTGAAGTACGGGTTCACGAAGTCCGTGAGCTGCGGGTCTTCGTACGCGGCGGTCTGGCTCGGGAACGTGCCGGCCTCGACGAACGCCTTGACCTGCTGCTCGGGAGCGGTCAGCCAGTCGGCCAGCTCCTGTGCGGCGGCCACGTTGGCGCCGTTCGCGGGGACGGTCAGGTACGAGCCGCCCCAGTTGCCGCCGCCGTTCGGGAAGACGTTCGCGACCTCCCAGCCGGTGACGTCGGGTGCGTTGCCGCTGATGACACCGAGCATCCAGCCCGGGCACAGCATGGCGGCGAACTCGCCGTTCGTCATCGACGCGTTCCAGTCGTCGGTCCACTGACCGGCGTAGGCCGCGTTCGGGATCGCGCGCTCGACGACCGAGTTGTACGCGTCCTCGAGCTCGGGGTTGCTGGTCGCGATGACCTTCCCGTCGGGCTCGGTGTACGTGTACTCCATCTGGTTCACGATGCCCTGGAGCACCGAGTTCGCGGAGTCGATCATCGGCTTGCCGGTGGCCGCCTTGTACTGGTCGGCGACGTCGTAGAAGTTGTCCCAGTCGCCGTCGAACAGCGTGGCGACCTCGTCGGGCGTCGACGGGAGGCCGGCGGCCGAGAACAGGTCGGCGCGGTAGCAGATCGCCTGCGGCCCGATGTCGGTGCCGTAGCCGATCAGGTTGCCGTCGGGGTCGGTCGCGGCGGCTTCCTTCCAGTCGAGCCAGCGGCCCTTGAGGTCGTCGGGGACGGGCGCCAGCAGGTCGGAGTACTGCATGCCCTCGGCGAGCCAGTCGATCTCGACGGCCTCGATGTCGGCCAGACCCTCCTTGCCGAGCTTCTGGAAGAAGTTGGCACGGGCATCGCCGGACTCGGCGGCCTTGTTGTGGACGATCGTGACGTTGGGGTGCTCGTCCATGTACTCCTGGAGGAGCTCGTCGGTGTAGCCGAAGTTGTTGAACGTGGCGATCGTCAGGGTGATGTCCCCGTTCGGGTCGCTGGACGGCGAGGAACCGCTGCCGCCGGAACAGCCGGCGAGCACGATAGCGGAAGCCGAGAAGGCGGCTACAGCCACGGCGCCCCTGCGGAAGGCACGTGAGTTCACTGTCACTCCTTTGTGTTGTCAGGGTTGTGTTGCAGGTGATCGAGGATCGAGCCGGGTGCCCGTACCTCATGGTGTCTGTCGTGGGAGCGTTCCCATCGATCGGGAGTCACGCTATGGGATCGCTCCCACGAAGTCAAGGGAGCGCTCCCATCGGCATGATCACGGTTCGGTCACATCGCTTCGCCGACGCCGCCCTCCGGCGCCGACGGACCGCGGAAAGGGCGCGGTGTCCGCGCCGTAGACTGGCAGCGGAACCCGCCAGGAGGAAGCACATGCCCACCATCGTCGTCGACGTCATGCCGAAAGCCGAACTCCTCGACCCCCAGGGCAAGGCCGTGTCCGGCGCGCTCTCGAGGCTCGGCGTCGCCGAGTTCAGCTCGGTGCGCATCGGAAAGCGGTTCGAGCTGACGGTCGAGGGCGAGGTCGGCGACGACGTGCTGGCCAAGGCCCGCGAGATCGCGGACGAGATCCTCTCGAACTCGGTCATCGAGGACGTCGTGGGCATCGAGGTCGTGGAGTGACCGCACGCATCGGGGTCATCACGTTCCCCGGTTCGCTCGACGACCGTGACGCGCAGCGCGCCATCCGGGTCGCCGGCGGCGAGCCGGTCGCGCTGTGGCACGGCTCGCACGACCTGGAGGGCGTCGACGCGCTCGTCCTGCCCGGGGGCTTCAGCTACGGCGACTACCTGCGCGCCGGGGCGATCGCGGCCCTCGCGCCGATCATGGCCGAAGTCAAGGACGCCGCAGCCGCAGGGATGCCGGTGCTCGGCATCTGCAACGGATTCCAGATGCTCGTCGAAGCGCAGCTGCTGCCCGGCGGGCTCATCCGCAACGCGCACCAGCAGTTCGTGCGCCGCGATCAGCGGCTGCGCGTCGAGAACGCGGCGACCGCGTGGACCTCGGACTTCACCGAGGGCCAGGAGATCATCATCCCGCTCAAGAACGCCGACGGCGGCTACATCGCGGCGGAGTCCGAGCTCGACCGGCTCGAGGGCGAGGGCCTGGTGGCGTTCCGGTACCTCGGCGTGAACCCGAACGGGTCGCTGCGCGACATCGCCGGGCTCACGAACGAGCGGGGCAACGTCGTGGGACTCATGCCCCACCCCGAGCATGCGGTCGAAGAGGGCTTCGGTCCGAACACCCCCGCGGCGATGCGCTCGGGCCTGGACGGCCTGCCGTTCTTCACCTCCGCGATCGCGGCCGTGGTGGGCGCCGCGGCCTGAGCCCGCGGCATCCGCTCGCCCGACGGCAGGCGTCCGCGAGACTGCAGTGGCGCCGCGAGACTAAGGGAATTCGCCTCAGTCTCGTCGCTCCTGTGCAGTCTCGCGGTCAGTGCGGCCGCGCCGGGGCCGCGGCCTCGATGAGCTGCAGCGTGCGCGCGGCGACGCTCACGGCGATCGACGCCGGCGCCTTGCCGGCGACCTCGGGGATGCCGATGGGCGTGGTGACCCGCGCGAGGTCCGCCTCGGCGTGCCCGTGCTCGGTGAGCTTGATGCGGAAGCGCGCCCACTTGGATGCCGAGCCGATGAGCCCGATCGAGGCGAGCCCCGCTCGGCGCAGTGCCTGGTCGGTGATCGCGAGGTCCTCGACGTGGTCGTGGGTCATGATCAGGACGTGTGCGCCGTCGGGGAGGTCCGCGAGCGCGGCCTCGGGGACCTGCGCGTGGCGCACGCGCACCGTGGCCGCAGCATCCGCGAGCACCCCGGTCGCACCGGGCTCGCCGATGCGGTCGGGATGCAGCATCTCCGGGCGCGCGTCGATCAGGTGCAGCTCGATCTCCTGTCGGGAGAGGATGCGGGCGAGCTCGAGACCCACGTGACCGATCCCGAAGATCGCGACGCACGGGACGACCGGCACCGGTTCGAGCAGCATCGTGACCTCTCCTCCGCAGCATTGGACGCCGTACTCCGTGGCGGCCCGGTCGCTGAGGGTCAGCGTGAGCAGCCGCGGCTCGGCCGAGCCCTCGGCGAGCATCTCCTGGGCCGTGGCGACCGCCGTGGCTTCCAGGTTGCCGCCCCCGACCGTGCCGAACAGGCGCTCAGGCGAGACGACGAGCTTCGCGCCGCCGTTGCGCGGCGCGTGGCCGCGCACCGCGACCAGCGTGACGATCACCGCCGGCTCCCGGGCATCGCGCAGCCGCCTCAGTTCGTCGACCCAGTCCACGGTGCGCCCGCTATCGCGTTCCGACGGCGCGCGTGTCGGCATCCGCCGCCGTCGACGCGCGTCGGGCGTCCTGGATCGCCCAGAACACCGCTTCGGGCGTCGCCGGCGACGCCAGCGTCACCGTGCGACCGCCCGGGCCGAACGCGGCGACCGCGTCGCGCAGCGCCTCGCGGGCGCTGAAGGCGAGCATGAGCGGCGGTTCGCCCACAGCCTTCGAGCCGTAGACCGCGCCGTCCTCCCGCGCATCGGCGAAGAAGCGCACCGAGAACTCCGCCGGCATCTCCGAGAAGCTCGGCAGCTTGTAGGTGCTCGCCGACTGGGTGAGCAGGCGCCCCCGACCGGGGCCCGTGCTGGTGTCCCAGCGCAGCTCCTCGAGCGTGAGCCAGCCGACGCCCTGCACGAAGCCGCCCTCGATCTGACCGAGGTCGATCTGCGGCGAGAGCGAGTCGCCCACGTCGTGCACGATGTCGACGCGGCGGAGCCGGTACTCGCCGGTGAAGCCGTCGACCTCGACCTCGGTGGCTGCCGCGCCGTAGGAGAAGTACTTGAACGGCGAACCGTGCATGCGCTCGGCATCCCAGCTCAGTCCCTCGGTGCGGTAGTAGCCCGCCGCGAACAGCTGCACCCGTGCGTGGTACGCCGCGTCCACGACCTCCGCGAACGTCACCGCGCGGTCGGCGCCCGGCGCGGTCACCCTGCCTCCTGCGAAGAGCACATCCTCGGCCGGAGCGCCGAGCAGCCCGCCCGCGATCGGCGCGAGCCGCTCACGGATCTGCTCGCACGCGTTCTTGACGGCGGCGCCGTTCAGGTCGGCGCCCGAGGACGCCGCGGTCGCTGACGTGTTCGGCACCTTGTCGGTGCGCGTGGGGGCGAGGCGCACCGCCCACAGCGGCACGCCCAGAGCCGTCGCGGCGACCTGCAGCATCTTGGTGTGCAGGCCCTGGCCCATCTCGGTGCCGCCGTGATTGACGAGCACCGAGCCGTCTTTGTAGACGTGCACGAGCGCGCCCGCCTGGTTGAAGGCGGTGAAGTTGAACGAGATGCCGAACTTGATGGGCGTCATCGCGATGCCGCGCTTGCGATGCTCGTGCTGCGCGTTGAACGCGGCGATCTCGGCCCGCCGGGCATCGATCGCCGCGTCCCGCCGCACCTGCTCCCAGATCGCCGGCATGCGCTCGGCGTCCTTCACGACCTGCCCGTAGGGCGTGGACTGGCCCGCGCGGTAGAAGTTACGCCGGCGCAGATCGATCGGGTCGATGCCCAGCACGGGAGCCGCGCGTCCCAGGATGTCTTCGATCAGGAACACGCCCTGCGGGCCGCCGAAGCCCCGGAACGCGGTGTTCGAGGTCTTGTTCGTTTTCGCGACCCGGCCGAGGAGGTGAATATGCGGAATCCAGTATGCGTTGTCGACGTGGCACAGCGCGCGGCTCAGCACGGGTTCGGAGAGGTCGAGGCACCAGCCGCCGTCGGCGGTGAGGGTCGCCTCCAGGCCGAGGATCGCGCCGTCCTCGGCGAAGCCCGCGCGCCACGAGATGTGGAACGGATGCCGCTTCCCCGTCATCGTGAGGTCCTGCGTGCGGTTCAGCCGCACCCGCACGGGGCGTCCTGTCAGGCGGGCGCCCAGCGCCGCGACCGCCGCGAGCCCGTGCGGCTGCATCTCCTTGCCGCCGAACGCGCCGCCCATCCGCAGCGCCTGAACGGTGACGCGGTGCGAAGGCACGCCGACGACGTGCGCCACGATCTCCTGCGTCTCGGTCGGATGCTGGGTCGAGGACTCGACGAAGTACTGGCCCTCGGAATCCACGTGCGCGAGAGACGCGTGCGTCTCGAGGTAGAAGTGCTCCTGGCCGCCGAACTCGGTCACCCCCTCGAGCACGACGGGCGCGCCCGCCAGCGCCGCCGCGGCGTCGCCCCGGACCACCGTGCGGGCGGCACCCTGATACGAGCCCGCGTCGATCGCCTCCGTGACGGTGATGAGGCTGGGCATCGGCTCGTACGCGACGACGACGGCGGCCGCGCCGAGCCGGGCGGCCTCAGGCGTCTCCCCGAGCACCCACGCGAGGGCGTGTCCGTGATACATCGCCACGTGCGGGAAGAGCGGCTCGTCGTGCTTGACCCCCGCGTCGTTGACGCCGGGCACATCCGCAGCCGTCAGCACCCGCACGACGCCCGGAACGCGCAGCGCGGGCGAGACGTCGAGCTGCACCTTCGCGTGCGCGTTCGCGGACTGCACCGGCCAGGCGGTCAGCACGCCGACGGTGCGCGCAGCCAGGTCGTCGGTGTACATCGCCCGTCCGGTCGAGTGCAGCACCGCGCTCTCGTGCGGTGCGGGCACCCCCACCACGGGGTCGGTCGGCCGGCGCGCGAGGTGGCTCACGATGCGACCTCGACGGATGCCGGCACCCGGCCGACGCCGGAGTGATACAGCTTCAGCAGCGCGGAGCTCAACATCACCGCGCGGTACTGCGCGCTCGCGCGGTGATCGGACATCGGAGTGCCCTCCGCTGCGAGCACCGCTGCCGCCTCCCGCACGGTCTCGAGGTCCCACGTGCGGCCGACGAGTGCCCGTTCGGTGTCGTGGGCGCGGATCGGCGTCGCGGCGACCCCGCCGAGGCCGATCCGGGCGGCGGTGACGATGCCCTCGTCGAGGTCGAGCGCGAACGCGCACGCGACACTCGAGATGTCGTCGAAGCGGCGCTTGGCGACCTTGTGGAACGCGGCCGTCCGGGCGAGCGGCACCGGGATGCGCACCGCGCGGATCACTTCGTCGGGCGCGCGCACCGTGGTGCGGTATCCGGTGAAGTAGTCGTGCAGCGCCACCACCCGCTCCCCGTCGGGCGAGGCCAGCACCACGCGGGCATCCAGCGCGAGCAGCGCCGGCGCGGTGTCGCCGATGGGCGATGCCGTGCCGAGGTTGCCGCCGATCGTCGCCCGGTTGCGGATCAGCGGCGAGGCGAACTGGGGGATCAGCCGGCTGAGCAGCGGCACCCGCCCGGCAAGACCCCGCTCGATCTCCGACAGCGTGAGTGCCGCCCCGATCTCGATCTGCTCGTCGTCGACGCTCAGCGCGCGCAGCTCGGGGAGCCGCTCGATCGCGATCACGAGCGGCGCGCGCGCACCGCGCAGGTTGACGTCGACCCCCCAGTCGGTCGCGCCGGCGACGAGCCGCGCGCCGGGGTCGTCGCGCAGCAGGGCGAGAGCGCCCGCCAGCCCGGCCGGCCGCACGAACCGCGCGCCGTCCACACTCACGTCGGTGACCACCGCATCCGGCGCGGGATGCCGGAGCCGCTCGCTCAGCGGGTCTTCGGGCTGCGGCATCCCGAGTCCGAAGGCCGCGTCGCGGATCGGCCGATAGCCCGTGCAGCGGCACAGGTTTCCGCTGAGTGCATGCAGGTCGAAGCCGTTGGGCCCGTGCGAGGGCTCCTCCTCGTCGAGCTCGACAGCGGGCTCGAGTGGGCGGCGGTCCCGCCGGTAGAACTCCGCCGCCATGCTGCACGCGAATCCCGGAGTGCAGTAGCCGCACTGCGATCCGCCGCCCTCGGCGAGGCTGTTCTGCACCGGATGCGGCGCTTCGGGCGCGCCCAGCCCCTCCGCCGTCACGATCTCCTGGCCGTTCAGCGCGTAGGCGGGTACGAGGCACGAGTTCACCGACATCCAGGCCGCGCCTTCGTCGGAGGGGGTCGCCACGAGCATCGCGCACGCGCCACACTCTCCCTCCGCGCAGCCCTCCTTGCTGCCGGTCAGGCCCGTCGCGCGCAGCCAGTCGAGCGCGTTCGTGTGCGCAGCCACGCGGCCGATCGGGCGGCGCAGTCCGTTCACGGTGACTTCGGCGTCATCCACGGGGAGGTCCACGTTCGCGATTGTACGTGTCGGCCCCGGCCAGCGGCCGACCCGGCCGGATCGCCCGGCCGCCCTCGGCCGGTGCTGTGTCGTCAGACGGTTCCGGCGGGCGGCCAGACGCCGATGATCAGGGCCATCACCAGTACGGTCACGAGCTCATGGGCGATGTTCATGAGGGTCAGCGCCCCGGGCCGGCCCTCGAACACGTCGTGCGTGATGAACCGAGCCGCGGTGAAGCCCGCCCACAGAGTGAGCGCCGTCACGACCGCCGCGGGCACGAAGCCGCCGCCGTAGAAGTGCCAGGCGATCGCGGTGGCACCGGCGAGCACCCACGCCGTCACGAAGCTCACCAGGACCGTGATCAGGATCGGTCCCACGGCCGATGCGCCCGGCCGATCCATGTCGACCTTCGCAAGCGTCGCCCAGCGCGTGCCGAACACCTTCGGGGTGTACCAGATCGCACCGACGACCATGCTCGATGCGGTCGCGATCAGGACCGCCCAGTAGTTGATCTCGGGAACCATGTCGACCTCCTCCCGAACGCGCGCCGCGCTCGGGGCGACAGTAGCGCCGCCGCTGGGCGGCCGCGGCGAAGCGCGCCGCCCGCCGGTAGCGTGGGACCGTGAGCCGAGACCGCCTGATCGTGTCCGTCCCGACCGAAGAGCTCGCCGCGGCGCTGCGTCCGTCGTTCCCGGGTGTCGACATCCTCGTCTGGGAGATGACCTCGCCATCGCCGCGCCCCGAGATCGACATCGTGGTTCCGCCGTACATGTCGATGAGCCAGGTGATGCCCCGCCTCGCCGACGTGCGCACCCGGCTCGTGCAGAGCCAGTCGATCGGATACGAGGGCGTCGCCGACCACCTGCCGCCCGGGCACGTCTTCGCGAACGCGTCGTCGGTGCACGAGACCTCGACCGCCGAACTGGCCGTCGGGCTCGCGATCGCCGCGCAGCGCCGGCTCCCGACGTACGTGCGGGCGCAGGACGAGGCGCGGTGGGCACCCGAGTTCTCCGCGAGCCTCGCCGACCGGCGCGTGCTGCTGCTCGGCTACGGCGGCGTCGGCAAGGCGGTCGCGGGGAGACTCGCGCCGTTCGAGGTGGAGCTCACGATCGTGGCCTCCCGCGCCCGGTTCGAAGACGGGATGCCGGTGCACGGCGTCGAACGGCTGCCCGAGCTGCTGCCCGAGGCCGAGATCGTCGTGGTCACGCTGCCCGGCGGTGAGGCGACGCATCACATCCTCGACGCGACGGCGCTCGCCGCGCTGCCGGACGGCGCGCTCGTGGTCAACGTGGGCCGCGGCCCGCTCGTGGACACCGATGCCCTGGTCGCCGAGCTCGAGGCCGGGCGTCTGCGCGCCGCGCTCGATGTCACCGACCCCGAGCCGCTGCCCGCGGACCACCCCTTGTGGTCGGCGCCGGGCGCCCTGATCGTCCCGCACGTGGGCGGTGCGTCGACCGCGATGAAACCGCGGACGGTGCGGCTCATCCGCACGCAGATCGAGCGGATGCTCGCGGGCGAGCCCCCGATCAACGTCGTGCACGAGAGCTGAGACGCTCGGCTGCCGCGTGCTTCTCGCCGGCGCTGATGCCGAATTCAGGCTGCGGCGTCGGGGCGGCCGCGCAGAGACCCGCAGTTCCGGCATCCGCCTGTCGGCGCACCGGCGCTCAGCCTGAATTCGGCACCGGTCAGCGAGCGGACGGGATGGATGCCGGAGGGGAGGTGCATCCGCTAGCGTCGCGGGATGACCCCCGACGCCGCCCTGACCGCACTGACCGACGCGGAGACCGCGCACCTCGCGCACGCGATCCGGCTCGCCTACGACGCGCGCGAGCGCGGGGACCATCCGTTCGGTGCGATCCTGGTGACCCCCGACGGCACGGTCGTCGAGGGCATGAACTCCGTCGAGACCGACCGCGACCCGACCGGGCACGCCGAGACGAACCTGGTGCGCGCGGCATCCGCTCGCCTGGCCCCCGGGATCGTCGCCGCCTCGACGCTGTACACGAGCACCGAGCCCTGCGCGATGTGCGCGGGCGCGATCTACTGGGCGGTCATCCCCCGCGTCGTGTACGCGCTCGGGTCGGACGAACTCGACCGCATCGTCGACGCGCACGACGGCGATCAGACGCTCGCACTGCCCTCCCGCGAGGTCTTCGCACGCGGAGGCCGACCCACGACGGTGGTCGGCCCCGTCGCGCTGCCCGGTGCCGCCGAGGTGCACGCCGAGTTCTGGAACCGATCAGCGAGCTGATCCGCCGGTCGGAAGGAGCTGACGTGACGATCTACCGCGGCCACGTGATCCACGTGGCGGGGCACGCGACCCTCGAGGGGACCGCCGAGGCTCTCGTGTCCGAGGCCGACGGTGCCCTCGTCGTCGACGCCACGGGACGCGTCGCGTACGCCGGCTCGTGGGCGGGGCTGCCGGCATCCCTCGCGTCCGACGAGGTGGTAGGCACCGGAGGGTTCCTGCTGCCGGGCTTCGTCGACACCCACGTGCACTTCCCGCAGACGCTGACGACCGACGAGTTCGGCGGGGGCGAGCTGCTCGAGTGGCTCGAGCGCTGCGTGTTCCCGGCCGAGAGCCGGCTGGCAGACCCCGCGTTCGCCGACCTGGTGGCGCGCGAGTTCGTGCGGCGCCGCGTCTCGGCGGGCACGACGGCCGCGCTGGTCTTCGGGTCGGCCTTCCCCGAGGCGCAGGACGCGCTGTTCACCCGCACGCTCGACGCGGGCCTGCGGATCGTGAGCGGTCGCGGCATCCAGACGGTCGGCCCGGACAGTGCGGCGGCGCTCCTCACGAGCGAGGACGAGGCGATCGGGCTGTCCCGCGACGAGATCGCGCGGTGGCACGGGCGGGATGCCGACGGGCCGGCATCCGATCCGCGCCGCGCGCTCGCCCAGGTCGCGCTCGTGCCGCGGTTCAGTCTCGCCGTGACGCGCGAGACGCTGCAGCGCCTCGGCGATCTGTATGCCCAGGTGCGCGAGGACGGCGTGTACTTCCACTCGCACCTCAATGAGAACGACCGCCCGGGCGACGGCGAGATCGCGGCGGTGCGCGAGCTGTACGGCGTCCAGACGTACCTCGACACGTACGACGGCCGCTGCCTGCCGGGGTCGGCGGTCAGCGGTGAGAGCCTGCTCGGGCGGCGCAGCATCCTGGCCCACGCCGTGCACTGCACCGACGGCGAGCTGCGCCGCCTCGCCGAGACCGGGACGTCGATCGCGCACTGCCCGACCTCGCAGCTGTTCCTGGGCAGCGGGACGATGCCGTGGCAGCGCACCGTCGCTTCGGGCGTGACGATCGCGATGGGCACCGACATCGGCGCGGGCGACGAGTGGCTGATCCCGCGGGTGCTCAACGACTGCTACAAGGTGCACATGAGCGAGCTCGGCGACCGCTCGAGCGCGCTTCATCCCGCGCAGCTGCTGTTCCTCGGCACGCTCGCCGGGGCGCGCGCGCTCGATCAGGAGGAGTCCTTCGGCAACTTCGACACCGGCAAGGACGCGGACTTCGTGATCGTCGACCCGTCGGCCCAGCCCGGGCTCGAGCTGCTGCTGGAGACCGCAGCGGAAGGCGGAGCGCACGCGCTCCTGTTCACGCTGCTGCTCGGAATGCGCGAGGCGGCCGTCGCAGAGGTGTACGTCCGCGGTCGCCGGGTGGTGGCGCCGGGGGTCTGGCGTGGCTGAGCTCGGGGTCCGCCCGACGCACGGGCGGAGCGGTGCAAGCGCTTGCAGTATTCTGGAGGGATGACTTCGCTTGACGTTTCCGAGCGCGTGAGCGCCACCTCCTCCCGTCCCGGAGCCGAGTGGTGGCGCACCGCCGTCATCTACCAGATCTATCCCCGGTCCTTCGCCGACAGCTCGGGCGACGGCATCGGCGACCTGCCCGGCGTCACCGCGCACCTCGACGACCTGGCCGAGCTCGGCGTGGACGCGCTGTGGCTGAGCCCGTTCCAGCGCTCGCCTCAGAAGGACGCCGGCTACGACGTCGCCGATTACTGCGACGTCGATCCGCTCTTCGGCACCCTCGCCGACTTCGACGCGATGCTGTCCGAGGCCCACGGCCGCGGCATCCGCGTGATCGTGGACCTCGTGCCGAACCACTCCTCCGACCAGCATGCGTGGTTCCAGGCGGCGCTGGCCGCCGCACCGGGCAGCCCGGAGCGCACGCGCTACCTCTTCCGCGAGGGCAAGGGGAAGAGCGGCGAGCTCCCCCCGAACAACTGGGAGTCCGTCTTCGGCGGCCCCGCGTGGACCCGGGTGACCGAGGCCGACGGCACGCCGGGCCAGTGGTACCTGCACCTGTTCGACACGTCGCAGCCCGACTTCGACTGGTCGAACGAGGAGGTGCGCGAGGAGTTCCGCCGCATCCTGCGCTTCTGGCTCGATCGGGGGGTCGACGGATTCCGGGTCGACGTCGCCCACGGCCTCATCAAGGCCGCCGGGCTGCCCGACTACACACCGCCCGCGGACGCCGACTCGATGGGCGGCGAAGAGCCCGACGTGCCGTACTGGGGTCAGCCCGCCGTGCACGACGTGTACCGCGACTGGCACGGCATCCTCGCCGAGTACCCCGGCGACCGCGCGCTGTGCGCCGAGGCCTGGCGTCCGACCCCCGACGACACCGCCCTGTGGGTGCGGCCCGACGAGATGCACCAGGCGTTCAACTTCCCCTACCTCGTGACCCCGTGGGATGCCGCCGACCTGCGCACCGTGATCGACGAGTCCCTGCGCGCCTTCGCAGCCGTCGGCGCTCCGAGCACGTGGGTGCTCTCGAACCACGACGTCGTGCGCCACGCCTCGCGCCTGGCGCTCACGGCCGAGAACCCGCAGGGACACGGCATCGGTCCCGACTCGGTCGGCAAGCCGATCCCCGAGCTGGGTCTGCGCCGCGCGCGCGCCGCGTCGACCGTGATGCTCGCGCTGCCCGGGTCGGCCTACATCTTCCAGGGGGAGGAGCTCGGTCTCCCCGAGGCCGTCGACCTGCCCGACGAGGCGCGCCAGGACCCCACCTGGTTCCGCACCGCGGGCGAGCGGTACGGCCGCGACGGATGCCGCGTGCCCGTGCCGTGGTCCTCCACCGCGCCCGCGTACGGGTTCAGCCCGACCGGCGCCTCGTGGCTCCCCCAGCCCGCCTCGTGGGGCGTGCTCGCACGGGACCGCCAGGTGGGCGACCCCGCCTCGACCCTGACCCTCTACCGTTCGCTCCTGGCGGCGCGCCGCTGCCACGAGCTCGGCGCGGGCAGACTCGAGTGGATCGGGGGCTATCCCGATGACGTGCTGGCATTCCGCAACGGGAATGTGACCGTCGTCGCGAACATCGGGTCCACGTCGATCCCGCTCCCGCACGGTAACGTGATCGCGGCGAGCGAGCCGCTCGAGCAGGACGTGCTGCCCGCCGACACGGCCGTGTGGCTGGAGACCGACGCGGCCTGATCGTCGCGCGGGGGCGAAGGGGGACGACGTGGTCAGCATCGATGAGGTCGCGCGGTACGCCGGGGTCTCGACGGCCACGGTCTCGCGCGCCCTCAGTGGTCGCGGCCACGTGTCCGACACGACCCGCGCGCGCGTGGAGAGCGCGGCCAAGACGCTCGGCTACGTCGTGTCGTCGTCCGCGTCGAGCCTCGCGTCGGGTCGCACGCGCAACATCGGGGTGCTCGTCCCGTTCCTGGACCGCTGGTTCTTCAGCACCGTGCTCAGCGGCACGGCATCCGCCCTCATGCGGCGCGGGTACGACATCACCCTGTACAACCTCACCGCCGACCCCGAGCAGCGCCGCAACGTGTTCGAGACCTTCCTGCGCCGCCAGCGGGTCGACGGGGTGATCGCGATCTCGATTGAACTCGGCGACGAGGAGATCGAGCGGCTGCGCGAGCTGGATCTGCCCGTGATCGCGATCGGCGGGCCCAACCCCCGGCTTCCCACGCTCACCGTCGACGATCTCGCTGTCGCGCGCCTGGCGACCGAGCACCTCGTGACGCTCGGGCACCGCGACATCGCGCACATCGGCGCGAGCCCCGAATTCGACATCGACTTCCACATCCCGACGCACCGGCGACAGGGCTTCGAGCAGGCGCTCGCGGATGCCGGCATCCCCGCGCGTCCGTCGCTCTACGAGCCCGCGGACTTCACGATCGAGGGCGGGTTCCGGGCGGCCAAGCAGCTGCTGGGGCGCCCGGGCGAGCGGCCCACCGCGATCTTCGCCGCGTCGGACGAGATGGCGATCGGCGCGCTGCTCGCGGCCCGCGAGCTCGGATACCGCGTGCCGGAGGATCTGTCGGTGGTCGGGATCGACGGCCACGAGCTGGGCGAGTTCTTCCGGCTGACGACCGTCGACCAGTTCCCGCTCGGGCAGGGGGAGCGCGCGGCAGACGCGATCCTCGACGAGCTCGAGGCGAAGGATGCCGGACGCGCCGACTCCGCGGGCGACGAGCTGCGACGCCTCCCGTACGAGCTCATCGTGCGCGGCTCCACCGCCCGCCGCGACTGACGGACCGCGCAGCGCCGCGGCTAGGCTCGACGCCATGACTCTCGACCTCGAAGCCCTCTACATCGACCTGCACCGCCACCCGGAGCTGTCGTTCCAGGAGACCCGCACCGCCGGTGTCATCGCCGGGCACCTCGCTGATCTGGGCATCGAATTCGAAGAGGGCATCGGCAAGACCGGCATCGCCGCGATCATCCGCAACGGCGACGGCCCGGTCGTCTGGCTGCGCGCCGACATGGACGCCCTGCCGGTCAAGGAGCAGACCGGGCTCGAGTACGCCAGCACGGCGCGCGGCACCGATCCGGCCGGCACCGACGTGCCCGTGATGCACGCGTGCGGTCACGACATGCACGTCACCGCGCTCCTGGGCGCCCTCGAGCGGCTCGTGGGCGCGAAGAGCGAGTGGTCGGGCACGATCGTCGCCGTCTTCCAGCCCGCGGAGGAGTACGGCGCGGGTTCGCAGGCGATGATCGCCGACGGCGTGCTCGACCGGTTCCCCCGGCCCGACATCGTGCTCGGACAGCACGTCACCCCGCTTCCGGCGGGCACGATCGGCGTGCGCAGCGGCACGCAGATGGCGGCATCCGACGGTCTCACCGTCACGCTGCTGGGCCGCGGCGGCCACGGATCGCGCCCGCACTCGACGATCGACCCGGTCGTGATGGCCGCGGCGACCGTGATGCGGCTGCAGACGATCGTCTCGCGCGAGGTCGACCCGCGCGATGTCGCCGTCGTGACCGTCGGGTCGATCCACGCGGGCCTGAAGAACAACATCATCCCCGCCGAGGCGAAGCTCGAGCTCAGCCTGCGCTACCCCGACGACGAGGCCCGGGTGCGCGTGCTCGAGAAGGTCGAGCGCGTCGTGCGTGCCGAGGCGCAGGCCTCGGGTGCCGACGAGGAGCCCGTCATCCAGATCGACCACTCGCTTCCGCCGACGATCAACGACGTGCATGCGACGGCGCGGGTGACCCTGGCCTTCGACAAGGCGTTCGGCGACGGCACGGTCGTCGACCCCGGCATGTTCACCGGCAGCGAGGACGTGTCGTGGTTCGCCCGCGACGCCGGCGCGCCGCTGGTGTTCTGGTTCTGGGGCGGCGTGGACGCGCAGAAGTACGCCGACGCGAAGGCGGCCGGCACGATCGACCGTGACATCCCGACGAACCACTCGCCCTTCTTCGCGCCCGTGCTGCAGCCGACGCTCAGCCGCGGCGTAGAGGCGCTCGTCGTCGCCGCGCGCGAGTTCCTCGACTAGGACGCTCCCGCTGCGGCCGTGAGGATTTCGTCAGGATGGGCCCCGGGGCCCGTCCTGACGCGTTCCTGACGAGTAACATCGCTCGCCGTGGCAAACGACAGTCTCGAATCCGGCGCCGAGTCGCCGATCGCCAAGCGCATCCTCCTCGGCGATCCGCTCACGTCGGAGAAGCTCGACGGGCAGCTTCTGCCGAAGAAGATGGCCCTGCCGATCTTCGCCTCCGACGCGCTGAGCTCGGTGGCGTACGCGCCGCAGGAGCTCCTGATGATCCTGCTCGTGGGCGGAACCGCGTTCCTCGCGTTCAGCCCGTGGGTCGCCACCGCCGTCGTCGTGCTGCTCATCGTCGTCGTCGTCAGCTACCGGCAGCTGATCAAGGCCTACCCGTCCGGCGGCGGCGACTACGAGGTCGCCTCGAAGAACCTCGGCGAAGTGCCCGGCGTGGTCGTTGCCGCCGCCCTGCTCGTGGACTACGTGCTGACGGTCGCGGTGTCGGTCGCATCGGGCGTGGACAACATCATCTCCGCCATCCCCGAGATCGATCCGTTCCGCGTCGAGCTCGCCGTCGGGTTCGTCATCCTGATCGTGATCGTGAACCTCCGCGGCGTGCGGGAGGCATCCCTCGTCTTCGCGATCCCGACGTACGTGTTCATCGCCTCGGTCGTCGTGATGGTGGTCGTCGGGCTCACCCGCACGGCGCTCGGCGATCCGCCGATCGCTGAGAGCGCGCAGTACGCCGTGCAGGCTGAGAGCCTGACCCAGGCGGCCGTGATCCTCCTCGTCCTGCGCGCGTTCTCGAGCGGCTGCTCCGCCCTCACCGGCGTCGAGGCGGTCTCCAACGGCGTGCCCGCCTTCCGCCGGCCCAAGATCCGCAACGCGCAGATGACGCTGACCCTGATGGGCGGCATCGCGATCCTGATGTTCTCGGGCCTGGTGATCCTGGCGCTCGTGTCCGGCGTCCATTACGCCGAGAACCCGTGCAATCTCGTCGGGTTCGACTGCGAGAACAACCCGCAGCCGAGCCTCATGGCCCAAGTCGCCTCGGCGACGTTCGGGATGGGGTCGATCCCGTTCTACATCGTGCAGGCCGCGACCGCGTGCGTGCTGCTGCTCGCCGCGAACACCGCGTTCAACGGCTTCCCGCTTCTCGGGTCGGTGCTCGCGCGCGACGGCTACGCCCCCAAGGCGCTCAACACCCGCGGCGACCGGCTCGTGTACTCGAACGGCATGATCATCCTCGGCATCGTCGCGATCGGCGTGCTCGTGGTCTACCAGGCGAACCTCACGACCCTGATCCAGCTGTACATCATCGGGGTCTTCGTCTCGTTCTCGCTCGGCCAGATCGGAATGGTGCGCCACTGGCGACGCGCGCTGCGCAACCTGCGGGTGCTCCCGCCGGATGCCGCGGCGCAGGAGTCCGCCGCGTACGAGCGGCGCTCGGCGCGGATCGGGCTCGTGATCAACTCGCTCGGCGCCGCGATGACGGTGTTCGTGCTGCTGATCGTCACGATCACGAAGTTCACGCACGGCGCGTGGCTCGTCTTCATCGCGATCCCGATCCTCGCGACGCTCATGATCGGGGTGAACCGTTACTACCGGGATGTCGAGCACGAGATCGAGCCCGACGACGACACGCACTTCGGCGCGGAGGGAGACGTCGCCATCGTGCTCGTCGGCAAGCTGCAGAAGCCCGTGATCAAGGCGCTCGACTACGCGCTCGCGGCGCGCCACGAACACACGTTCGCTGTGCACATCGCCGTGAGCAAGGACGAGTCCGATCACCTGCAGAAGCAGTGGGCCGAGCACGACATCCCCGTGCAGCTGATCATCGTCGAATCGCCGTACCGCACGTTCGCGAGCCCCGTCGCCCAGTTCATCAAGCAGTGGCGGCAGAAGCATGGCTCCTCGGTGGTGACGGTCTACCTGCCGCAGTACATCGTCGGCCACTGGTGGGAGTCGATCCTGCACAACCGCCGCGCGCGCCGCATCGCGAATCAGCTCATGCTCATCCACGGCGTCTCGATCACGCTCGTGCCGTGGCTCCTGGACTCGTCGGAGCTCATCTACGGGCGCAGGTCGCGCCCGCTCCCCGGCCAGGAGCGCTCGGGCTTCCCGACCGACAAGCCGGCGCATCACCACCGGGTCTCACGACCGGCGGGGCCGCCGGACGAGCCCGCGAACCGATGACCGGATCACCCGTCCCGGGCGTGCCGGGCCATGGCACACCGCTCCTAGACTGCCGCTCATGAGCCCCGACGAGCGCCGCATGACCCTGCTGGAGCGTGGGTGGTGGTGGGCGACGGACTACGTCTACGCGGGAGCGCGTCAGCTTTCGATCGTCACCGCGCCCTGGACTCTCGGTCGCCCGCGACCGTCGCCGCGCGCCTGGCGCTCGGGATCGGACCACCTCGCCGAGATCATCCTGCTGCCGGGGGTGTACGAGCACTGGACGTTCCTCAAGCCTCTGGGCAACTCCCTGAACGCCGCCGGCCACCGCGTGAAGGTCGTGCACGGTCTGGGGATGAACCGGCGGGGCATCGCCGAGACCGCCGACCGGCTCGGGCGCGCGCTCGCCGCCCGCACACCCCCTGCCGCCGGGCGCGTGATCGTCGCCCACAGCAAGGGCGGACTGATCGGCAAGCACCTGCTCGTCTCGTCCGGCGCGGCGGCAGCGGCGGCGCACGAGGCCGCCGCGGGAGGAGATCCGGCGGATGCCGCCGCGAGCGCATCCGCCCCGTCCGAGGGTTCCGCGCCGTCGGCGCCGCTCGGCCTCATCGGTCTGGTGGCGGTGTGCACCCCCTTCCACGGATCGCCGCTGGCCGGGCTGTTCGTGGTGCCCAGCATCCGCGCGTTCCTGCCCGACGACGAGACGATCGTGATGCTCGGCAACGAGGCGTCGGTGAACGGGCGCATCGTCTCGGTGTTCGGGCGGTTCGACCCGCACATCCCCGGCGGGAGCGCGCTGGACGGCGCGACGAACGTGCTCGTCCCCGAGTCGGGGCACTTCCGCGTGCTGGGCGACCACCGCACCCACGCGGCCGTGATCGACGGGGTCAGGATGCTATCAGCGGACGATCGGCTCTGATGTCCGACGCCCAGCCCGACCGGTTCGTCCTCCCGCGCATCCGCGGCGGGGCGCTGTCCCGGCGTCGGGTGGTGCTGGGCTTCGTCGTCGCCCTGGTGGCCGGACCGCTGCTGACGTGGGTGCTCTACAGCTTCCGCACGCCCGAGTCGATCACGTCCGAAGTGCTGGCCTTCCAACTGCTCGTGGTCATCGTCTCGCTGATCGGCGGGATCTGGCCGGCGCTGTTCGCCGCGGTGCTGTCCGGCCTCACGCTCGACTTCCTCTTCGTGGCGCCGCAGTTCACCGTCGCGATCTCCGATCCGCTCCACCTGTGGGCGCTGTTCCTGTACATCGTGATCGCGATCCTGGTGAGTTACATCGTCGACCAGGCAGCCCGGCGCGCCCGCACCGCTCGGCGCGCGACCGCGGAGGCGGAACTGCTGGCGTCGGTGGCGGGCAACGTGCTCCGCGGGCAGAGCGCCGTGCCCGCGCTCGTCACCCGCACCCGGGAGGCGTTCGGGCGCGCGGGCGTGCGTCTGGTCGACGCCGAGGGGCGCGTGCTGGCCACGGATGGCGAGCCGGTCCGCGACGGCACGTTCACCGCGGTGCCGGTCGGCGACAAGGACGCCCCGCGTGCCGTGCTCGAGATCCACGGCGCGCCGCTGGACCCGTCGGAGCGGCGGCTGCTCGAGGTGATCGTGGCGCAGCTGGGCGCCGCTCTGGAGCGCACCGACCTCAGCGAGACCGCGCGCGAGGCCGGAGCGCTCGCAGAGATGGATCAGGTGCGCACCGCGCTGCTCTCTGCGGTGAGCCACGACCTGCGCCGGCCGCTCGCCGCCGCGGTCGCGGCGATCGGCGGCCTCCGCGGCGCGGGCGAGAACCTGTCCGAGGCCGACCGGCGCGAGCTGCTCGAGACGGCCGACGAGTCGCTCGCGACGCTCTCGACCCTCGTGACCGATCTGCTGGACGTCAGTCGTGTGCAGGCCGGCGTGCTGGCCGTCTCGTTCGAAGAGCTCGATGCCGCGGACGTGGTGCTCGGCGCTGTGGAGGAGCTCGGCCTCGGTCCGGCGGAGGTCGACCTCGCCCTCGACCCCGACCTTCCGCCGCTGCGCGGCGACAGCGTGCTGCTGCAGCGGGTACTCGTGAACGTGCTCGCGAACGCCGTCCACCATGCGCCGGCGGGCAGTCGAGTGGGCGTCGAGACCACGGCGACACGCGATCGCGTGCAGCTGCGGGTCATCGATCACGGCGCGGGGGTGCCCGCCGACCACCGCGGCGACATGTTCACGCCCTTCCAGCGACTGGGCGACGTCGACAACACGACGGGACTCGGCCTCGGGCTCGCACTGTCGAAGGGCTTCATGGAGGGGATGGGCGGAACGCTCGTGCCGGAGGACACCAGGGGCGGCGGCCTCACCATGGTCATCTCGCTGCCTCGAGCGCGCGCCGAGGCGATCCGGTGAGGGTGCTGATCGCGGATGACGATCCGCAGCTCGTGCGCGCGCTGCGGATCACGCTCGCCTCGCACGGCTACGAGGTGATCGCCGCGCCCGACGGAGCGGCGGCGGTGGCCCTCGCCGCGAAGCACCCGCCCGACCTCGTGATGCTCGACCTCGGGATGCCCCGCCTGGACGGCGTGGGAGTGATCCACGCGCTGCGCGGCTGGACGAGCGCGCCGATCGTCGTCGTGTCCGGACGCACGGGATCGGCCGACAAGATCGAGGCGCTGGATGCCGGCGCCGATGACTACGTCACCAAGCCGTTCCAGATCGACGAGCTGCTCGCGCGTCTGCGCGCCCTGTCCCGGCGGAGCGGCACCGCGACAGACTCGCCCGTCGTGTCGTTCGCCGATGTCGTGATCGATCTCGCCGCCCGTTCCGTGACGCGTGGCGGCGCCGCGGTGCATCTCACGCCGACCGAGTGGAGCATGCTCGAGTTCCTCGCACGCAGCCCTGGCGCACTCGTCACCCGCCAGACTCTGCTCAAGGAGATCTGGGCGAGCGACCAGGTGAGCGACTCCGGCTACCTCAGGCTCTACATGTCCCAGCTGCGCAAGAAGCTCGAGCGGGACCCCGCCGATCCTCAGCACCTGCTCACCGAGTCGGGCATGGGCTACCGACTCGTCACCGATCCGGCGTAGGCCTCGAGGCCGGGGATTCCGCCGAGACCGGTGGACCGGTCGTCCGGTCTCGACCGGATCCCCTGTCTCGACGCCTAGCTGTGATGTCCAGGCAGGTTGTTGAGTCTGCTGATGGGTGGGCCGCTGATGGCGGAGTGGGTTCGATGATGATTGTAGAAGTGCAGCCATCCGGGCAGGGCAGCGCGTCGTTCGTTCTCT
>JAESFR010000215.1_pt1 | contig 25722 bp, 19 predicted proteins | sample 9266191 | NCBI WGS metagenome assembly JAESFR01 (sample SAMN14503063, study PRJNA617104) | algae metagenome | isolation source: Pleurocapsa minor HA4230-MV1 and co-occurring heterotrophs from cement on... | place: USA: Nuuanu Pali Lookout, Hawaii | collected 2009-07-20
ACGCGCTGGTCCGGATCACTCGGGACAGCGCGCCGAAGACAGCCGAGGCCGTGCCGTCGAGGCGGGCCTCGCGGAGCAGGGCGACGACCGCCTCGGACTGCGGGAGCTGCCCCTCGATCACCGCGAGGGTCAACCAGGCATGCGCGGTGTCCATCGGCGTCAGCGCTTCAATCATCGCCCGCAGGCCGGTGACCACGTCGTGGGCATCGGCCGCGCCCGGGTCGGCGGCCCTGGCAAGTTGGACGATGCGTTCACGAACAGCCTTACCGACCCGATCGTCACATCGGCGGATGTCAGCGGCGATCCGTTCCGGCGTCAACTGATCCGGGGCGGCGTCGCCTCGGCGCGAACGCACGCGATCAAGCACTGATCTCATCGTCGTCGACACCCTCTCCCGTCAGCTCCCGCAATTCCGGCGCAACGAGCTGATCCCACAATTCGTCGGCGTAGTCCTGCCATGTCCGGACCCGGCGGCCGGCGATCTCCGAGCGCAGTCGCTCCACCGTGCGCTGATCGGTGAGCAGCAGACGCATGGCATCGATCAACGCTGCGTCATCGCGTGGATCGACCAGCACCGCACCGCCGCCGAGACCGATCTCGGCGGTGGATCCGAAGTTCGACGTGATCACCGGTGTTCCGTGCGCCAGCGACTCCGCGACCGGTAAGCCGTACCCCTCGTGCAGTGAGGGGAAGACGGTGAACAGGGCCGACGAATATGCCCGGTCCAGTTCCTGCTCGGACACCGCACGGCGCACGCTGAGCGGCCTGCCGAGGCTGCGCAGGTGCTCCGCGCGGCGCGGGAAGTCATCACCCCAGCCGCTGCCGCCGATGAACGTCACCGAGAACTGCAGCCCTTCACGCCAGAGAACCTCCGCCGCGTGCAACACGGCGAGATGATTCTTCCGGGGCTCGTGGCTCCCGACCGCGAGGACGGAAGGGGTTGTACCGCGGCCCTTTCCGCGCGCGTCACCACCGTGTGACGGTGACGGGAGCGCCACCTCCCGGACCGTCGGGCCGGGTAGACCCTGGGTGCCCAGGGCCTCGACGAAACCGGCGATCTCGGCGGCCGCGGCGGCAGAGATGCCCGCCATTCGTGACGCGAATTTCACCGACGTCAGGTAACGGACGAATTTGCTCGATTCCACCGGCGGCACCATGTCCGCGGACACCACGGGAATGGCGTCGTAGGCAATGCCGACCAGTCGGTTACCGGAATATTGACCCATGGCGGCGACGCGTCCGGACACATCGCCGGGCGGAACCTCGGCCATCATGACAACGCTCCGCCATGGGACGATCAACCGCGGCGGGACCCGCTCGTCCGCGCCGGGGAGGCCACCCCGCGCACCAACGGAGGAGGTCCGCCGCGACGGGAAGCGCACGACCCGATCGAGCTCGGCGGCCGACAGCGACCGGAGCGCTCCGTTCTGCTCGGTCCACGCCGCCGGCACCACAGCGCGCTGGTCCGACCACAACGGCATGAGGCTGCGTGTCACACGCTGGATCCCGGTGTGCAGATCGTGCTTGGCGGTGTGATCGACGTCGACGACGACGGCCCCGGTGACGACGTCCATCCCCGAACCCGTTGCACCGTGCGCTGCGGCGATGCCCAGGGCGGTGTCGAGCAGCCACACGGTCAGGGGCACCTCGTCGAGCAGCTGCACGGCGCGCCGGACGCGGTCCACATCGGCACGGGCGGGATAGGCACCGGTGATCGCCGTCAGCAGCAACCAGACCCGATCGTTGGTCAGGGTGGACTGCAGCTCAGCGACCATCAGTTGCACCAGGCAGGCAGCGTCTGCGGCCGGATCCGGATCAGCAGGCGGCAATTCGCAGCGCAGCAGAAAAGGCGCGGCCGATCGCAATCTGGCCGCCAGCGCCCTTTCCTCGATCCCGTCCTGACCGGCCCGGTCACCGCGGTCACCCGTCACCGGGGATTCCAGCACGGTCACGCGTGTGACCTCCTGGAGATGCCGCGGACCGCGCGAAGCGGTTTTGTCACACGCCACGACACCGTGTGGTGCAGTGCCTGCACTTCCTGACGCAGCCTGAGCACCTCCGCATCGGTCGTCCGGATGTGGTTGAGGTGCAACGCGATCTCGGCGTTCAGCCGGTCCACATCCTGACCCCGGCTGCCGCCCAACGACTTCGCCCAGCTGCGTACCGCGGCGGTGCGCCAGCGCAGGATCTCCTCGGAATTCCGGCGATCGCGTTCGCGGGCGGATCGCTCGGCTTCGTCACGGCCGGCGGCAAGCGCCTTGTTGGCCTCGTCGAGGCCCCGCATCTGTGCGGCGACCCGGTCCCTGTCCTCGCGCATGCCCTCTAGCGCGGCGTTCAGATCCGTGGTCGCCTGCAGAAGCCGCTGGATCTCCTGCTCGCGCATCTGCACGCCGTATTCGGTGTAATTGTCCAGGACGTTGGCGGGCACGGCGATGAGCTCACCGAGCTCATCGACTTTCTCCTGGGCCACATAGAACCGGGACAGGCCGTCGAACAGCCGGAATTCGTATCCGGCTTCCAACAGCAAGGGTTCCCAGGAATGATGGCTCTGTTCGGTGGTCAGCGGCTTCGTCGCCTCGACGACCATCACCCACGGACGCCAGGTGGTCAGATCGATCGTGTTGAGCACAGACTTCTCGGCGCCCTCGGTGTCGATCACCATGAACTGGATGTCCAGCCCCTCCCAGCCGGCGTCGCGCAGGATGTCGTCGAGCCGAACCGCCGGCACGGTGACGTCCTCGACGGCGAAACCGGCAGAGCGGTGCCCGGCGCCCACGTCGTCCAGCAATGTCGACAACCCGGTATCGGCAATCTGGTGCAGCGTCACAGATCCTGACGGCTCGTCGCTGACGGCCGCCTCGACCACCACGTCGCCCGGACGCTCCGAACGCAATCTCTCTGCGTACGCATGCATCGGGTCGATGGTGATACCGCGCCAACCTTGTTGGTAGAAGGCGTACGTCACCGAGTAGGCAATGGGATCGTTGGCCCCGACGTCCACATAGCGCCCGTCCTGGACGGAACCCAGCGCCCGGAACAGCACCACGTCTTCGCCGTTCTGGGCGTACGAAATGAAAGGTCGAGAACTCACGGGGACACGGTACCGGCTCGTTCCGGACCTCCCGGCCGATCGGCCCTGGTCCGGCCACCCACCCCGGTCTCGTCGGGGTGGCCGGAAGCGCATCGCCGGTCACGACGACGACCTCCCGCTGGGAAGCACCGGGCGCGCTGCCTGCGTTCGGCCGGCTCGTCAGGTGATCAGGTCGAACTTCTCCCATGGGCCGATGACGGTGCGGTTGGGCCGCAGCGACAGCGAACCCGCACCTTCCGCGCAGACGAGTTTCCCGTTCACCGCGGCACGAAGGCTCACTGTGCCGTCGGTGTTCCGCAGCAGGGTGAAGGTCTCCCACGGACCGATCACGGTCCGATTGGCGATCAACGACGCCGCACCGGCCGACTCGGCGCACACGTACCGGTTGTTGGCGTGTGCCCGGAGCGCAACTGAACTGCCGCCGCGGTTGATGACGTCGAACCTTTCCCAGGGTCCGATCGCGGTCCGGTTGGCGATCAGCGGCCGGGTACCGGCGCTCTCGGCGGTGACGAAGCGGCTGTTGGCCCTCGACCGCAGGCTCGAGCCGCCGCCACCCCGGATCCGGGCTGCGAGTGAGGTCAACCGGGAATCCCCTGGCGACACGTTGATCTCGAAGTGCATGGCGTCGACGGTGCCGGTGTAGTCGCCGCCCCAGAACATGACTCCGTTGCAGTCGTCGAGGATGCTGCGGATCTTGGAGACCTGTCCGGAGGAGAAGGTCCGGCTGACGGCGACCCCGTTGGGATGCTGGTCGAAGTTGAGGTCCATCGCGGTTCCCGAGGCATGGTTGGACCACACCGACGGGTTGTTGACGTTCATCCGGTAGGCGTAGGCACTGGAGTAGTCGTCGACCAGGGGCTCGACCTCGGCGTTGAACCGCCTGGCCACGTACATCATCACCGTGGCAACGTCACCACTCTTCACCTGCAGGTTGACCGTCGGGCTCGTGCCGGGGACGGCGTACCAGCTGACCCCGATCGTTGATGCGGGTGACCCGACCGGCCAGTCGTTGTACGACGTCATGACCGCCGAGTCGAGCGTCTCCCGCGCGGCGGCGAACCTGCGGGCGAATCTGGTGTCACCGGCCGATGCGCCATCGGCGCCGACCGCCTCATCCGCGTCCGGCGGCACCGGGCCCGCGTTGGCGACGGCTCCGGCGCCACTGAAGCCCAGCAGCGTGGCTCCAGCGGTGACGGCACCGAACTGCAGGGCGCGCCGACGGGACAGCGAATGTGCCTGGTGCATGGAAAAGCCTCCTGGTCAGCACAGTGGGCGCGACTCGAGGAGACGGTGCACCGCGTTCGGATCACGCAGAGTCGCGAATCTTCACTGACAGTATAAACGGGGCCTCTAACACAGAGGTCAGTGAAGATCAATTGACCACGCGGATCAAGGGTGCTGTTCGGAACCAGAGTTCATCCGGAGGGGGCGCGGACGCCGGAAGCGACACGTTCGTGGTGCGAAATCATCAACGCTGCGCTGCGCCTCCTCACGCACCCGCATCATGGTGCACCGTTGTGGGGTGGTCGATTGCGATGGGTACCATTTCCCGGGAGCCGACCCGGCCCGTCGTTGCGCCGTCGAGCGCCATGAACCGCATGCATGTTGCGAGAGGCGTTGTTGCCGTGACCGATCCCCGCACGGCTGTCGTGCCAGACAACGGCCGCCGATCCGGCTACTTCCGGACCCGGATGGCGCAGAGCCCGAGCCGTGGGCCGGTGTGGGAACACATCTGTCGCTACCTGCAGAGATTCGTGACGGCCGATGCCGCCGTACTCGAGCTGGGTGCGGGCTGGTGCGATTTCGCCAATCAGATCCGCGCCGCCCGGGTGGTCGCCATGGATCAGGACGACGTCGTGGTGACAGCTGCTGCACCCTCCGTCGAGGCCGTCGTCGGCGACTGCACCGACCTGTCGCGGTTCGGCAGCGGGGAATTCGACGTCATCTTCGCGTCCAACCTGCTCGAGCACCTGCATCGCCCGCAGGTCGAGCGGCTGCTCGCCGAGGCCGGCCGCGTGCTGGCGGCCGGCGGACGGCTGATCCTGATGCAACCGAACTTCCGGCTGGATCCGGGTCGCTATTTCGACGACTACACCCACGTCACGATCTACACCGACCGATCGCTGGCCGACCACCTCACCTCCCTCGGCTGGAGCATCGATGTGGTCATGCCGCGGTTCCTGCCGTTGACTCTCAAGAGCCGGGCCTCCCGATTGACCTTCCTGGTGCCGGCGTATCTGCGGTCACCGGTGAAACCCCTGGCCGGTCAGATGCTGGTCGTGGCAAGGACACCCGGATGACGCCGCGGATCGCCGCGCCGGCGACGTCCGGTCGGCTCGGTCGCACCGACGCGCCGTCGCGGACCGGGAGCCGAGATGTGGCACGGTAGAACGCTTGCCGTCATCCTCCCGACCTACCGGGAGAAGGAGAGCATCGCCCAGACGATCCGCGGCTTCGAGAACCTGGGCATCGTCGACGACATCCTCGTCGTCAACAACAACGCCGAGCCGGGAACGTCCGAGGAGGTCACCACGACGGGCGCCCGAGAGGTGCTCGAGCCCCGTCAGGGGTACGGCGCCGCTATCCAGCGGGGACTGCGCGAGGTGGACACCGACCTGGTGTGCGTGTGCGAGCCGGACGGCACGTTCAACCCCCGGGATCTGCTCAAGCTGCTGCCGTTCACCGAGGAATGCGACTTCGTCGTCGGTTCGCGCACCGTCTCCAACTTCATCTGGGACGGCGCCAACATGGGTGCGCTACTCCGCTGGGGCAACTGGGCCGCCGCCAAACTCATCGAGGTGCTGTTCAACACCGCATACCTCAGCGACGTCGGGTGCACCTTCCGGGTCGTCTCCCGGGCGCGGGTCGCCGACATCCTGGCCCACGCCAAGACATCGGGCTCGGCGTTCGGCCTGGAGATGCTGCTGCTGGCGGTGATCCGCCGCTCGAAGGTCGTCCAGGTGCCGGTGAACTACTACCCGCGGATCGGCACCTCGTCGGTCACCGGTGATCCGGTCAAGACGGCCCGACTCGCCGTCAGCATGCTGCGGATGATCGCCATCTCGAGGGTCCAGCAGGCCCGGCTGGCGAAGAAATCGGCGCCCCCCGACGGTCTCTGAGCCGCATCCGTCTGCGGCCGCCGGTACAGCCGACTACGTGTGATCGGCAGCCGGCAGGTACCGGGCCGGGCCGCCGGACCGGCCCGACGAACCGTCCGGTGACCGGCGCCCGTCGGCAAGGCAGCGCCTGTCGGCCAGGCAGCGCCCGACGGCGAGGCAGCGCCGGTCGGCCGGACAGCGCACGTCGGCCAGGCAGCGCACGTCGGCCGAGCAGCGCCGGTGGGTCAGGTGTCGGCGGAGAACCGGACGCCCGCGGCCGGCAGCTCCACGCCCGGCCAGATGCGGATTCCCGCGATGAGCTCGCACCGATCACCGATCACCGCGCCGTCACCGATCACCGCATCGGCAATGACGGCGCCGTCGCCCACCCGGGCGCCCTTGCCGATCACCGATCGGGCCACCCGGGCACCGCTACCGATCACCGCGCCGTCGAAGACGACGGACCCGTCGATCACCGTGCCGGTTCCGACGGTGGCGCTACTGCCGACTGTGGTGCCGCCGGTCAGCTGGGCATCGGCGGCCACCGATGCACCGTCGAGCACCAGGGACGTCCCGACTGGCCCGGGCAGGGCCATGGTCGGCGCGACGCCCGTCACCAGATCGGCGGATCCCTGGACAAAGGCGGCCGGCGTCCCGAGATCGAGCCAGTACGAGGAGTCGACGTGCCCGAAGACACGCGCACCGCTCGCAAGCAGGCCCGGGAAGGTCTCCCGCTCGACCGAGACGACCCGGCCCGCCGGGATCGCCTCCAGGACGGACCGTTTGAACACGTAGCAGCCGGCGTTGATCTGGTCCGTCGGCGGGTTGTCCGTCTTCTCCAGGAAGGCCTGCACCCGCCCGTCGGGACCGGTCGGAACGGACCCGAAGGCGCGGGGATCGGCCACCTTCACCAGGTGCAGGGTGACGTCGGCATCGTTGTCGCGATGGGTGGCCAGCAACTTCCGCAGGTCGACGCCGGCGAGGATGTCACCGTTGAACACCATGACGGTGTCCGACCGCAGAGCGTCGGCGACATTGCGGATGGCGCCGCCGGTCCCCAGCGGCTCGTCCTCGACCAGGTACTCGATGTCGAGCCCGACCGCGGACCCGTCCTCGAAGTGGTCGGTGAAGGTCTCGGCCTTGTACGACGTGCCCAGCACGACGTGCCGGACGCCGATGTCCCTGATCCGGGAGAGCAGGTGCTCCAGGAACGGGACCCCCGCTGTCGGCAGCATCGGCTTGGGAGCCGAGAGGGTGAGCGGCCGCAGCCGGGTGCCCTGCCCGCCGACCAGCACTACCGCGTCGACGTCCGTCTGCTGTCCCACTGTTGGTTGCCTCTCCGTCGCTGGTGGCGTTCACGCCACCGGTTCTCCGTGCATGGATGTGGTGCGATGCGGGCCGCTGCGGCCGGCCCCGGGGTCGATCGTCCGATCGACCATGCCGGCGCCGTCCGATATCAGCCGGCGCCGGCGGCCCGCGCCAGTGCGACCACGTACTGGCCGTACGGCGACTTGACCTGCGCCTCACCGAGAGCGAGGCACTGTTCGGCGGTGATGAAGCCGTTGATCAGCGCGATTTCCTCGAGGCAGGAGATGCGGACGCCCTGGCGGTGTTCGAGCACTTTGACGAATTCCCCTGCTTCGAGCAGGGAATCGTGCGTACCGGTGTCCAGCCAGGCGAATCCCCGGCCCAGATTGACCAGGTTCGCCGTGCCGGCACGCACATAGATGTTGTTGAGATCGGTGATCTCGAGTTCACCGCGGGCGCTCGGTCGCAGCGACCGCGCATGACCGACGACATCGTTGTCGTAGAAGTACAGCCCGGTGATCGCGACATTCGATTTCGGGACGGCCGGCTTTTCCTCGATGGACAGCAGGCGACCGTGCTCGTCGGTCTCGCCGACGCCGTAGCGCTGCGGGTCACGCACCGGATAACCGAACAGCACACAGCCCTCGATGCCCTCGCCGGCCCTGCGCAGTGTCCGGGAGAAGCCCTGCCCGTAGAAGATGTTGTCGCCCAGCACGAGTGCCACAGAATCCGACCCGATATGGTCCGCCCCGATGAGAAATGCCTCGGCAAGGCCATTGGGCGAGGGCTGCTCGGCGTAGTCGATCCGCAATCCCCATTCCGAACCATCACCGAGCAGGCGACGGAAGCCGGCATTGTCCTCCGGTGTGGTGATGATGAGGATCTCCCTGATCCCGGCCAGCATCAGCACCGAGAGCGGGTAATAAATCATTGGCTTGTCGAAAACGGGCAGCAATTGCTTGGACACGGCCCGGGTGATCGGATGCAGCCGCGTTCCCGCTCCCCCGGCGAGGATGATGCCCTTCACCTGCGGTCCTCGCCTGCCTTTCCCGTCACGGTCGTTCGCGCCCCTCCGATGTCCCCCAGGGCCCGCCGACCATACCGGAGTCCGGCGGGCCGGCCGTCACCGCGAAGCGGCGGCGGCGTCACCGGATTCCGCCTCCGGAACTCGCATCGCGGGGATCTTGGCACCCGCCGCCACCTTGCGGGATCGGCGGGAGGCAAAGGCGCGGATCGCGAGTCCCGCGCGCAGTGCCCACCTCAGCGGCGCCTGCCAGGACGCCGGGTAGCGACGCGCCAGATAGCGGTAGGCGCTGCGGTGATGCGCCACCGCCATCGGGCCGGGATCCCGCTCGGTGGCATGGCCGCCGGTGTGGATGACGCGCGCGGATGGACAGTAGACGCTGCGCCAGCCCGCGCGGGCCAGCCGCTCGCCGAGGTCGACGTCCTCGAAGTACATGAAGTAACCGGGGTCGAAACCCCCGATGCTGTCGAAGGCCTCCCGGCGCAGCAGCAGCAACGACCCGGACAACCAGCCGGCTTCCCGTTCGGTCGGGGTGGCGTCGTCCTGGCGGTACCTGCGGGTCCACGGATTCGTCGGCCACCACCAGCCCAGCAGGGCATGGCCGATGCCGGCGCCGATCGACGGCAGGTGCCTGGCTGACGGGTAGACGACGCCGTCCGCGGTGGTGATGAGGGGTCCGAATGCACCGCCGTCGGGGTGACGGTCAGCAGCAGCCAGCAGCGCGTCGATCGAGCCCTCCTGGAAGATCACGTCCGGATTGGCGACGAGCAGCCAGCCGACCGCGGCGTCCACGGCGCGGGCCCCGACGTTCGCGGCAGCCCCGTAACCCAGGTTCCCGCCGGTGCGGACCAGGGTCACGCCGACCCGCAGCGCAGCGCGTTCGACGCTGCCGTCGGTCGAACCGTTGTCCGCCATCACGACGCTGACCGTGCTCGAGCAGGCCCCGGGGATGGAATCCAAGAAGGCGTCCAGTGCCTCGCCCGGCGAATAGGTCACCACCACGATGCCGACCGCCGGCGGTGCTGCGGGCGCCGGGACAGCGCGCTCGACGGGTACGGGCGATGCCCGCGGATCCAGGTCCTGCGGCGTCATCCGCCACCCGCCGCGGCCGCCCGGTCGTAGGCGACCTGGTGCTCATGTGCGCTGGCCGCCCAGGTGAAGCCGGCGGCCCGGTCCACGGCCGCGTCCGACAGTTGCTTGCGGCGCACCGGGTCGTCCAGCAGCTCCGCCAGCGCCGCGGCGATGTCACCGGCACCGGTGCCGGTGTAGGCGACGGCGTCACCACCGACCTCGGGCAGGGCGAGCTTGCGGGTGGTCAGCACTGCGGCGCCACAGGCCATCGCCTCGAGCACCGGCAGTCCGAACCCCTCACCCAGACTGGGGTAGGCCACCACCGTCGCGCCGCCGAGCAGACCGGACAGCAACTCCGGCGCCAGGTGCCCGACCCGCTTCACCGTCAGCCGCTCGGGCACGGCCTTCACCGCGGGATCAACGGCCGGGTCCCATCCGGCGGCACCGGCCAGCACCAGCGCGACCGGCGTCTCCCTGGCGGTCATCGCCCGGATGTACCCGCGGATCAGCGCCGGCACGTTCTTGCGCGGTTCGAGGGTGCCGAGGAAAGCGATCCACTGCTGGTCACCGAGCTCCAGGTCGGTCCTGACCCGGTCGACCTCGTCCTGCGAGGGGCGATGGAACAGCTTGTGGTCGACGCCGTGATAGGCCACCACCATCTTCTCGGGGTGGGAACCGGCATGCCGGGCCAACTCGACGGCGGTCGCCTTGCTCGGCACCACACACACCGCGGCCCGGCGCAGCGACGTGCGGGTCCAGGCCCGGAAGAAACGGCCCTTCATGCCCAGGTGCAGTCCCGGGTCGGAGAAAAAGGTGGCGTCGTGCAGGGTCACGACGGTCGGCACCGAGGCGGTGAGCGGCATCGTGTAGTGCGGCGAGTGGATGACGTCGACGGGCAGCCGCTTGGCCAACCGGGCCAGGGTCGTCTGCTCCCACGCCAGCCGCGCCGGGCGGCTGCCGAGTTCCTCTGCGGCCGGGATGATCCGGCTGCGCGGGGCGAGTGCGGCGAAGACCTCCGCGTCGTGGTGCTGGCAGACCACCGACAGTGCGGCGCCGGCGGCATCCAGCGCTTCGACGAGATGGTCGACGTACCGGCCGACCCCGCCGCGCTCGGCGGGGATGGCGGTCGCGTCGAGCAGCACCCGCGGTTCGGTCCGCATCGCCACCCTTCCGGTCACCACCCGCGGCGCCGGAAGGACTCCGGTGAGATCATCCGCGGGTTCGCGCGTCATCAGGGTAAGTGCAGATGGGCCGCCAGGTCGGACATGTCGCATCGGCAACCACCCGATCCCGCGCATCGCGGTCGGCTCCTCACCCCTACCGGTGGCCGAGCCGCTCGTGCAGATCCCAGATGGCGGCGGCCGCCGTGTCCCACCGGAACGGGGCCGCGCGGGCCGTCCCCCGGGCCGACAGCTCGGCGGCCAACTCGTCGTCGTGCAGAACGTCCGAGATCGCCTGTGCGAGTCCGCCGACGTCATCCCGGCGGACGACAACCGCACTGCCCGCGGTCAGTTCGACGAGCGCCGGAGCATCCGAGCAGATGACCGGCAGGCCGGCGGCCATGGCCTCCAGGACGGGCAACCCGAAGCCTTCGGAACGCGACGGCGCGGCGAGCACGGCGGCGCCCTGCATCACGGCGGCGAGGTCGTCATCGGTGATCCGGCCCAGCACGTGGACCCGGTCCGGCGGCAACCCGGCGGCGGCGGCGGCAGTGGGCAGGTCGACACCGCCCCACCCCGGTGAGCCGACCACCACGAGATGCGCCCCGGCCGCCACCGGTTCGGCCAGCGCCCGGACCAGGACGTCCAGCCCCTTGCGCGGCTCCAGCGTGGCCACGCTCAGCACGTACCGATCGGGCAGTTGCCAGCGCCGGCGCCGCTTCGGCGCATCGGGAGGCGGCGGCAACGGGGTCACGCCCGGCGGGATGACGACGATGCGGTCCGACGCTGCCGGGAACAGGCCGGCCAGATCGTCGGCGACCGCCTCGGCCAGCACGACGACGGCCTGGGCCGTCGCCATCGTCCGGCCGATGATGTCCCGGTGCCAGGCGACGCCGCGCGGCGTCAGCGTCTCGGGATGCGTCCAGGGGACGGCGTCGAACACGGTCCCGACCAGTCCGCCGCGGCGTTCGCGGCGCCACAGCGGAGCCAGCGGCGTGGTCGCGTGCACCCTCTGTGCGCGCACGGCGGGCGGCAGGCCTCGGCGCCACAGTTCACTCAGCGCCCGGTGGCCGGCGGGCAGCCGGTGCGGGCCGTCCGCCCCGGCGATCACCGCAGCGGTGACGTCCCGGTGCCAGGCGGAGATGGTGCGTACGGTCCAGCCGGGGCGTGGACGGGCGGCGAGCGCGGTGGTGATCTCCCGGGCGTACCGTCCGGCGCCGCCCGGCACCGGGGCCAGACACTGCTCGACGGTGACGGCAAGGTCGGGCATCAGCACAGCGAATCACACGGTTTTGGAAGCGCCGCCGTGCGGGCCTTCCCGCGTTGTCGCTGTCTGCCCGTGCCGCGGAAGGCGGAGTGTGTCGGCACCGCCCTTCGTGTCGGCACCGCCCTTCGTGTCGGCACCGCCCTTCGTGTCGGCACCGCCCTTCGTGTCGGCACCGCCCTTCGTGTCGGCATCGCCTTCGTGTCAGCGCAGTGCGAGCCGGTAGGCGGCCATCGTCTGGTCGGCACACCGCTGCCAGGTCCAGCCCGCGGCGTACTCGCGGCGGCACTGCCGACTGCTCTCTTCCGATGCCGTTGGCGCAACCGCGGGGCCGGTCGGCGGGTCGGCAGAGCCGGACGGCGAGCCGGCGGTACCGAACTCCGTGCCCGGGGTGACGCTCGGCGCCCCCGGGCTGACGCCCGACGCGTCCGGGGTGACGCTCGGCGCGTCCGCGGCGTCGTCAGAAGGCTGGTCGACGTGCCGGTCCAACGCCGCGGTCAGCGCGTCCACGTTACCGATCGGGAACACCGTTGCCTGCCCTCCGGTGACCTCCACCATGGCCGGGACGTCGGAGACGATCACCGCAGAGCCGGCCGCCAGGCCCTCCAGCGCCGGCAAGCCGAAGCCCTCGTCCCGGGACGGCATCACCAGCGCCCGCGCGCCGGCCACGATCATGCGCAAATCCGCGCCGGTGGCGTAGCCGTGGATCTCGACGCCCGGAGACGGCCGCTGATCCGGCCCCCATCCGTCCGGCCCGACCAGCAGCAGCCGGGGCAGGCCCGCCGGGCCGCGTTCCGCACGCAGCGCAGCGTAGGCGGCGAGCAGGGTGTCCAGATCCTTGCGCGGCTCCCTGGTCCCGACGAACAGAAAGTAGCTCTCCGGTAGCCGCAGGTGCCGGCGCTCCGCGTCGTCCGGCGGCTCGACCTCGAGCCATTCGGGGTCGACACCCAACTGCGTGACGATGACCGGCGGCAGGTCCGGGCCGTAGGTGTCGGTGATCAGGTCGGCGACGGCACGGGTGGGCGTACAGATCGCGGCTGCGCGCCGGATCGACCGCGGGACGAGTTCACGCAGCGCCTGGTTGGTGCGGTCCACCACGTCCGGCATCGTCAAGTAGGCCAGGTCGTGGATGGTGACGACGCCACCGGCGCGGCCGGTCGGCGGCAGTACGAAGTTGGTGCCGTGGAAAACGTCACTGCGCCCGGCCAGCAGGCTGACCGGGGGATACTCCAGCCGGCTCCACGCGGATCGGAGCAACCGCGCCGGCACGGGCAGCGACCGCACCCGCACGCCCGGCGGCACGGCGCCGGTCAGTTGCCCCCGCCCGCGCAAGGTGAACGCCGTCGCAGCGACGGTGACGTCCCCGCGCTCGGCCAGTGCGTGGAGCAGATGCTCGGTGTAGCGCCCGATGCCGGTGCGCCGGCCGAGCAGCGGGGTGCCGTCCAGCGCGACGCGCAGCGCAGATTGCCGGTTCACGTTCTTGGCGGCGTCACTCGGCGGTCCTGGCGGCGGCGGTCAAGCCCGCCGATGCCAGGGCTTCCTGCCACGGCCGCAGCGGGGTGAGGCCGGCCGTGGCCCACGCGTCGTTGGACAGCACCGAGTACGCGGGACGGGGCGCCGGGCGGGCGAACTCGGCGCTGGAGGTGGGCTGGACCCGCGCCGGATCGGCGCCGATCGCGCCGAAGATGGCTCGGGCGAAGTCGAACCAGGTCGTCACGCCGCTGTTGGTCGCGTGCAGGATGCCGCCGTCCAGGTCTGCCCCGGCGAGTTCGAGCAGGCCGTCCGCCAGGTCCGGCGCGTACGTGGGTGTGCCCTGCTGATCGTCGACAACGCGGACGGTGGGCCGCTCGGCCGCCAGCCGGATCATCGTGGTGACGAAGTTGCTGCCCGCGCGGGCCCAGACCCAGGCGGTCCGGACCACATGCGCCTCGGGGAGCGCCTCGAGGACCGCCCGCTCGCCCGCCAGCTTGGACGAGCCGTACACGCTGGCCGGGCCGGTCGGATCGTCGGTCCGGTACGGCGAGGCGGCGTCGCCGGGAAAGACGTAATCGGTGGAGACGTGGATCAGTCCCAGGCCGAGCCGGCCGGCAGCGCGTGCCAGGTGTCCCGGCCCGGTGGCGTTCACCGCGAATGCCTTGCCGGGTTCTTCCTCGGCGCGGTCGACCGCGGTGTAGGCGGCGGCGTTGACGACGACGGCCCGGCCGAGGACGTCATCGGCCCGCGAGCCCACCTCGTGCGACCACCGGGCAAAGCCGGTCAATGCGGTGTCGACGGCGAGGGCGTCGGTGATGTCCAGCGCCGTCGAATCGAAGGTCTGCGCCGGGATGCCCGCCTGCGCGGCGGCGGCGACGAGGGCGGTGCCGAGCTGGCCGCGCGCCCCGGTGATGAGCAGTGTCGTCACGAGCGGTTCGATCCCGTCAGCGGTCGATCGCCGAGCGGGCCTTCAACGGTTCCCACCAGTCCCTGTTGTCCCGGTACCAGGCAACGGTGTCCGCCAGTCCCTGATCGAAGGGCACCTGCGGTTGGTAACCGAGTTCCCGGCTGATCTTGGAGTGGTTCACCGAGTAGCGCTGGTCGTGCCCACCGCCACGGGGGTCGACGATCCGCTCGATGAAGGACTCGTCACGGCCGGTCGCCTCGAGCAGCTTGGCCGTCAGCTCGGCGTTAGTCAGCTCGGTGCCGCCGCCGATGTTGTAGATCTCCCCCGGTCGGCCACCGGCCAGCACCAGCGCGATCGCGCGGCAGTGGTCGTCGACGTGCAGCCAGTCGCGCACCTGCGCGCCCTCGCCGTAGAGGGGCACGGTCTGGCCGTCCATCAGATTCGTGACGAACAGCGGGATGACCTTCTCCGGGAACTGATAGGGCCCGTAGTTGTTGGAGCAGCGGGTGATGGCCACCGGCACGCCGTGCGTCCGTGCATAGGCACGCGCGATGAGGTCCGACGACGCCTTCGACGCCGAATACGGCGAGTTGGGCTCCAACGGCTGTTGCTCGTCCCAGGAGCCGACCTCGATCGACCCGTACACCTCGTCGGTGGACACGTGCACGAACTTCGTGAGCTTCGTGTCCAGCGCCGCCTGCAGCAGGGTCTGGGTGCCCAGCACGTTGGTGAGGACGAAGTCCGCCCCGCCGAGGATGGATCGGTCGACGTGCGATTCGGCCGCAAAGTTCACCACCGCGTCCGATCGGCCCACGAGCTTGGCCGCCAGCTCCGGATCACAGATGTCGCCCTGCACGAATTCGTAGCGTTCGGAGTCGTCGACATCGGACAGGTTGGCCAAGTTCCCGGCGTAGGTCAGCTTGTCCAGCACGGTGACCTCGGCGCCTTCCAGCCCCCGGAAGCGATCGGCGATCAGGTGTCGGGTGAACGCCGAGCCGATGAAGCCGGCACCGCCGGTGACCAGAATCCGCATGGGTCGGCATTCTGCCGTACCTGCGCTGCCCCGTCGGCCACGGTCGGATGCGGCAGCGCCGGTGGGTGCATGCGCGGAGCGCACCGGTTGCCGGAAGGGCTACACGCCGCCTGACCGTCACCGGAACGACGCAGGGCGCCGGTTACTGTGAGGCGCAGTTCGGCGTCCCGATGAGGTCGGCGCCGGTAACGGGCAACCGGCCCGGGTGCGGCGGCGTCCTTGGTGGGCAGGCACCGGGCGGTTCACCGCACGCTCAACCGCCACGCAGGCGGGTGTCGCCGTCAACGGGTGCGGGGCGTGTCGTCCGTCCGCGGGCGGAACGTCCTCCTGCAGAGTGCACTCTGGCCGCGGTCAGAGTTGCGTACCCACATCGGCAGGTCGGAGGGAAGGGCAGTCGGATGACGAACCAGCAGTCACCGAACCCTGGGCGGGGACCGCGCCGTTACGGGCCGAACGCAGGCGCGGCGCGCGGCGCCCGACCCGTGCCCGTCGACGACTCGACCACCGTTTACCGCGGCGGGCAGCGGGACCGCAGCGCGCTCGACCCCGGTGACGGCCGGGGCCACGAGCACTCCGGCCGGCCGGCCGGCCCGGTGTCGCAGGAGCCGGCGCAGCCCTGGCGTCCGGCCGGGCGGCCGGGCTCGGGTCAGCCGGCGGGTACCGGACAACTGCCCCGCCGCGCCGACCGCCCCACCGCGGTCTTCCCCACCCAGCCCGCCGACGCCGACCGCTCGCGTGGTCGCGGCACACCGCCGCAGGGCCCGATCGCCCCGCCGTACGGCGCATGGCAGGGCGGCGGACAGGTCCCTTCGGCGTACGGCTCGGCCGCGCGGCCGAACCGCCCCGACCAGTTCGGTCCCGCCGGCCCGCCCGGCCCCCCTGCCGGACCGCCCGCCGGACCGCCCGCCGGCCCGCGCCAGGGCGGTCCGGGTGAACCCCCGCGCCGCCGCACACCCCGCGGCCCGCTGATCACCCGGATCGTCGCTGCAACCGTTGCCGCGATCGTGCTCATCGGCTCCGGCGTCGCCTGGGCGCTGACCGACCGGTTGCAGTCGAACAGCGGCACCTCCGATGCGGCCGGGAACGCCGGCAACGGTGGTGTGTCGTTCGCCGAGGGGATGACGTTCCTGCTGGTCGGGTCCGACGCCCGCACCGATCAGGACGGCAACCCGCTCAGCGCCGAGGAACTGCGTCAGGTGGGCACCGAGGACGACGGCGGCGGCATCAACACCGACACGATCATGATGGTGCACATCCCCAAGGGCGGCGGGAAGGCGACCGCGGTCTCGCTGCCCCGGGACACCTGGATCGGCCCGCAGGTGATGGCCAAGATCGTCGGTCCCTACGCGGACGGCGGCGAGGGCCCGTACAACGCCAACAAGATCAACTCCTTCTACTCCACCGCCAAGGCCTACACCGAGCAGCGCCTGGTGAACGAGGGCGTCACGGACAGGGCGCGGATCGAGCGGGAGTCCAACGAAGCGGGCCGGACGATGCTGATCCGCGTCGTGCAGGCGTTCACCGGAATGAAGATCGACCACTACGCCGAGGTGAACCTGCTCGGCTTCTACTTGCTGTCCAACGCGATCGGCGGCGTCCCGGTGTGCCTGAACGCACCGGTGAACGACCCCTGGTCCGGCGCCAACTTCGCCGCCGGTCCGCAGGAGGTGCAGGGCACCGCGGCGCTCGCGTTCGTCCGGCAGCGGCACGGCCTGCCGCAGGGCGACCTGGACCGGGTCCGCCGGCAACAGGCGTTCCTGGCCGGCGCCGCGGACAAGATCCTGTCCGTCGGCACGCTGACCGACCCCACGAAGCTGAACGACCTCGTGGCCGCGACGGACCGTTCGGTGATCTTCGACCGGGGCTTCTCGGTGCTGAGTTTCGCCGAGCAGTTGACCAACCTGTCGTCGGGCAACATCACGTTCGAGACGTTGCCGACCACGGGGCCGGAGACGTCCACCGACTCTGACGCGCTGGCGACGGACCCCGCGGCCATCAAGGCGTTCTTCGCCAGGATCTCCGGCGGCACCGCTGGTGGGGACACGCCGTCGACACCGAGCAGCACCGTCGCCGCGTCGTCGATCACGGTGGACGTGCAGGACGGCACCGTCGCGGACGGGGTGACCGCGCGGGCTTCCGACATCATCACCAAGGGCGGCTTCCGGCTCGGCACGCTCGGCGTGGTTCCCGGCACCCGGTCGGGCAACGAGCAGCAGACGACCGAGATCCATTACGGCGCCGGCGGTGAGGCCGCGGCGCAGCAGGTGGCCACGGCGTTCGGGGTGGGAACAATGGTGTCCGACAGCGCGATCAGGACCGGGCACGTGCTGGTCGTCGTCGGCACCGACCTGCCGGTGCCGTCCGGCCTGCGCGGTGGCTCGGGCGCCTTCGCCGGGACGGTCGGGTCGGCCGCGTTCACCGGATCGACTCGATTCACCGGGTCGGCCGGTGCCGGATCAGCGCTGACCGCGGGCCAGGCGGCCGCCGCGCTTCCCGCTGCCCAGGCCGTTGCAGCGGACGGTGTCCCGTGCGTCAACTGATCGCGGGCCGGGCAACCATGGGAATGCATCGATGACAGCACCGCTGCCGGCCGGCGGCCTCACCGCGGCCGTGCTGGGACCGCTGCTCGCCGGTGACCCGCACCGCCCCCGACTGATCTGGCACGGCGCCGGCCGGACCGAACTGTCCACCGCCTCGCTGGTGAACTGGTCGGCCAAGACGGCAGGCTTCCTGATCGACGAACTCGGCGCCCGGCAGGGCGGCACGGTCGTGTGGCGGGTTCGGCGGTCCTGGCAGGGGGTGCCGTTGCTGCTCGGGTCGTGGTGGGCTGGGATGGTCGTCACGGACCTGTACGACGCCGCCGCCGAATCCGACGCGGTGGTCGCGTTCATCGACGAGGACGAGGATTCCGGCGCCGACGAGGTGATCGTCGCGTCGTCCCACCCGTTCGGGATCGGCACCGCGGGCCTGCCCGACTTCTACCGGCACGTCGCCGACGCGATCCTGCAGCAGGCGGACAGGTTCATCCCCCGCGCGCCGGGGCCCGGGCCCGACTCCCCTGCCGCCGTCACCAACGACGACACCTTCAGCATTGCCGCGCTGCTCGACCGCGCCGCCGACGCCGCCCGGACGATCGGCCCCGGCGGCAGGGTACTCAGCGCGGCCGACCTGACACTGCCGGGCCCGGTGTGCACAGCGGTGCTCGGGGCACTCGTCGCCGACGGCTCGCTGATCCAGGTGACCCGCGAGTCCGGGGCCACCGGCGCCGCGCTGGAGAAGATCGCTGCCAACGAGGGCGCCACCGTCACGTTCGGGGTGGACGTCGCCGGGCTCCCCCGGCTGGACTGAACCGGCGAGCCCGACCGGCAGCTACCGCAGCAGCGAGCGCGACATCACCAGCCGCTGCACCTGGTTGGTGCCCTCGTAGATCTGGGTGATCTTCGCGTCCCGCATCATCCGCTCGACCGGAAAGTCCCGGGTGTAGCCGGCGCCGCCCAGCAGTTGCACCGCGTCCACCGTCACCTTCATCGCGACGTCGGACGCCTGGCACTTGGCGGCGGCGGCGAGGAACGTCTTGTTGGCATCGCCCCGTTCGGCGGCTGCGGCCGCCTGGTAGACGAGCGTGCGGGCGCCCTCGATGGCCATCGCCATGTCGGCGATCATGAACTGCAGGCCCTGGAACTCGGCGAGTCTCTTGCCGAACTGCTTGCGCTCCTTGACGTAGGCGACCGCGACGTCCAGCGCGCCCTGGGCGATGCCGACGGCCTGCGCGCCGATTGTCGGGCGGGTGTGATCGAGGGTGGCCATGGCCGTACTGAATCCGGTGCCGGGCGCGCCGATGATCCGGTCGCCCGGGATCCGGCAGTTCTCGAAGTGGATTTCTCTGGTCGGCGAGCCCTTGATGCCGAGCTTGCGTTCCTTGTTGCCGACAACGAAACCGGGGTCGTCGGCGTGTACGACGAACGCGGAGATGCCGTCCGCCGGGCGCCGGGCGGACGGGTCGGTGACGGCCATGACGGTGTACCAGGTGGACACCCCGGCGTTGGTGATCCAGCTCTTGCTGCCGTTGAGCACCCAGTCGTCGCCGTCGGCCACCGCCTTCGTCCGCATCGCCGCGGCGTCGCTGCCGGCTTCCCGCTCGGACAGCGCGTAGGAGATCATCTGCTCGCCGGAGGCGATGGAGGGCAACACCTTTCGCTTCAGGTCGTCCGAGCCGGACAGGATGATCGGCATCGACCCGAGCTTGTTGACCGCGGGGATCAACGACGAGGAGGCGCAGACCCGGGCGACCTCCTCGATGACGATCACCGTCGCCACCGCGTCAGCGCCCGCGCCGTCGAACTCCTCGGCGATGTGCACGGCCTGGAAGCCGGCGGCGTTCAGCGCCTTGCGGGCCTCGGTCGGGAACCGCTCGTTGTCGTCGACATCGGCGGCGTGCGGCGCGATCTCGGCCTCGGCGATCTCCCGGATCGCCTCCCGGACGAGCTCGTGGTCCTCGGTCAGCTTGAACAGGTCGGTGGTCACGTGGCTTCCTGACGATCGGGCGGCACGGGCCGCTGTGGTCGGACCCGCGTGGCCCGCATCCCGTGGGCGACGGGCGGTCCTGACGCTCGACAACACTGCCGGCGTTCCGGATGGCGAGTTACCCGCGGGTAACTAAATCATCGTAGACCCGGTCGCAAGCCGCTACCGCTGGATCCGCTCCCGCAGAGCGTCGTGCTTGGCGAGCACGGCGGCCTGCAGGTCATCGGCGAATCCGGCCAGCCGCAGGGACAGCCCGAGGCCATCGTCATCGGGGGCACTGGCCAGGATCCGGACGGCCAGCAGCCCGGCGTTGCGGGCACCGCCGATTGACACGGTGGCCACCGGGATCCCGGCCGGCATCTGCACGATGGACAGCAGTGAGTCCAGGCCGTCGAGTTTGGCCAGCGGCACCGGCACGCCGATCACCGGCAGCACCGTCGCGGACGCGACCATGCCCGGCAGGTGGGCCGCGCCGCCGGCCCCGGCGATGATCACCCGCAGGCCCCGCCCGGCGGCGGCGCCGGCATAGTCGAGCATCCGCTGCGGGGTGCGATGGGCGGAGATCACCCCGACCTCGTACGGCACTTCGAACTCGTCCAGCAGTTCCGCGGCGGCTGACATCACCGGCCAGTCCGAGTCCGATCCCATGATCAGCCCGACCACCGGTTGGGCCCGCAGCATCGCCGCCTCCGGCTCTCCGGCCGGTGCGGGCGCGGTCACTGCGCCACCCCCGGGACTGCGCCGGCCGTGGCGCCGGCCGCCGCCGGGACCGCACCGCCGTTGTGGTCCCCCGAGATGTCCGGGCCGTCCGCGGTGATCGGCGGCCTCGCCGGTTCACCGTGCACGCTGTAGCCGTCCTCCCAGGTCCCATCGCCGAGCCACCGGGCCGCCAACCGGGCGCGCCGGCGCAACTCACCGAGGTCGGAGCCGAGCACGTTGACGTGGCCGAGTTTGCGGCCCGGACGGAACGCCTTGCCGTACAGGTGCACCTTCACATCGGGAAAGCGTGCCGCGAGGTGATGCACCCGCTCATCCATGCCCATCGTCGGACTGCCGTCGGCGGACAGCGGATCGGCGGCCCCGCCGAGCACGTTGCCCATGACGACGAACGGCGCCACCTGATCGGTGCGGCCCAGCGGGTAGTCCAGCACCGCGCGAAGATGCTGCTCGAACTGGCCGGTGACGGAGCCGTCCATCGTCCAGTGCCCGGAGTTGTGCGGCCGCATCGCCAGTTCGTTGACGATCAGCCCGTCCGGCGCCTGCTCCGACGGCGTGACCTGGAAGAGCTCGACGGCGAGCACCCCGACCACGTCAAGGGCCGCCGCGATGCGCAGCGCGAGCCGGCTGGCGGCGGACGCGGTGTCGTCGTCAAGGCCCGCGGCGGGCGCGATCACCTCGACGCAGATGCCGTTCTGCTGCACGGTTTCCACGACCGGCCAGGCGGCCGCCTGACCGAACGGCGACCGGGCGATCACCGCGGCGAGCTCGCGCTGCAGCGGCACGAAAGCCTCGAGCAGAATGGTGCCCGCTGTCGGAAGGTGCTGCGCAGCGAGGTCTCCCGGCCCGTCGAGGACCCACACGCCGCGGCCGTCGTAGCCGCCACGGGCGGTCTTGACGACCACCGGCCACCCCTGGTCGGCGCCGAACGCCGAGATCGCGGCCTCGAGATCGCCGGGTCCGTCGGCCTCCAGCACTTCGTGGGCCGGCACCGGCGCACCGAGCTCGGACAACTTGGCCCGCATCAGCGTCTTGTCCTGCGCGTACTGCAGGGCGTCGGCGCCCGGGTAGACGGCATGTCCGGCCGCGGCGAGCCGGCGGATGTGGTCACCGGGAACGTGCTCGTGATCGAAGGTGACGACATCGCAACCGGCGGCGAACGACAGCAGCGCGTCCAGGTCGGTGTGCGAACCGATCACCACGTCGGGGGTGACCAGCGCCGCACAGTCGTCGGGTGAGACGGACAGCACGCGCAGTGACTGGCCGAGTGGGATGGCGGCCTGGTGCGTCATCCGCGCGAGTTGTCCGCCGCCCACCATTCCTACGATGGGCATTCCGGTGCGTGGGTCCACGAGGCCGAATGGTAATGGGGCGCGGGATGCCGCCGAGCCAGGCGTTGACCACGCGGTGACCGTCCGCTTCACCCCCGGCGGTGGCCGGACGGCGGCGGAACGGTCACCGCGGTGGCTTCGAGCGCCCATCCCCAGCGCCCGATCACCCTCCCCGGGTTCCTCCCACGGCGTCCCCTCTGCGTCGCCGTGGTCGTCTGTTCGTGCTGCGGTCAGTCCGGCGCGCGGACGCGTCGACAAGCGGCGGACGGAGCGGGGTCGCGTGGCGTCCCCGCGGCGGCCCGGCGTCCCGACTCGACGCTCATCGTCCGAGCTCCTGGATCATCGCGATCGCCGCCGACAGTGAAGGCGGAAGGCGTTCGATCCACACCCGCGGCGCATAGGTCGCCGTCGCGGCGGAGTCCGACAGCCGGTCGGCGAGCATCCCGGCGAGCAACTGGGATCGGCGGGGCAGCATCTCCTCGCGTGGCGCGAGCACCACGGCCATGTGGTCGGCGAGCCGGGCATGGGTGTGCTCGCCGTCGAAGACGGTGCGCATCGCGTCGCCGGCCAGCAACAGCGGCGTCACCCGGTCCCACCCCGTCCGGCCCGCGATCTCGACTGCGACGACCACGAGCGCATGGGTGTCGGAGACATCGGTGCCACCGGCGTCGGCGCCGCGGTACACCTCGCCGAGGCGGATCCGCAGGTAATCCAGCGATGCCAGCCCGGTGAGCGGATCGAAAACGGTGGGGGTGGGGGCCACGGTGCGCTCGGCCCAGCCCAGCGACACGGCCCGCTGCAGGACGTCGGCGGCGATGTCCGGGGCGACGGCGGCGAGCTCGTCGACGTCGGCCAGCGCTTCGCCGAGTGACACCCCGGCACTGGCCCGCGCCGAACCCAGTCGCTGCGCCGGCGGCCACAGGTCGGTACCGCTCACGCACGCCTCGCACAGCGCATCGACCGCAGGGTCGTACCAGTCCGAGGAGAAGATCCACCCCGCGTCCCGGGACTGCTCCCACCATCTGCGTTGCAATTCGGCGCTGCTCAGCGATGCCGTGCTCGGCCGGAGGGCCATCGCGGTGATACCTCCTCGTGCCTGGTCGGGGCGCTACGGCCCGGTGTTCGGATAGGCGAATCCGCGTTTCGTCTGCCCTTCTGCAGACAGGACGTCGCTCAAACGGGTTCATCACGCGATCCGGGCAAGTTTTTTTCGAACGTCCCGTGACAGCGACGCCCTCATCGGAGCGCGCGGTGCTCGTCTAGGCCATCCGAGTGAGGCCCGGAGCAAGATTGGGAGCAGAACGGGTGGTTCGTGGTCCACAATGTTCCTCGCACCCCTGTGCAGTGAGCACCGTCCGCGTCGGGGGCCTGCCTGGACGGTGCTTCCCTGCGGTGCCGCGAGGGAGGGCCAGTGCTGGATCAGGATCCTGACGAGTACGTCGTCAGCGACCCCGAGCTGATCACCCGCGTCCGCACCGGCGACCGCGAGGCCTTCGGCGAGTTGTACCGCCGCCACGCGGGCCCGGCGACGATCCTGGCCCGCCAGTTCGCCCGATCCACCGCCGCCTCTGACGATCTGGTGTCCGAGTCGTTCGCCCGCGTGCTGGACAACCTGCTGGCCGGCAAGGGCCCGGACACCGCGTTCCGCGCATACCTGTTCACCACGGTGCGCAACACTGCCTACGACAAGTCCCGCAAGGACAAGCGTCTGCAGTTCACCGACGACATGAGCCCGCACGACGTGGCCGTCACCGGCGTGGATCCGGTGCTGGCGCGGATGGAGAACGGTCTCGTCGCAACGGCTTTCGCGCAGTTGCCGGAACGCTGGCAGGCCGTGCTGTGGCACACCCAGGTGGAGGGGGAATCCCCCGCCAGGGTTGGCGCCCTGCTCGGCATGGCGCCGGGTGCGGTGTCGTCATTGGCGTTCCGGGCAAGGGAAGGACTGCGCGAGGCCTACCTGCAGGCGCACCTGGCGGAGACCGCGGTCGACAAGTGCCGGACAACCGTCGAACGACTGGGCGCCTGGACCCGGGGCGGCCTGTCGAAGCGCGAGTCGATCCAGGTCGACGCGCACCTCGCGGAATGCGCCCGGTGCCGCGGGCTCGCCGATGAGCTCAACGAGGTGAACCACGGGCTGCGCGGCCTGCTCGCTCCCCTGTTGCTGGGCGGCGCGGCCGCCGGTTACGTCGCCACACTGGGGCCGGTGCTGCCGTTGGCCGCCCCCGGCGCGCTGCTGGCCGGCGCAACCGGCGGTGCCGCCGGCGGTGCCGGCTCGGTCGGTGCGGGCACGGCCGCCGGAGCGGGCTCCGTCGGAGCCGGCACAGGTGCCGGCGTCACCGGTGTCGGAGCTGGCACGTTCGGTGCGGGCAGCGTCGGCGCCGGCGGTCTCGGGGCCGGAGCGGGAGCGGGGGCCGTCGGGGCCGGGAGCGCGGCCGCGGGTGCGGGTCTCGGTGCGGGAGCGACCGGCGCCGTGGCGGCGGGCGCGACCGGTGGAGCGATGGCCGGGGCCGGTGCCGTCGGTGGTGCCGCGCTGACCGCGTCGGGTGCGGCGTCGACGGCCGCTGCGGCGGCAGCGGCGGCAGCGGCAGCCGGAGTGACCACTGTGGGCCTCGCCGGTGCGGCTCACGCGTCCGGGTCCGGCGGCCTGGCCGGTGGCGTCGGAGCAAGTGGCGTGGGGGCCGGCGCCGGCGGCGCGGCGGGCACCGCGGCTGTTGGCTCGGCGGCGACCGGAACCGCGGCCGTGGGGTCGGCGGCGGGAAGCGCGGCAGCGGGTACGGCCGCAGCCACTGCGGCCGTCGGCAGCGCCGGAACGGTGGCAGCCGGAGCGGGCGGTGTTGCCGCAGGTGCCGCCGCGACCGCCGGCGGAGCAGCCGCCGGGGTCGCTGGTGGTGCCGCGGCCGCGGCAGGGGTCGCCGGAGGAGCCGCCGCGGTCGGCGGCGCGGGCGTCGTCGGAGCTGCCGCTGCCAGCGGCGCCGCCGCGCTCGGTGGAGGTGTGGCCGCTCTCGGCGGCGGCGCAGCGGTCGGCGGCCTCGCCGCGGCGATGGCCGGCGTCGGCGCAGGGGTTGGTGGACTCGTCACGGCCGGCACCGCGGTCGTCGTCGCGACCGTCACCGCTGTGGCTCTCGTCGTCACCGTTCCGAGCACCACCGAGTCCGCAGCGCAGGCGCCCAGCACAATCATTCTGGACGCGCCCGCCTCGACCAGCCCGCTCGATCCCAACGGGTTGCCGGCTCTCCCCTCGTTCGCCGACCCGGTGACGCCCGCCGGCGACCCGACGTCCGACGCGGCGGTCGTCATCTCCGTGCCGCCGGCACCGCCGGCCGAGGCCGTCCAACCCGTCGCGGTCGTCGAACCGGCGCCGCTCGCCCTCATTCCGGAGGCGCCCGCGGCAACCCAGCCGCCGGCCGCCGATCCCACCGTCGAAGCCCCGCCACCGGCCGATCCGCCGATCGACGCCGCGCCTGTCGATCCGGTTCCGGCAGTCCTGCCGCCCCCCGACGCGCCGGCCCCCGTTGATCCTCCCGCCCCTGTTGACCCGCCCGCCCCTGTTGACCCGCCCGCCCCTGTTGACCCGCTGCCTCCGGCAGACCCGCCGCCTGCCGACCCGCCACCGGCAGACCCCCCGCCCCCTGATCCGTCGTCGAATGACCCGGACGCCGGTGTCCCGGCGGCCACGACGGCTCCGACGCCCGATCCGGGCAGCACCGACCCCGTCCCCACC